>ENA-UEQL01002369-UEQL01002369.1-human-gut-metagenome-genome-assembly--contig:-NODE-2369-length-12556-cov-7.668323_pt1 | contig 12556 bp, 9 predicted proteins | sample MGYA00242905_ERZ507926 | MGnify/ENA primary metagenome ERZ507926 (study PRJEB26167, sample SAMN06115531) | human gut metagenome | host: Homo sapiens | place: China:Henan | collected 2015-09-09 | study...
GACCATTTCCGGCGGCGAATTCAAGCGTGCCAGCGATACCCAGGAAATGATTGTGGACCATTACGATGCATCCAACAGCGGTACCGCAACGGTAACCGGCGGCAAATTTGATGCTGACATTTCCGCCTACGTTCCCAATGGCTACATCCAGAACGAGAACGGCGCCGTGGAAACCTTGGGCGAAACCAACGCAGTTGCCAAGGTCGGCGATACCTATTATAAGACGCTGGCAGAGGCTGTTGCGGCGGCTAAGGCTGATGAGGCAACTACAATTACGTTGCTGAAAGATGTAGAATTACCGAGTTATATCTATATCAAAGATAAGAAGAATATCACACTTGATTTGAATGGCAAAAATATTACGCGTACCGGCAATGGTGTTTTCTATGTAGGCAATGCGAAACTCCGTGTAACTGGTACAGGTACGATCTTTGAAAATCAAAGAGACGGATTCGCGCCGATTATCGCAAAAGGATCTCCTAATGACGTTGCTGATTATACGACGATCACTATTGACGAGAATGTTACCTTGAAGGGTGACTATGCTGGTATTTTTGTTGACACCGATACGGCAGGCAAGAATAGTTATCACAACTATGGTCTTGTTATCAATATGAAGGGATCGATTGATCTTACAGCGATTGATGGCGGCGTATCTGCTTATGGTGTTTATGTTCAGGGTCTAAACAAAATTACGTCCGGTAATGTCATGCAGATCAATCTGGATGGTGTCACGATTAACACAGGTGACGAAGCTATCTATGCTGCTGGTTATGCGAAGTGGAATGTAAAAAACTGCACATTTAATGCAGAGAATGCAGCTATTGAAGTCCGTGCAGGCGGCATGACGATTGATGGTGGTGTCTATACAGCAATGGCTTCCGAGTTCAAGTGCGAAGCGAACGGCAATGGTTCTACCACGCAGGGTGCAGCACTTGCTATTATGCAGCACACCACTAAATTGCCTATCAGCGTCTATGTAAAAAATGGTGTTTTTCATTCCGCAGCAGCAGTTGCAGAGAAAAATATTCAGAAAAATGATCCTAAACCTAATGTCGATTTGCAGATTGCCGATGGTCAGTTTAATGGTGTTGTAGTAGCTGACGATGTTTTGAACTTCATCTCCGGCGGCTACTATACCTCCGACCCCAGCGCATACAAGGCTGAAGGCAAGTTTGTTGTTGCATCTGATAAGGCCGGCTACAGCTACATGATCAGTGGCACTGCTCCTACCAAGGCAGAAGTGATTGTGAATGACAAGACTGCTGTCACTGCGCCCACTAATAAAAATTTGACCGATGCAGATAAGACTGCCATTCAGACCAAGACTAATATTGACGGCGTGGCCGAGGCAGTTGCGGGCAGCAAGGACGCAATTGTTAAGAAGGCCGGTGTAGACGCATCTAAAGTTGAAAAAGATAAGTTGATCGAAGTTGAGGTTGCAGTGGATGTCGCCGTGAGCGATGTTCAGAAAAACGCAGAAGGTACGGCTGTTTCTTCGATTACATTTACCGCAAAGCCGACTGCAACTGTCAAGGTCAACGGTACTGCAAAGGATACCAAGGTTCCCGTCACCAACGATATGCTCAACAATAAGCCCATCACCGTCAAGCTGCCTCTGCCTGCGGGCTTTGAACTGAAGCAAATTATCCACAAGTCCGCTGGCTATGCCGATGAGTACATCCTGCAAGAGGGCAACGCCCAGGGGCTGAAGTCTTTCAAGATTGTGGAAGAGGATGGGGTCAAGATTGCCGTGTTCACCGTAAGTCACTTCAGTGACTTTGAGTTGTCCGGCAAGGTCACCTATGTCGCCCCCAGCTATTCCGGCAGCAGCAGCTCCTACGACCCGACCTACTCCGTCTCTACCCCGAGCAAGACCGAGAACGGCAGCGTGACCGTCAGCCCGAAGAGCGCCAGCAAGGGCGACACCGTGACCGTCACCGTCAAGCCCGACAGCGGCTACGTCCTCGAGACCCTGACCGTCACCGACAAGAACGGCAACGAGCTGACGCTCAAGGACAAGGGCAACGGCAAGTACACCTTCACCATGCCTGCGGGCAAGGTCGAGGTCAAGGCGACCTTCATGGAGGACAACTCCATGCTGAACTTCTTCTACGACGTGCCCAACAACGCGTACTTCTATGAGGCCGTCAAGTGGGCGGTCAAGAACGGCATCACCACCGGCGTGGGCAACAATCTGTTCGCTCCCGAGCAGCCCTGCACCCGCGCGCAGATCGTGACCTTCCTGTGGCGCGCCGCCGGCTCTCCCGAGCCGAAGGGCGCTGCGTCCGGCATGACCGACGTGGTCAGCGGCAGCTACTATGAGAAGGCCGTGGCGTGGGCCATCGAAAACGGCATCACCACCGGCACGACGACCAGCACGTTCTCTCCCGACGCGACCTGCACCCGCGCGCAGGCGGTGACCTTCCTCGCCCGCGCCCTGAAGGCCAAGGCGGCGAGTGCGGCGGAGTTCTCCGACGTCCCGAACGACAGCTATTTTGCTGACGCAGTGGCGTGGGCGGCGGCCAACGGCGTGACCGAGGGCATCGGCGGCGGCCTGTTCGGCTCCGACAACGACTGCACCCGCGGCCAGATCGTCACGTTCCTTTATAGAGCGTACAACAAGTAACGGGAACGCACTCCCTCAGACAAAACAAAGAGAAGAGGCCCATCTGCTTTGGCAGATGGGCCTCTTTGTATCTCGCGGCGGCTCAGCTCCTGCTGAGCTGTGCGGCGAATTTGCTCATCGTGTTTCCTCTGTCAAAACTCTTCCGGAAATGCTCCGCTGCGGGACGGGAGGCGACCCGGCGTGATCGTTCAAAGGCTCTTCACGAGCGTCAGGATGTTCGACCCGTCCGCGTATTCATAGGTCACCTCGTCCATGAGCTTCTTCACCATGAAGATGCCGAGACCGCCGACCTCCCGCTCTTCCGCCGACTGCGTTGTATCCGGGTCGGGCTTTTCAGTGGGGTCATAGGGCCGTCCGTTGTCGGAAAAGCGAAGCGTCGCCTTGCCGTCCTTCAGTGAGCAGCCCAGCACGACGCCGGTCGCGCCGCTGTAGCGGGCGATGTTGGAGAAGATCTCGTCCACCGCCACGTTGACCTGAGCGATCACCTTCATGGAGGCTCCTGCCTCGGCGAGAATGCCCTCAAAAAAGTCGGTGGCCTGCGGCAGCTGCTCCAGCGTCGGCGCGAGATTGATCTTTTTCATGCCCGACGACTTCATCTCGATGCAGAGCATGGTGATATCGTCGAACTGGTCCGCGCCGCCCGCGAACTCGTCCACATCGCGGTGCAGAGCCTCCAGCAGCTGACGGCACGAGCCGCCCTCGGCGGCGTTCAGCGCACGGAGCATCCGGTCAGTCCCGTAAAGCGTGTTGGAGGCATTCGTGGCCTCCGGCACGCCGTCCGTGTAGACCACCAGACGGTCTCCCGCGTCCAGCTCCAGCTCGTATTCGCGGTATCGGGCGCCCTCCATGCCGGCCAGCACGAAGCCGTGCTTATCCCTGAACAGCTCGAAGGAGCCGCCGCGGCGCATGATGGCCGGATACTCGTGGCCCGCGTTGGCGCACTTCATTTTTCCCGTGGAGATCTCGAGGATGCCCAGCCAGACGGTGACGAACATCTCCGCTTCGTTGTTTTCGCAGAGCTGATCGTTCACCTTTTCCAGCACGGCCTTCGGGGACAGACCGCTCTGCGCGGCGGATTTCAGCAGCGTTTTGGAGATCATCATAAACAGCGCCGCGGGGACGCCCTTGCCGGACACGTCCGCCATGACCAGCGCCAGATGGTCGTCATCCACCAGGAAAAAGTCGTAGAAGTCGCCGCCGACCTCCTTCGCCGGTGTCATGGAGGCGTAAATGTCGAACTCGTGGCGCTCGGGGAAGGCGGGGAAGATGCAGGGCAGCATGGACGCCTGAATGTGGCGCGCCACGTCCAGCTCCGCGCCGATGCGCTCCTTTTCCGCGGTGATGCGGCTGAGATTTTGAATATATTCATTCAGCTCCGACACCATGTACTGGAACGAATGGGCAAGCTCCTCCAGCTCGTCGCCGGTGTTGACCTCCACCCGGAAGTGAGAAAGATCCTCCATCCTGTTCTCCACCAGCCCGATGGCGGCGTGGTGCAGAGTCCTCAGCGGGCGGATCAGAATGCGCCGCACATAGTAGTAGTACGCGAAAATGGAAAGCAGCAGAACGGCCAGCACCACGCACAGCGTCAGGCCGAGAAACTGCCGGATCTGCTGGTCGATCATGTCCATCGAGATGTCCACGCTGGCCAGCGCCACCGGTGTGCCGGCTTTGTTGAGGATGGCGACGTAGGCCGACGCCAGATAGCCGTACTCCTCGTTGTTGGTGATGAGGATGGTCTGCTCCGCGTCGACGGCGAAGGTACCGTGCATCAGCTCGTTGCCGCCGCCGTAGTAGGCGTCGGTGTCGCCGAGGTCGCAGACGCCGTCCTCTCCGGGAACGCCCGCGTCCCAGATGTAGTACATGACCTCATCCTCCGGCACGACCACATAGAAGTATTTCAGTCCCAGCTTCTCCCTGACGTCCTGCAGGTAGCGGTGGATCTCCTCATAATAGGCGTCCTTCTCGCCGGTCCGGTAGTATTGCTCCACGCGGTCTCCGTCGATGAGGTCCGCCGCCACGGAGGCCTGACCGAACGCGAGAGAGGCGTATTGCTCCTCCATCCGCGCCCGGTACAGTTGGGCAATCGAGGGGGCCAGGATCGCCGCGAGGACGGCGGCCATCGCCACCAGTCCCAGCAGTAGCTTGGGCTGTAACCGTATGCTCCTTGCTCGTTTCATGTCCGCACCTCCATCGGATGGATATGAAGCCGCAAATGACCGTCCCTTACGCGGTAGAGCGCCCGCGTGGGGGACAGACGCTGCACCTCGCAGGGCAGCGGAGCCGTGCCGGTCCCTATCGCGGTCACATAGAACCACGCGCCGCCCAGCTCCACCTGAGTCATGGAATTGTATTTTCGGAAGATCGCCAGGGCCTCCGCCCGGCTCATTTCGGGATGCAGCGTCAGCAGCTCGGACGCGGGACGCTTCCAGTAGGGCTGCTTCTCCGCCTGCGGCCGGCCGGCGGCCCAGCGGTCGTCAAGGTGCTCGATGAGGTCCTCGACCGTCTCGCGCGCCCATGCCGCGCTTTGCAGATAGACGTCGATGCTGTCCGTGTCCGCGGTTATGTCAATGGTATGCTGCGCCAGAACGTCGCCGCCGTCCAATCGCTGCGCCACCTTGTGCATCGTCACGCCGGTGCATGACAGCTCCCGCTCCATGGCTCCCTCGATGGGGTAATAGCTGCGCCCCTGCGGGAGCAGCGAGCTGTGGGTGTTAATGCCGCGGAACGCGGGAAGCTCCTCCGGCAGCGTCAGGATGCGGTCATACTCCGCGATGAAAAACAGCTCGCAGCCCTCCTCCGTGAAGTACCGCCGGATCTCCTCCGGCGAGATGGCCTCATAGTGAACAGGGATGCCAAGCTCTCCGGCCCGCCTTACGATGGCGTATTCCGTGAAATAGTCCTCGTCGTTGTGATAGGTATACAGCGCCAGCACCTGATGCTTTTCCACAAAATATTCAAAGCACGACAGGAACACATCGCTGCCGAAATAAACGACCTTCATCGCTTTTCCCTCTTTGTCCTCAGATCTTGATGATCAGTGTGTTGAAGCCCTGATAGCGCCGGTAGAAAAATTCCTTCGCCCGCTTTTTGATGACCAGCACGCCCATGCCGTCCATGTCGAAAGCCTCGTCCCGGCTGGCGCGGGAGGTATCTAACGCAAAGGGATTGAAGGTCGTGGCGTCGTCCCGCAGGTGCAGCTCCAGCACGCCGCCCTCGTCCATGATGGCCGTCAGCTGGAGGTAGCCGTCCGTCCGCCCCTGAAAGCCGTGCTTCAAGATGGCCATGCCGAGCTCCTCCACGGTCATGGTCGAAAACATCTGCTGCTTCATGTCCGCGCCCCAGACTTCGCAGAAGGCCTCCAGCTCGCGGCACACGTCCATCACATCCTCCGCGTTGCTGAGGATCGTCCGCTGGAGGATGCGCTCCTCCGGCAGCTCCGCTTTCTTATAGCGGCCGCCGAGGCCCAGCAGCAGGAACACCGCCAGCGAGCCGGCCTCCGTCAGCAGGAACAGCAGCCAGAAGCGCTGCAACCCCAAGACGTAGCATACGAACGTCAGCGGAATGAGCAGCACCGCGCCGCGCAGCGTCTCCAGCAGGAACGACGGCTTCCCGTTCTCGCAGGCCTGATAGTAATTGCACAGCAGGATATTGATGCCGGCGAACAGCGCCCCCGCGCCGTAGAGCCGCAGCGCGGTACACGCCAGCGCCTCCGACGCCGAACCGGCGATGCCGAACAGCAGGCACATTCCCGCGGGCCACAGCTCCACAAGGGCGATCAGCGCGCCGCCCACCGTCAGTCCCGCCGTGAAGCCGAGACGCACCGTGTTCCGCATTCCCTGCCGGTTGTGCTCACCTTGATAGGTGGAGAGGATGGGCTGCATGGCGCGCCCCGTCCCCTCGAACAGGTACAGGATCAGATAGGAGGTGTTCTGAATGACATCGAACACCGCCACCGCCGTTTCGCCGCCCAGACGGATCAGCAGATTGTTGCACACGAGGAAGAAGATCATCTGGTACAGATACTGCACCGAGGTGGCCATGCCCGCCTTCAGCGCGGAAAGGGCAGGAACGAACCAGCGCCCGCGCGGCAGCGCGAAGCGCAGCGTGTGCTTCTGACCGAAAAAGCCCGGCAGATAGATGGCGATGGTGATGATCTGTCCCAGCGCGGTGGACAGCGCCGCGCCCCGCGTGCCCATGTCCAGCGCCAGCACCAGCGTGATGTTCAGCGCGATGTCGCAAAGGTTGCCTATGACCGAGCCGGCGCCGGCGCGGCGCTGACTCCCGTCGTTGCGCAGATAGTAGTTGAACACGTTGGACAGGTAGAACAGCGGCGTGGCCGCGACGAGGATCTGCAGATAGTCCCTTGTGGCGGCATACAGTGCGCCGTCCGTGCTCCGCGTGCCCAGCAGCGCCAGCAGCGGGTCTATGAACACGCTGCCCAGCACGGCGGTCGTGACGCTGAAAAGCAGCGCCAGCGCGAGCACGCCGTGAAAGCTGTCCGCGGCCTCCTGCGTTTTGCCCTGACTCAGCAGACGGGAATAGCGAACGGAGCCGCCCAGTCCGAGGCCGTGGGCAAACATGCAGTTGATCATGTAGACCGGCAGGATCAGACCGATGGCGGCAAGTCCCACGGCGCCCAGCCGCTGCCCCACCACCACGGCGTCCGCCATATCGCTCAGCGCCCAGCCGAGCGACGAGAGCATGGCAGGGACCCACAGCCCACGGAACATCCGAGCGGTAAAGCGGTCCGCCGTCCGATGTGCGGCGGGGCTCATCGTCCGCATGGTGTTACTCAATGGTCAGAATGTCGGAGAAGCCGGTCACCTCAAAGATCTCCATCACCGACTCGCTCACATGGGTGAGCACCATTTTGCCCTGACGGTTCATCAGCTTCTGCGCGGACAGCAGCACGCGCAGTCCCGCCGAGGAGATGTACTCGACCTGCCCGAAGTCCAGACGCAGCTCGGTGACGCCGTCAAGGTCGGCCTTCAGCTCTGTTTCCAGCTGGGGGGCGGTGGTGGTGTCGATGCGGCCCTCAATGGCCATTGACAGCGCGGAAGCCTTCTTTTCTTTTCTGATCTCCATGATTTTTCTCCTCCAAAAACGATTGAATTTTCAGTGTGCGGCGAAGGGCCGCGCGTTTCATTTTCTATGATAGCTGTATCCAGTGTAACACAAGCGCGGCATTTTCTCAACGAAAAAGTAGATTCTGCCGAAAATCGGTGCGCGGCCGGCGGACGACGGGCCTGTCCCGTGACGCGCGCGGGGCTCCGTCCGGTATGAAAAAGAAAAGCGCCGCATACCCTCTACCAAAACAAAATGGGGAGGATATGCGGATGTTTTTGCAGTTTGCCTTGAGGAAAAAGCGCGGGAAGCGGGAGGCGGCGAAGCCGCGCTTTCTTGTTCTGCGGCGCAGGACGCTGACCGTCGGTGCGGCGCTGCTGGCGGCGCTCGCCATCTTCGGCGCGGTGAACGCGCCCGCCGCCGTGCGGGCGTCGGCCGCGACGCGTCAGCTGCCCATCTACTGCGTCGAGCGCGATCAGAAGGTGTGCAGCATCTCGTTCGACGCCGCCTGGGGGGCGGACAACACGCAGAAGATTCTCGATGTGCTCGCGGACTACGGTGTGAAGTGTACCTTCTTCGTCGTCGGCAACTGGGCGGACCAGTACCCTGAGCAGGCCAAGGCCATCGTCGAGAGCGGCAACGAGCTGATGAACCACTCCAACGCGCACGACCACTACAATTCCCTGACCGCCGACCAGATCATCGCGGACGTGAACACCTGCAGCGACAAGATCGAGGCGCTCACCGGCGTCCGCCCGACGCTCATCCGCTGCCCGTTCGGCGAGTACGACGACCATGTCATTTCCGCCATCCGCTCCATCGGCATGGAGCCCATCCAATGGGATGTGGATTCACTCGACTGGAAGGGCATCTCCGCCGGTGAGATCACCAAGCGCGTGACGGGGAAGGTGACGAACGGCTCCATCGTGCTCTTCCACAACGCGGGCGAGCACACGCCGGAGGCACTGACGGATATCCTCGACTACCTGCTCGGCGAGGGCTATGAGATCGTGCCGATCTCCAAGCTCCTGCTGACGAACGAAGAGACGTACATCGACCATACCGGACGGCAGTGCCGGAGCGCGGAAACATGAGATGCCTGCTGCACCGACCAGATCACGGGCGCGAGCGTCAAGCGTCCGGACATTACAGGTATCGAGATTATGTGTGGGAGTTCGAAGACCGCGTGCGCACCCTATAAGAGAACTGAAAAAGGCCGCTGCAGGAATGTTCTGCGGCGGCCTTTTTTCGCGCTGAGAACTGGCGGCTGTCAAGGCTCGGACCTTTCACCGGAGCCCCGCGGAATTTTCGAGGCCTCCGGTGCGCTCGGTGAGCTGCGCGGGGCGGCGTCAGCTCCTGCTCGCCGGACTGGAAGTGCAGTTTATAGCTGCGCGGCGTATCCTCGGCGATGGTGATGACAGGTGCTTCACCGTTTTCGCCCTTGGGACCCTGAATACCCTGCTCGCCCTGCGGTCCCGGACAGCCGCGGTCGCCCTGCACACCCTGTGGACCGACCTCGCCTTGAATATGCAGGAGGACAAGGAAGCCGTGTTCGACTGCGTGGACACCGTAAAAATGTGCCTGCGTGTGTTCACGCCGATGATCGCCGCGATGAAGGCCTGCACCTGCAATATGTACCGCGCGGCGCAGCGCGGCTTCCTGAACGCGACCGATCTCGCGGACTATCTGACAAAGAAGGGGCTGCCCTTCCGCGCAGCGTATAAGATCGCCGGTCAGCTCGTGGCCTACTGCATCGAGCATACCACCGTACTCGAGGAGCTGCCGCTCGCGCTGCTCCGGCAGTACAGCGAGCGGTTCGGCGAGGACGTTTACGCCGCCATCGCGCTCACCAACTGCGTGACGGGCCGCACCTCGCTCGGCGGCACCTGCGTCGCGTCGGCCGAGGCGCAGATCGCCTCCGCCCGCGACTTTCTTGCCGGACAGACAGAGGCTGCAAAGCAGGCAGAGAACGGTTGACAACACGGAGGATCGGACTATAATAAGCGATAGTCAGCGGGCAATGTCTCCGCTTACAAATCAGAATTTGAAGGAGAGCTTTTTGAAACACATCATCCTGTCACCGGAGCGTGTGGCCTGACCGGGAGGTCCGGCAAATCCAACACACGCCGCTCCTCCCGAAGGATTTCGCATGATCTTTCTTCCGGAGGAAACACCATGAACCGCGAAAACAAACGCAAGACCTTTGAAAAAGGCTACTACAAGACGCACGCCTGCAAGGATACCTTTACCTGCAAGGTCTGCGGCCGGCTCTGCACGCCGCAGAACGCCGGCAGCGACCACCGCAACCACTGCCCGAACTGCCTTTCCAGCCTGCACGTCGACATCGAGCCCGGCGACCGGGCGTCCGATTGCGGCGGCATCATGGAGCCGGTGGCTGTTTGGGTGCGCAGAGGCGGCGAATGGGCTATCATCCACCGCTGCAAGCGCTGCGGGGCGCTCAGCTCCAACCGCGTGGCGGCGGACGACAACCCAATGAAGCTCATGAGCATCGCCATGAAGCCGCTGTGCGAGCCGCCGTTCCCGCTCGACCGCATCGAGGAGATGACCGCTCTCATGGGCGGTGACGGGCGGCTCCGCTGAAGCGGGAGCCAACGAAGGCAAAAACGCAGAGCAGTACCGAAACGGTGCCGCTCTGCGTTTCCTTTTTTGAAGAATTTTTGAATAATTGATAAAAATGGTTGACGGCCGGACGGTGGAGGACTATAATGACGCCCTGAAACAGAGAAAAAAGGGGGTCATGGTATTCTCACATTGTTTATCATCGGAATGGTCGTTCTGACCGTAAAGCTCGTGGCATTGACGCTCAGCGTCACCTGGGGACTGACCAAGACGATCCTGTTCGGCGTCGGCCTTCCGGTCATCCTGGCTGTGCTGTTCATTGCGGGGCTGACGGCCTTCGCCGTCCCGCTGCTGATCCTTGCGCTGCTGGGCGTATTTCTGCTGCCGCTTTTCGGCATCTGAGGAAGCGGCTGCCGCGGAGTGCATGGGATGCGGCAGCGCGTTTGTCCTGATTTTGTACAAAAGGGCGATTGACTTTATCAAGTAGAAGTGTTAAAGTTTCGCTATTATAAAAAGTGCGCGGGCGGGAAGGACGCAGGCTCTGCCGACACGGACAAATGAGAAAGGGAGCAGTGATACCATGCAGGAACTGAGCAGAAGAAACGAGCATTTTACCGACTCCGTCATCCGACGAATGACGCGCATCAGCATCGACTGCGGCGCGATCAATCTGGCGCAGGGCTTTCCTGATTTCGACCCGCCCAAGGCGATGACCGACCGACTGGAGGAGGTCAGCCGGCTCGGCCCGCACCAGTATCCCATCACGATGGGCGCGCCGAACTTCCGTCAGGCGCTCTCGCGTAAGTGTGAGCGCTTCATGGGCATGAAATACGATCCCGAGACCGAGATGGTCGTGACCATCGGCTCGACCGAGGCGATGGTGGACACCATTTTTGCCCTCACGAATCCGGGCGACAAGATCGTGATGTTCTCTCCCTACTTTGAGAATTACCGCGCCCAGACCATCATGGCGGGCTGCGAGCCGGTGTTCGTGCCGCTCGTGCCGCCGGCCTTCGGCTTCGATCCGGAGGTGCTGGAGGACGCCTTCCGTCAGCATCCCAAGGCAATTTTGATCTGCAACCCCTCGAACCCGAGCGGCAAGGTCTTTACCTACGACGAGCTCAAGCTCATCGCGGATCTCTGCATCCGATATGACGTTTACGCCATCATGGACGAGGTCTACGAGCACATCGTCTACGAGGGTCACAAGCACACCTATATGAGCACGCTCCCCGGGATGCGTGAGCGCACGGTCTGCTGCTCGAGCCTGTCCAAGACCTATTCCGTCACCGGCTGGCGTCTGGGCTACGCCCTCGCGCCGCAGAACATCATGGACCGCATCAAGCAGTATCACGACTTCAACACCGTCGGCGCGCCCTCGCCGCTGATGGAGGCCGCCGTCGTCGGGCTGGATATGCCCATGAGCTACTATGAGGAGTTCGGCGCGCACTACGCGCACATGAAGGCGCTCTTTACCGGCGGCATGAAGGAACTCGGCATTCCCTTCACCGACCCGCAGGGCACCTACTTCGTGCTGGCGGACATTTCCCCGTTCCTGAAGAAGGGGCAGTCCGACGTGGACTTCTGCGTGGAAATGGCGCAGAAGATCGGCGTGGGCGCTGTGCCGGGAAGCTCATTCTTCGACGAGGACGTGAACCACATCATCCGTCTGCATTTTGCCAAAAAGGATGAAACGCTCAACACCGCGCTCGAGCGCCTGAGCCATTTGAAGGACCTTGCGCGCTGATACATGAAAGTGAAAACGGACGCTGCGAAAAAAGCAGCGTCCGTTTTTTGACGGGATGGGGGCTTCAGTTTTTCAGGCTGTGCAGCGGCGCGGGGATACGCCCGCCGCGGGCGATGAAGTCCGCGCTGGAATAGGGGTGTACGGCCTGCACCGGCGCGGAGCCGAGCAGTCCACCGAACTCCACCGTGTCGCCGACCCTGCAGCCGGGCGCGGGAATGATGCGCACGGCGGTGGTTTTGGTGTTGACCATGCCGATGGCGGCCTCGTCCGCGATGATGGCGGCGATGGTCTCGGCGCTCGTGTCGCCGGGGACGGCGATCATGTCGAGCCCGACCGAGCATACGCAGGTCATGGCCTCGAGCTTATCGAGCGTCAGCGCACCGGAGGAGGCCGCGGCGATCATGCCCTCATCCTCGCTGACGGGAATAAACGCGCCGGAAAGTCCGCCGACGGAGCTGGATGCCATCACGCCGCCCTTTTTCACCGCGTCGTTCAACAACGCGAGCGCGGCGGTGGTGCCGTGCGTGCCGCAG
>ENA-UEQL01002375-UEQL01002375.1-human-gut-metagenome-genome-assembly--contig:-NODE-2375-length-12532-cov-5.870735_pt1 | contig 12532 bp, 13 predicted proteins | sample MGYA00242905_ERZ507926 | MGnify/ENA primary metagenome ERZ507926 (study PRJEB26167, sample SAMN06115531) | human gut metagenome | host: Homo sapiens | place: China:Henan | collected 2015-09-09...
CAATTCCTTCAACTGTGCCTTTCTTCGCGAGAATGTTCCTTGAGTTGATTCTGAGCCTTCTCATAAATTCATTGCTGTGATGCCTTTAATCGCCACCATTCCTTTTTCAATAACATTTTCTTTCTTCATATCTATATCTATGCCCCGATTGAGGCCTTTATCTACTTTTTACAATGCTTTTATTCCGAGAGCAACTGAGTAAATTCATGAAGGCGAAAACGATAACTGTTGAAGTAAAACTTACGTAAAAGTCTAAATCTTCAGATTTCATATCAAACCTGTTGACTCCTCCTTTGTATCCTCCCAACGTTCTTTTTAAATATCAATTCCTGTCGGAACTTTAATTTCTCTATCCCTCACTCAGACCCTGAAATATATTGAATATTTATCATTTCGCTTCACCGGATCCCTCCTCTAATTCAAATTATAATAAAATATTCTACCATAATATACGATTTAATTTATATTTTCCATGTACTAAAATAGTTACTTTATCAATGCAAGCAAAATTTCGCCAGAGAAACTTTATTTTATGAGTTCATCAATCGGAAAATTTCACTATCTTTGATAAGTTATTTACTGTAAACCATAATTTTTAAACAAGGATATAAAAATGAATTCATCTTACTATCAAAATCAGATAAATCGGTTAGAAAAAGATATTGCAGATTTGCAGAAGAAAATTGCTGATGAAAACAATAAAACAAAATCTTATACGGGGAAATTTACGCTTTTCATCGACGATATAACGGTAGACTATTCTTCCGTTGTGGATGACCGTGAACCCCCTGTTTTCGGCGAAGTTTCTTATGCTGCGACAGGTATGTTTCAATATGCTCCTTCTACCAACACCATTACGGCTCTTGGCAATGTGCGCTTTACCGATGGGGAAACGGAGGTCATCTACTTCAACCAGCTGGATGAACGCTATGCCAATCAGCCTTATGGTACTGACCATATTGGGGAGTATGGCTGCGGGCCAACTTCCATGGCTATTGTGGTTTCCTCGCTGACCAGTGAGACGGTTGACCCGGCCCAAATAGCACGGTGGGCCTATGAGCACGGCTATTGGTGCAGCAGAAGCGGCTCCTACCACACTTTGATCCCCGGAGCTGCACAGGCGTGGGGGCTTTCCGTTGAAGGGTGCACCGCTTCAGAACCGCAGCGCATTCTGGATACCCTGGCAGACGGAAAGTTAGTCGTGGCCCTGATGACCAAGGGGCATTTTACGAAGTCCGGACATTTTATCGTGCTGCGGGGCGTCCAGGATGAAAAGATCCTCGTGGCCGATCCCGCCAGTTACCGGCGCAGTCAAAAAGTCTGGGACTTGTCCATCATTCTGAACGAGGCCAGCAGACGCGCCGGCACCGGCGGGCCGTTTTGGATCATCGGCTGAAACTGCTGACAAATATAGCAAGAGACACCTCATCTCTGAGGTGCCTCTCTAACAATGCCACGATGAAATAATCTAATCAGCGTTCATTTTCGTTCAGGATTTCCAGCATCTCTTTTGGCGTCACCACATAGGGCTTGACCGGGAAATGCTTGATGTTGCCAGTTACGAGATAGGCGTCGGTAGTTTCTCTCGCCTCCATAACCACCTCATAGAAAATTGCATCATCAGGGTCAGGAACATAGTCCTCAATCGTGGCGGCATCTAAGAAGATTCCTCGCTTAATTAAACCTGTCAGCGCAATTTCAATGTCCCGATGGTCAAACTTAAATTTGGGGCGGTGCAGAACATCGTTGTATTCGTCCAGAATATCCTCATGCAGCAGAGGAATTACACGCCCCGCAAGAGCTTCTTGCAGAATCATACCGGGAACGGAGGAAATGTTAAACAGAGCGGAAACCACTACATTCTTATCAAGTACAACATAGTATTTCATGGTTACGCTCCGTTCCGAGCATTTCTTGACGCACGGTCAGCCCGGGACGCTGCAATTTCAGCATTGATCTCATCCAGCGACATATCGGCCGTGCCGTTCTGCTGTGCGGCTTCACTCAGGCTTTGCACGGCGCGGATCGCCCGCTCAGCTCTGTATTCCTGCTTGGGCAGCGTCATGGAAAAGGGAACGCCATTTACCACGACAGAGCGTTTCAAAAACATTCGGATAGCGGTGGGAAGGTCGATGCCGAGTTCATCGTAGACAGCGGCAGCCTTGGCGCGGAGATCATCGTCAACACGCACCTGCATAACACTTGTAGACATAAAAGCACCCCTTTCAAATATAAATGTATTGGTTTACAATGCAATTATATTCTATTATACACAAAAAGTCAAGCGTTAGTCCTTGCGTATTCCCTAATGCGTTTTAATGCGCACAAAAGAAGCAGACTTTTTTACCTTTTCCTCCAGTTCGTAATAGACCGTCGCATCTACCGGCTTATTGTGGTACTTGCACTCCCCGGCGAATACCTGCTTCTTCTGGTGATCTACCGCCATCACATCGATCTCCGTATCGCCGTTGATGTTCGAGCCCCAGTCTGCTCCTGAGTACAGACCGGGTTCCTCGACAGACTGAAATAAGCCGAGGGAATTTCCCTCGACTTATTTTTTAACCGGTTTGTCTTTGATTCTGTGTGTTGCTTGGGCATCAGAAGATTAGGGTAAAGTAAACCGTGGAGGGCTGTGCCGCATAATTGATTTCCTTCGTGAACGGGGGGTCATCATCTCTCTGGACGAGGTGGAGGAACTGGCGGGTAACGCTGTAATTGCCTGCCCCCATTTCGCTCAGGTGATGGTGCGCCACGGCTATGTCTCGACCAACCGAGAGGCCTTTGATCGGTATTTGGACACAGACGAATATCAAAAGATAGAGCGTTTCAAGGTTTCCGCCCGGGACTGCATCGCCGCCATCCGTTCCGATGGCGGTTGCGCTGCTTTGGCCCGCCCCTATCAGTTGGGGCTGGATGATGAGCGGTTAGAGGCCCTTATCTGTCAGCTAAAGGACAGCGGCTTGGAAGCCATTGAATGCTTTTACCCGCGCCATACACCAGAGCAGACCGCGTTTTATCTGGAGCTGGCGCGGAGATACGACCTCCACGTCACTGGCGGCAGTGACTTCCACGGGGAACGAGTCAAGCCGGACATCACACTCAAGCGGTGGGAGCTGAATCTGACTTGGCTGCTGAACTAAAAAAAGACGATCAAGACCATGCTGACGGCGGAGTAGAAATGCAGCGGATGTCAAGACGAGGGGCTGTTACGAACAGGGAATTAGGGCTGAGGAATATATGAGGTGTATTATGATGTTCTATGGGATAACGGCCTGCCTTTCCTATCAGACAATGCAGATAGGATTTTTTAGGATGGCACCAAGGCGGTCGACATCGGCGGGGCGTGACAAGGCATCTACCACTAATAAAAGAAATTGCAAAGAATTTGTAATTCAACACAAATTCAACACGAAAACAGCTTTGTGCAATTTGCCATAGACATGAAAAAAACCTTGAAGCCGTTGCGGCTTCAAGGTTTTTCGTGGTGGAGATTAGCGGGATCGAACCGCTGACCTCTTGACTGCCAGTCAAGCGCTCTCCCAGCTGAGCTAAACCCCCATCGGTTCAAGGCTTTCGCGCTCGGAACAATGGAGAGTATAGCATAGGGGAGGGCGGCTGTCAAGCCTTTTTTCAACTTTTTTACACCGGATAAAATGCGGAGGAGAGGATAAGAGCCGCGGCAATTTTCCGTCAAATCGGGTGCTTGACAAATTACGACGAACGTAGTATAAATAAGAGAACGACTTTTGTAGTAAAATCAGGAGGGCTTTTGCATGGACGGCAGAAAACGTTTGCCGGACGCCGAGCTGAGCGTGATGCAGGCGGTCTGGGCGCACGGCGGGGAGGTCAGCCGCGGCGACATCGAGGGCGCGCTGGCGTCCCACGGCTGGAGCGTCAACACCATCAACACCTATCTCACGCGATTGTGCGACAAGGGCTATCTGAGCGCGCGCCGCGAGGGACGCAGCAACTTCTATACGCCGCTCGTTTCGCAGGAGAAGTACCGCGAGTTCGACAGCCGAAGCGTCCTGCAGCGGCTCTACGGCGGCTCGCTGGGCAGCTTTGTGGCGGCGCTGACGGCGGAAAAGCCGCTCGCACAGAGCGAGATCGACGAGCTGCGGCGCTATCTGGATGAAATGAGCGGAAAGGCGGGGGAGTGAGATGACACCCTTTTTGCTGACACTTTGCAAGCATTCGCTGCTCGCGGCTGCCGTTCTCGCATTGGCCGCGATCACAAAGCCGCTTTGGTGGGAGCGCTACGGCGCGCGGTCACGCTGCGCGCTGTGGCTGGCGCTGGCGGTCTTTCTGCTGCTGCCGGTGGACTGGTCGGCGCCGAACGCGCCGGTGCGGGTGGAGCCGCCGGCGGAGCGCACGCTGCTCCTTTCCGCGCAGCGCGGGCCGAGCGTGGTACGGACCGACGAGCTGCCGCGCCGGCAGAAAACGGTCCTTAGCGGCGCGGAGGATACGAGCCCGCTGCCGGCCGACCCGCCGGTCACATTCGAGGAGGCCTATGGGACTGCGCCGGACAACAGCGCGAAAAACATTCCGCTCACAGGGCTGCTGTTCCTCCTTTGGACGGTAGGCATGACAGGCTATATCACTTTACAGATCATAAAATACAGGCGATTCTGCCGCCTCGTGCGCCGCTGGCAGCGGGAGACGGCACGGGAGGACTACGCACGGCTGCTCGCGGACGAATGTGCCGCTCTGGGCGTGAAGCAGCCGCGGCTCCTTCTCTGCGGGGCGGTGGGAACGCCGATGATGACCGGACTATTTCATCCCGTTCTGCTTCTGCCGCACGAGGACTACGAGCCCGCCGCGCTGCGCTTCATCCTGCGCCACGAGCTCTGCCATCTCAAGCGGCACGACCTTGCCTATAAGCTCGTGCTGACGGCGGCGAATGCCGTCCATTGGTTCGACCCGCTTGTCTATTGGATGCTGCGGCAGGCGGACGAGGATGTGGAGCTTGCCTGCGACAGCAGGGCGACCGAGGGCATGACGCACGCGGAAAGGACCGCCTACGGCGAAACGCTGCTCGCGGCGGTGCAGGCGAAGATCGCGCCGGTGCCGATGACAACGAGCTTCGGTAGCACGGCGGCGCGGCTCAAGCGCCGGCTTGCGAATGTGCTCAGCGGAAAGAAAAGGCGCGGGCTGTGGCTCGCGGCGCTCGCCGTCGCGGTCGTGGCCGCTTCCGCGCTGCTGATCGCATGGCAGAGCGGCACAGATGCGAAAACGAAGGACGCGGACGTCTGGCCCACGATGGAGGACTATGCCCTCGACCGCGCCAACGCGGTCCGCGAGAGCGGCGTTGCCCTGTTCCCGCAGCCGCCCGGCGGCGCGGCTGTCGCCGCGGTGAGCGACGTGCGGGCGACCGAGCTGGAGCGCGCTGCCGTGCTGGACGGCGTTTTCCCGGAGCTGGACGGCAGACCCGAGCTGTGGCGCTACGATTACGCGGTGCGCTTTGCGGACGAGGAAAGCCTTTCACTGGCAGATCAGGGAGATTGGTACAGCATAGGCGATGGCTGGTACGACAACAGGCAGTACGATGTGCTCGTTGTGCTTGCGAACGCGGACGGCTATCGCATTCTGTACACCGGAACGCGGGGGATGGTAAAGGACTACATAAACGATTCCGGCAGGACGTACTACCGCGAGTTGCTCTACGATTGGTGCGCCGACCACCTTGCGCTTGACGAGACCGACTATCCGCGCTATCTGCGCAGGGTCACGCTGACCTATACGGACGGGACCGGCAGCGCGGTCAGGAAGACGGCTGCGTTCCACCGCTACGAGGGCGACGGCTGGTCCGTCTATGTGCCGACCGACTGGATATTCACACCGCAATGGATGCAATGGAAGCCTCTCTCCAGCGTGGACACGGATGGAAGCACATACTTTGAGGTCACAAGAGCGGACGGCAGCATGGAGGACATCAAGGCGTACTACGCCTCCATCGGCGCGTGGCGCTTTGAGACCGACCTGAGCGCGCCGCTGGACTATTACTATAATGTAGGGGGCGGCTATGATGCCGCATACGGCTACGCGCATGAGGAGCTGTACTTTGTCCCGATCGACGACGATCACTGCTATGTGCTTTCCTGTTACTCGGTGAACGGCGTTACATCGGCAGAGGACAAGGCGCTGCTGCGCGCCGCGCTCACGAGCTTTACGCCGGACGAGAGCCTTCGCTGGACGGCGGAGCAGAGGTTCCAATATGAGATCGACTGTCTGGAGCACGGCACGGGCGTGGAGCTGACCCTGCTCAGCGGAGCAAGAGAGCTGGGGAGCTGCCGAAACGACTTTGCCATCTCAGGCGGGCTCTGCCCGCTGGACCAATATACCTACACACCGTGGGAGGATGCTGTGTACGCGGGCGGAGACAAGGCGATCCGCTTGACCGTTTCCGACGGCTGCTATCTGGAGGTCTACGAGGACTCCAACCTCATTTCCTACTGCCGGAGCGACGGCTCATTGCTCGGCCGTTATATGGCGAGCGGCGCGGGACTGGGCGACGGCTCTATCGTGCCGGTCGAGGGGACCTCGCTTTACGGCGTGGTGCACGAATGGTACGACGTGCTGGAGCTTGCTGATGTGCGTCGTGCGCCGGTAATCTTCATCGCCGACGAGGGGCAGTCGTGGCAGGAGGCCGCGCAGAGCTGGGCCGACGCCTACTGGAACGCGCTGACGCGCGTGCCGGAGGACAATGTTTACCATTGCGGCTTTGTGAGGGCAAAGGCGTACAGCTTCCTGAGCGATGACGACAACGAGCAGATGCGCCGGCTCGGCAAGCTGAGGGAGGGCGAATACGGCTTTTATATGAACGGGTACTTTGTCCCCACGCACGCGGAGGAGCTGACGGCGCGCTACGACGAACACGATATGCAGCCGGTGGAGGCGGGAGACGGTCTGCCCGCAGGGACCTACACCACGTTCTACCGCTGCAGGCTCATCGCGGCGGACGGCGGCTGGTACGGCGAGATCCTCGGCAACGGCAGCTGGTAAGAAAGAGAGAAGAGAGGTAAGAGCATCATGCACCGAAGACTGTTCTGCGAGCTTTCACCGCTCGCGTACCGCATCTCGGTCGAAAAAAGCTGTGCACTCCGCATGCTGCGCGACGGATTTTCCGCGGAGCGCTTTCCGAAGCTGCGCATGGAGGCGCCGCTTCCCGCGCTCGTCTGTCGGCACAATTCGCTCATCCGCCGCACGCTCGGCAGGGTCGATCCGGTTTTGCAGGACAACAAGGCCGTCAACCTCGCGCTGGCCGCGCCGAAGATCAACGGCATTCTCATACGCCCGGGCGAGACGTTTTCGTTCTGGCACCTCGTCGGGCGGCCCAGCGCCGCGAACGGCTACCGCACCGGTATGGTCATTGCCAACGCGCAGACCGGCGAAGCCGTCGGCGGTGGGATGTGCCAGTTCAGCAACCTGATCCATTGGATGGTGCTCCACGCGCCCCTGACCATCACGGAGCAGCACCACCACGACCAGTTTGACCTCTTTCCGGACTTCGGCCGTCAGGTGCCGTTCGGCACAGGCACGTCCATCTTCTATAACTACCTCGACTATCGCTTCCGCAACGACACGGAGCAGACGTACCAGCTTCTCGTCCATACGACGCCCACGCACCTGTGCGGCGAGCTGCGCACGGATGCGCCGCTCGCGGTCAAATACCACATCGCGGCGGAGAACGAGCGCTTCGTGCGTGAGGACGGCGTTGTCTACCGCTGCGGCGAGGTGTATCGGACGATGGTGGATAAGACCACCGGGAATGTGCTCTCGCGCGAGCTGCTGCGGCGCAACCATGCCCGCGTGCTCTACGATACGGCGGGACTGGAGATCATGGATCGGTAAAAAAAGAAGAAGGTTTCCCAATTTCGGGGAGCCTTTCTTTTTGAAGATTTCGGAAACTTTTTGCTTTTGTGTTGCACGCGGCGGGACAAGCGTGGTATACTAAGGCGAATTACCACAAAAGAGACAATGAGGCGATACGATGCGTATTGATATTTTAGGCGTTGGCTTTGACAATCTCACCATGACCGAGGCGGTCGCGCGCGGCTGCGAGCTGCTTGCGGGTGAGGGCGCGCACTATGTGGTGACGCCGAATCCCGAGATCGTGGAGACCTGCCGCGCGGACGCGGAGGCGATGGCGGCCGTGAACGGCGCGGACCTCGTGCTGCCCGACGGCATCGGCGTCATCTACGGCGCGAAGCTCCTCGGCACGCCGCTCAAATCCCGTGTGCCGGGCATTGAGTTCGGCACGGCGATGCTCGCGCACTGCGCGGAGACGGGGAAGAAGGTTTTCCTCTTCGGCGCGAAGCCGGGCGTGGCGGAGCAGGCGGCGAAAAATCTCTGCGAGAAGCTGCCCGGGCTGCAGATCGCCGGTACGCACGACGGCTATTTTACCGACGCGGAATCCGACGTCATCGCCGCGGAGATCCGCACGAGCGGCGCGGACATGGCGCTCGTCTGCCTCGGCGCGCCGAAGCAGGAGAAGTGGATGGCGCAGTACGGCGCGGCCACGGGCGCAAAGCTGCTGCTGGGTCTCGGCGGCTCGCTGGATGTGTTCGCGGGCGTGGCGCAGCGCGCGCCGGAATTCTACTGCAAGCACAATCTGGAGTGGTTCTACCGGCTTATCAAAAACCCGTCCCGCGCGGGACGCATGATGAAGCTGCCGCTCTTTCTGGTCCATGTGGCGGGGGAGAAGCGGAAATGAACAAGGGAAGGCTCATTGTCTTTGAGGGGACGGACGGCTCCGGCAAGGCCACGCAGTCCCGGCTCCTCTTTGAGCGGCTGGAGCGCGAGGGCGTGGACTGCCGCAAGCTCAACTTCCCGCGCTACGGCGAAAAGTCCGCCGCGCTCGTCGAGCTGTACCTCGGCGGCGCGTTCGGCTCACATCCCGACGATGTGAACGCCTACGCGGCATCGACCTTTTTCTCGGTGGACCGCTACGCCTCCTACAAGCAGGACTGGGGCGGCTACTACGAAGCGGGCGGGCTGCTCATCGCCGACCGCTACACGACCTCCAACGCCGTGCATCAGGCGTCCAAGCTGCCGGACGGCGAGCGGGAGAAATTTCTTGACTGGCTCTTCGGCTTTGAGTACGGGCTGCTCGGGCTTCCCGAGCCGTCGCTGGTCTTTTATCTCGACGTGCCGACCGAGGTGACCGAGCGGCTCATGCGCGAGCGCGAAAGGGCGACGCACACCGCCGCCGATATCCACGAGGCGGACGACGCCTATCTGCGCGAGTGCCGCGAGAACGCGCGCGGGGTCGCCGCGCGCTGCGGCTGGCAGCGCGTCGACTGCACACGGGATGGTCGGATGCGCGGCATCGAGGACATCCATGAGGAGGTCTATGCGCGCGTCAAAGCCCTGCTGGGCTGAGGCCTGTCCCGCGCGGCGGCGTGTGAAAAGGGACGCGGTGCGTCCCATCTTCACAGGAGGATCGAGCGCGCTTAACAGCAGCAGCCGCTGTTGCTGTTGTTCCCGCAGCCGCAGCTGTTTCCACAGCCGCCGCAGCCGAAGAGGATCAGAATGATAATCAGGATCAGCCACACGCAGGAGCAGTCATTGTTGTTGCACATTTACGTTTCACCTCACTTGTCATGCTCTGCCTTATCCTATGCGGGAAAATGCAAATGGGGGCCTGACCGCCGAAAAAACTTTTAGGATTCTTGAAAAGGAGTGCTGTTCTTTTATGGATCATGAGGAAAAATACAACACCGCGCGATGGGACGCCGGGCAGGTCCGCCGCGAGGGCGGCGAGCGTCCGCCCCATTCCGCGCAGAGCGCCGCGAGCGAGGAGCGCCGCCGGCGGAACCGCCGCAAGGGCCGCGAGCGCCGCTTTCTGCTTTGGCTGATCTTTGTGGTCGCCGTATCGGCGATCCTGGCGGGCGTTGGCTGGCTGCTGGCGAACGATATGTGCGCGTTCAATAAGGAGCCGCTCACCGCGACCATCGAGGTCACGAAGGACGACGACGTCAACTCCATTGCGACAAAGCTCAAAAACGAGGGGCTGATCGAATACAAGTGGTTCTTCAAGCTCTTCGGCGCGGTGCGCCACGCGGGAGACAAGATCGGCATCGGCACCTATGAGCTCAACACAGACATGGACTACAACGCGCTCATTCAGGGCATGAGCAACCGCAACGCGACCATCAACGCCGATACCGTCACCGTCACGATTCCGGAGGGCTACAGCGTGCGGCAGATCGTTTCGCTGCTGGCCAAGTACGGCGTCAACAGCGAGGATGCGCTGCTCAGCGCGGCGGAGCGCGGGAGCTTCGACTACAGCTTCCTCGACTCCGGCAAGTCCGGCATCGCCAAGCTCGAGGGCTATCTTTTCCCGGACACCTACGAGTTCTTCGTCAACGAGGACCCGTCTCACGCCATCTGCCGCCTGCTCGACAACTTCTCGCAGCGCATGGACGATGAGCTGATGACGCAGGTGGAGGAGTCCGGCTATTCGCTTGAGGAGATCCTCATTATTGCCTCGCTCATTGAAAAGGAGACGGACGGCAAGGACCGCACGAACATCGCCTCCGTGATCTACAACCGCCTCAACAACGTCGGCGAGACCTACCATAAGCTCGAGATCGACGCAGCGGTCATCTACGGTCTCGGCTACGCGAACGGCGAGAACTATGCCGGCCCGCTCACGCAGGCAGACCTCGATAAGGATACGCCCTACAACCTGCGTATGCACGAGGGCCTGCCGCCTACGCCCATCTGCAATCCGGGCCTTGCGTCCATCCGCGCGGCGCTGGAGCCGGCGGACACGAACTACTATTTCTACGCGCTCGGCAAGGACGGCGTGCATCACTTCTTCAAAACCTACCGCGAGCACGTCAACTTTGTCAACTCCAGCCAGTACGGCGGCTGAGGACCGAAAAAGCAGCATGGCCTGTGGCCATGCTGCTTTTGAGAGAGGAGCTATTATGCGAAAGAAACCGGAGCTGCTCGCCCCCGCGGGCGATATGGAAAAGCTGAGAATGGCGGTGCTCTACGGCGCGGACGCGGTGTATCTCGCGGGCACGAGCTTCGGGATGCGTTCGTTCGCGGGCAACTTCACCGCCGACGAGCTGCCGGAGGCCGTGCGCTTCGCGCATGACCACGGCGTGCGCGTCCACGTCACGGTGAACACCATGCCGCGCAACGACGAGGTCGCGCGGCTGCCCGAGCATCTGGAGCGGCTGAACGATCTGGGCGTCGACGCGCTGATTTTAGCCGACCTCGGCGCGTTCACGCTGGCGGGGAGGTACGCGCCGAGGTGCGAGCGCCACATCTCCACACAGCAGAGCATCGCCAACTATGAGTGCGCAAGGGCGTGGTATGATTTGGGCGCGAAGCGCGTGGTGCTGGCAAGGGAAGTATCTTTACAGGAAATACGCGAAATGCGGGCAAAGCTCCCGCCCGAACTGGAGCTGGAGACCTTCTGCCACGGCGCGATGTGCGTGAGCTATTCGGGCCGCTGCCTGCTCTCAAACTACATGACGGGGCGCGACAGCAACCGCGGCGCCTGCGCCCAGCCCTGCCGCTATCAGTACGCCCTGATGGAGGAGAAGCGGCCGGGCGAATACTTCCCGGTCTTTGAGGACGAGAAGGGAACGTACATCATGAACTCCCGCGATATGTGCATGATCGGCCATCTGGACGACATCATGGACGCGGGCATCGACTGCATCAAGATCGAGGGCCGCGCGAAGAGCGAATACTATGCCGCCATCGTCACGGGAGCCTACCGCCATGTGCTCGACGAGGTCGCGGCGGGGGAGACGCCCGACCCGGTCTGGCTCGACGAGGTCGAGCACGTCAGTCACCGCCACTATTCGACCGGCTTTTATTACGGTCAGCCGGGGCAGTATTACGACAATTCCCGCTACATACGCGACTGGCAGGTCGTGGCGGTGGTCGAGAGCTGCGACGCGAACGGCATGGCGACGCTCAGCCTGCGCAACAAGTTCCGCGCGGGCGACACGGTGGAGGTCGTGGGGCCGGACTGCAAGCCGTTCTCCATGGTCGTTCCCGAGATGCGCGACGCCGAGGGCTTCACGCTGCTCGAGCCGAGAAATCCCCGCATGGTATTCACCATGCAGCTGCCGCGCAGCGTGCCGGCGATGAGCTTTGTGCGCCACGCGGTCGACCTGAGCGCAAGGGATTGAAAAGAAAAAATGCCGCTATCGGACGATAGCGGCATTTTTTTACGGAATGCGTCAGGCGCGCTGCTTTTTCTGCGCGATCAGGCCCGGCAGGATGGCAATGCCGGAGCCGATGAGGAAGCAGACGATGCCGAGGAGCATATTCGCCGTGATCTCCTCGCGCAGGAAGAGAAACGCGAAGAGCGGCGCGATCATCGGCTTGAGAAAGAAGATGAGAGATGCCTCCTGCGCGCTGGTCTTCTCGAGCGCCATCATGTGGCAGACGTAGCCTGCCGCCGAATTGACCGCGCAGATGTAGGCGAGCGCGGGCAGCGCGGAGAGCGGGATGCCGGAGAACAGAGGGACATTCACAAAAATGTCCAGCCCCAGCGAGGCGA
>ENA-UEQL01002377-UEQL01002377.1-human-gut-metagenome-genome-assembly--contig:-NODE-2377-length-12528-cov-3.956871_pt1 | contig 12528 bp, 9 predicted proteins | sample MGYA00242905_ERZ507926 | MGnify/ENA primary metagenome ERZ507926 (study PRJEB26167, sample SAMN06115531) | human gut metagenome | host: Homo sapiens | place: China:Henan | collected 2015-09-09 | study...
AGAGCAGGCCGTCGACGTCGGCGAAGTGGTGGTCGAGATCGACCGCAACTCGGTCATCCGCAAGGAGACGCCGTCGCTGGTCAACATTCTCAACAGCAAGCTGTTCGAACGGACAAACGCCGCCACGCTGGCCGACGGTCTGAGTTTCCAGCCGGGCGTGCGCGTCGAGGACGGATGTCAGAACTGCGGCTTCGCGCAGGTACGCATCAACGGTCTGGACGGCCACTATTCGCAAATCCTGCTCGACTCGCGGCCGCTCTTCTCGGCCCTCAACGGCGTCTACGGTCTCGAACAGATTCCCGCCAACATGATCGAGCGCGTGGAGGTGATCCGCGGCGGCGGATCGGCGCTCTTCGGCGCGTCGGCCATCGGCGGCACGATCAACATCATCACCAAGGAGCCGCTGCGCGACTGGGCCGAGATCGGCCATACGCTCATGTCCGTGGGATGCAGCGGCGCCTACGACAACAACACGACGATCAACGCCTCGCTGGTAAGCAACAACCGCAAGGCGGGCATCTACGTCTACGGGCAGAACCGCTACCGTTCGGGCTACGACCACGACGGCGACGGCTACACCGAACTGCCCAACCTGCGCAATCAGATGTTCGGCATGCGCTCCTACCTGCGCACGGGCGACCACTCGAAGCTGACGCTCGAATACCACGGCATCAACGAGTTCCGCCGCGGCGGAAACCGGCTCGACCTGCCGGCGCACGAAGCCAACATCACCGAGCAGACCGATCACAACATCAACGGCGCGTCGGTGGCCTTCGACCTCTTCTCGCGCGACGACCGTACGCGCCACCTGAGCGTCTACTCGGCCGTGCAGCAGACCACGCGCAAGAGTTACTACGGCGGCACAGGCGAAGGCGCGACCGACGAAGAGCTCGAAAACGCCCGCAAAGCCTACGGCCGCACCGACGGACTGACGGTCATCAGCGGCGCGCAGTTCCTGCAACGGTTCGAACGGCTGCTGTTTCTCCCCTCCGAACTGACGCTCGGCGTGGAGCACAGCTACGACCACATCGACGACGTGACGATCGGCTACGACATGCGCACGAATCAGAAGGTACACATCCTCAGCGGCGTGATCCAGAACGAGTGGAAGGCCCGCAAATGGAGTTTTCTGCTCGGCGGCCGGTTCGATCACCACAACATGGTCGACCACGTGATCTTCTCGCCGCGCATCAACCTGCGCTACAACCCCACCGAACAGATCAACCTGCGGCTGAACTACGCCGGCGGCTTCCGCGCACCGCAGACCTTCGACGAAGACCTGCACATCGCCCTCGTGGGCGGCGAACGCGTGGTCACGCAGCTCGCCCCCGACCTGCGCGAGGAGCGTTCGAACAGCCTCAGCGCCTCGATCGACCTCTATCGCTCCTTCGGCAGCGTGGAGACCAACCTGCTCGTCGAAGGCTTCTACACCGCACTCGACCATATCTTCGCCACGCGCTACCTGCCCGAACCCAACGAAAAGGGCGAAACGGTGCTCGAACGCTACAACGGCGGCGGAGCGACCGTGGCAGGCGTCAACGTCGAGGCGAAAGCGGCCTTCTCCCGCTGGTTCGACTTGCAGGCCGGCATCACATGGCAGCGCAGCCGCTACGAACACGCCCAGCATTGGAGCGACGACGCGCCCGACGAACACCGCATGTTCCGTTCGCCCGACTGGTACGGCTACCTGACGGCCAACTTCGTCCCCGTGCGGCGGTTCGACATCTCGCTGTCGGGCACCTACACCGGAGAGATGCTCGTCCAGCACGCCGCAGGTTCGGGCACGCCGGTCGACGTGGCGGTCACCACGCCCGATTTCTTCGCGCTGAACGTCAAACTGGCCTACGAATTCCCGATCCTCCGAACGCTCACCCTGCAACTCAATGCCGGCGTGCAGAATCTCTTCGACTCCTACCAGTCGGATTTCGACCAGGGCTGGGAGCGCGATTCCGGCTACGTCTACGGGCCGTCGCTGCCGCGCAGCTGGTTCGTCGGGGCGAAAATCCGCTTCTGAGAACCGTTGCGGCGACACACGAAAAAAGGGAGACGTGCGTACGACACGTCTCCCTTATCGTTCGCCGCCGGCGAACCCGACTTACTCCCACACCGAGAAACGGCGCACGCAGGCTTTCCGCGCAGCCTGCTGGCAGGCCGCGGCGCTCTCGTCCGTCACGGGAATATGTCCCTTCGGATCGGGACGGAACGTATTGCCTCCGATATCGGTGCGCAGACAGGGCGCCACGAGCGCCTGGAACCACGTGCAGGCCGCCGTATAACGACCGCAGCCGAAATCGAGATGGTAGCCGTCGCGCGTGAAATCCGACGGCGGATTGTTGAACTCGCCCGCCCGCAGGTTCTGGATCGCCGTACCGGTGGGAATCACCGTTTCGATCCCGCACTCCTCCGTCACACGCCGCGCGACGTCGACGACGGCCGCATACATCTGCTGCGGATCGTTGTCGTACTTCGGGAACGCACCGTGGTCGGAGCCCGAGCCGTAGGCCCAAGTCATCTGCCACGCCACGCAGGCGCCGGCATTGGGGCAGTAGAAACGCACCCGTTCGATAAGTCGTTCGAGCCACGGATGATAAGACGTATAGATTCCCGAATAAGCCGAGGATTGCTGCACGACGAGTACGTCCCACCGCTCGTCGCCGACCGCTTCGCGCAGGGTGGCCGCCTCGGAGACCGTCGTCCAGCGGTTGCGCTCCGACTTATAATAGGTATATTTCGGTGCGTCGGCAGCATCGAACTCGCAATGCTGCCGCAGCGAACAGCCCGGGTAATAGAGCCGTCCCAGCACGACGTTGCGGATGCCGGCCGCTTCGAGCAGCTCGGGCAGGTACATCATGCCGTCGTCGGTAAAACTGTTGCCCACGCCCAGGATACGGAGCGTATCGGGCCGGACGGGCAACGGAAAGTTGGGTGCTTCGGACTGTGCACGCAGCGTCAGCACCGCCAGCAGAGCGAATGCGCAAAGCGCGAAACGAAACAGTTTTTTCATGCCGTTGTCTGATTTAGAGGTGAAAAAGCCGTCCTTCCGCAGGGAGGACGGCCCGTAAAATCCGTTGAGAGCGGCCGCTACTCTTCGTCGGCCTCCTTCATGTTGTGGTAGACGTTCACCACGTCGTCGTCCTCTTCGAGCTTCTCGACCAGCTTCTCGATCGATTCGCGCCCCTCGGCGTCCAGCTCCTTGGTGTCGGTAGGCACCCGCAGCGACTCGCCCGATACGATCTCGAAACCATTGTCCTCCAACCATTTCTGGATCGTACCGAACTGTTCGTAGGGCGCTTCGACCGTGACCGTCGTCTCGTCCTCGGGACAGAAATCGTCCACCCCCGTATCGATCATGTTCAGCTCCAGCTCCTCGAAATCGGTGCCGGCCGGTACGCGGAACTTGAACGAGCACTTGTGCTCGAACATGAAAGCCACGCTGCCCGACGTGCCCAGCGCACCGCCGCACTTGTTGAAATACATGCGCATGCTGGCCACCGTGCGGTTGGTGTTGTCCGTGGCGGTCTCCACCAGGAAAGCGATGCCGTGAGGGCCGTATCCCTCATAGACCACCTCCTTGTAGTCGGACGTATCCTTCGAGATGGCGCGTTTGATCGCCCGCTCGACATTCTCCTTGGGCATGTTCTCGGCCTTGGCGTTCTGGATCAGAATACGCAGGCGGACGTTGGCCGTCGGATCGGGGCCGCCGGACTTGACGGCGATTTCGATCTCCTTGCCGATTTTGGTAAAAGTGCGGGCCATGTTGCCCCACCGTTTCAGTTTGCGCGCCTTGCGGTACTCAAATGCTCGTCCCATGACAGTTATCTTTTCGTTATTATCTTCAACAGTGGTGCAAAATTACGACATTTCACCGAAAAAGGAAAAAAATCGCCGGCAAAAAACGACCGCCTGCCGGCAGCGGCTCGCTCTCAGGGTTCACTCCCGACGAAGACCGGTGCGCATGCACGCCCCGACCGCACCCGGATGCAACCCCGGATCGGTCCGGCGTCGCCGGCCGCACGCAGGCGGATGTCGGGAAAACGGCCGTCGGGCGTCACGTCGATCGCCGCCCGCGGCCTGCACGAGCATCCACTCCCCGACCTCGTCGGGCTGGTAAAGCCGCACGGTGCCCGACACGTAAGGCCAGCGCAGCCGGTCGCTGCCCCCTTCCAATACGAGCTCGGCTCTTCGTGCAGACGACGGTCGACTGACCCTGATCGGCGGGAGGAATCACCTCGCCTACGTTCTCCTCCTTTTTGCAGGGGCAGAGCCCGAGCAAAAGCGAGAGCAACAGCACTCCCGAATAATCAGTTCGATACGGGGACAAATACAGCGAAAAAGTTCTCGAGACAATACTTCGCCGAGCACCGACGAAACGGTCACTCCTCGCCGAAGTCGAAGCGCAACTGCACGCAGTCGGCACAGGCTTCGGGCGTGTTGCCCACCGTGAGGCCGATGAGCCGCACCTTGCGGCCGTGGAAATCGACACCCGCGAGCAGCTCCTCCGATACGCGGCAGAGCGCTTCGTCGGAGTCGATGGCCGTGAAGAGCGTCTTCGAACGGGTGATCTGGCGGAAGTCGTCGTATTTGAGTTTCAGCACGACGGTCTTGCCCCGGAACTCGTGACGCTGAATGCGGTTCCACACCTCCTCGCGCACGGCCGCCAGCTCCATACTCAACCGTGTGCGGTCGTCGGTATCTTCGGCGAAGGTCGTCTCGGCGCCGACCGACTTGCGCACGCGGTGGGGCTCGACCTCCCGCTCGTCGACGCCGCGCGCATAGCCGTAGTAGGCGTGACCGGCCTTGCCGAAGCGCTGCACGAGCGCCGCCTCGTCCCACTGCCGCAGATCGGCGCCCGTATGGATGTCCATGCGGTGCATCCGCTCGGCCGTCACGGCACCGATGCCGAAGAAGCGCTCGACGGGCAGCGCGGCGACGAACGCCTCGACCTCGGAGGGCGCGATCGTGAAGAGCCCGTCGGGCTTGCGGTAGTCCGAGGCGATCTTGGCCAGCATCTTGTTGACCGATATTCCGGCCGATGCGGTCAGTCCGGTTTCGGCGAGGATGCGGGCTTTGATTTCGCGGGCGCCCAGCGTCGCCGAACGGACGTGGCTCACGTCGAGAAACGCTTCGTCGAGCGAGAGAGGCTCCACGAGTTCGGTGTATTCGCCGAAGATGGCGCGGATCTGTCGGGAAACGGCTTTGTAGACATCGAACCGTGCCGGAACGAAGATCAGTTCCGGACACAGCCGCTTCGCCAGCACGGACGAGAGGGCCGAATGAACCCCATAGGGGCGGGCTTCGTAGCTTGCCGTGGCGACGACCCCGCGCGGTCCGTCATATCCGACGGCGATCGGACGGCCCCGGTATTCGGGACGGTCGCGCTGCTCTACGGATGCGTAAAAGGCATCCATGTCGATATGGATAATCTTGCGTTGGGACATCGGGCGTTTGTCGGACGGACGCAAAGATAATGCAAATTATTTCTTTTTTGCCGGTCGAATCCGGCGTTTCATACCGGCAGGTTGAGGCCCGGTTGGCTGCCGGCGCGTATTGGCGGTTGAAAATCTCTTCCGGATTGAGGGAATGCGAACGGATTGCGTATCTTTGTCCTTGTTTATATATCCGATGAAAAATGGCAGATGATTATTTAGGCCGAAAAATGGAAGAGTACCTGGCCCGTTCGGCATCCGGCCAGGCCAGTCGCCGGCCGCTGGTAACATTGAGCCGGCTGTTGCTGAAAAACCGCAGCCATCGCGGCTACGATCCCCGCTTCATCGTGCGCGAAGACCAGCTTCGCCGCATTATCGGGGTCAATACCCGCATCCCCTCGGCGCGGAATCAGCAGGTCCTGCGATTCCGGCCCGTCCTGGCGGACGAAGCGCCCGGGGTCTTGGCCGAAATCCGCCTCGGAGGGGCCTTGCCCGAGCTTCATTTACCGCTTCCGGGAACCGGGCCGAACGCTTTCATCATCGTCTGCTCGACGGTTCCGGAAGATCGTTATGTCGATATTGATTTGGGTATTTCGGTTCAGAGCATGCTGCTCCAGGCGGCTGAAATCGGACTGAACGGCATCTGTATCGGCGCGTTTGACAAAGAGCGGATCCGGCAGAAATTCCATCTGGAGTCCGAGCCGCTGCTGATCCTGGCCATCGGCAAAGGCATCGAGAAAATCGAATTGGTGGAGATTTCCGAAAACGACGATCACCGTTATTTCCGCAAGGACGGCATACACTATGTCCCTAAAGTCCGTGTGGAAGATCTGATTATCGGGTAAGTCGGATTTTACGCCGCCCGCTGCCCCCCCCCTCGGGGCGGCCCGCTGAACAGCGCAGGTTCCTTGTTGTGGGTGAACGGGGCGTTGGTTTCCGAGGACGGATAAACGCGCCGGAGACCTCCTCGGAGTCGTTTCCGCCGTGCTGTTAGTCTTTTTCTGCCGGGGTGCCGCGGCATCCGATGCCCGAATCTCCTGCGTCAGCCGAGCTCGGTAAGGATCTGCTGCACGACGCTCTCGTCGGCATCGGTCAGGGTGTATTCGGGAACGCCGGCGCACCCGCCCATCGAGACCTGCGGATTGCGGAAGCGCATGCCGCTTTCGCGTTCCCGGCGGGCGCTGAAGTGCAGGGCATCGACCCCTGTGGCGGCCAGCAGGCGGGCGTTCGACGGATTGACGCCGCTTCCGGCCATGATTTCGATGCGGCCGGCCGCCTGCGCCGCCAAGGCTCGCAGCGTCCCGACACCCTCCTGCGCCGTATTGCGGCCTCCGGAGGTGAGCACCCGGCGGCATCCGGTGCGGATGACCGCTTCGAGCGCCTGCCGGGGATCGCGCGTCATGTCGAACGCGCGGTGGAACGTCACCTCCATCCCCTCAGCCTCGCGGACAAGCTGCGCCGTGCGCGTCTCGTCCACCTCTCCGTCGGGGGTCAGCACGCCGAGGACCACCCCGTCGGCTCCGCAGGCACGGGCGAAGCGAATCTCTTCGGCCATCAGCGCCGTTTCGGCATCCGTATAGCAAAAATCCCCGCCCCGAGGGCGTATCATCACGCTCAGCCGCAGGCCCGGTAGACTCCGGGCGTAGCGGATCAGCCCGGCGGAAGGGGTCGTACCCCCTTCGAAGGGCGCGGCACAAAGCTCGATGCGCGTGACGCCTGTCCGCCGGGCTATATCGCACGCATCGCAGGTATAGGCGCAAAGTTCAGTCGTCATAAATTCCGGTCATAATTGGTGTATGGTGTACAAAAGACGGTCGCCGAGGCCAATCGTATAGCCGTGGGATTCGAACACGACACGGTTGAACGTATCGCCGATCAGAAAGACCGGAAGCGAAACGTTCCCCGGCAGCTGCATCGCTTCGAGAATCCGCCTGCGAACCGAGCCGTCGCGGTCGATGCCGAAGGTGACGGTCGCCGGCAGCGGGGCCGCGGGCGACGCCGTGTATTTCCGGTACGCCCCCTCGTCGGGGAAGAGCAGGATCAGCGAGCGTCCCCACGCTTCAAGCTCCGCGGCTTTGGCCGCGATGTCCTTCAGCGCATGATCTGTAGGCTCCTGTCCGACGCACAGCAATCCGATCACGAAATAACCACGTCCCGCAGTCGTGAGGACCGACGTTTCGGCTCCCGTCGCGGCGTCAGTGAATTTCGACTCCGAATCGAAACTCCCGATCACGCGAACCGCCTCCGAATTGTCGCGCATCGTCAGGTTCGTTTCGGTCGTACTGTCCGGACGGACGTTGAAGAACGACACGTTCCCCAGCACGCTGCCGCTGGCGAGCCGGCTGCCCGTCACAAGCATATAATAACCGGTTTCCAGATCGGCGGGAGCCCGGAACAGCTCGCTCCACCGCTCGAAATCAGGATAGTTCAGCAGGGAGAACGACTGCCCGTCGAAGCGCGAAAGGGAGAAGTGCCGGAAATACTCCGGATCGTCGAGACGCGGAATCGGCGCATAGTTCAATTGCAGCCGCCCGGTCTCCAGTTCCCGGTTCCCGGCCGCGTCGAAATCGACGGGCACATCCTTCCCGGCATGGCGGTAGAAGAGGTTGCCCGTCACGCGGTCGATCCACGCCGGGATGCCGAGCGAACGAGCCGCGGCAACGAAGAAGATAGCCCGCGAGAGTTTGTCGGCCGTCCGGCTACGCCACACGCCTTCGGGCGAGATGGTCGTGGAGACGGTGCAGAGTTCCGGACGCAGGGTCAAGCTGTCGCGGCACCACGCCACCAGACGCTGCGGGTCACGGCGGAACGCGGCGGCATCGGCGGCCGGAATTTCCCGCTGCAGGAACGACCGGTAGGGCGTGAGCATCTCATCGGCCACACGCGGGGCCAGCACGGTCGCGGCGTCGGCATTCTTGTCCGTATTATAAAGATGATCCGCGAGCACCGCCGACGGCGTATCGCGCAGATCCTTTTCCGACAGCGTGGCGAGCAGTTGCAGCGCCCGCCCGGTGCATCCTTTCCGGCTCGCGCCGCGCAGAAAATCCATAATTTCGGCGTGATTGCCTCTCGAAGCGGCGATAAATCCGGCCACATCGTCCGGCTTCATGCCGACAGAACGTGCAAACTCCGCAACGGCGGGTTTCGCCGGGAACGTGGCGATATAGGCGTTGCGGATGGAGTCTTCGCGGTTGAAGCGACGGTCGTTCTCCGCACGCTGAGCGGCCGTCACCTCCGGCAAATTCGCGCTCTCGGCCGGAGGAACGATGTCGACGGGGAAGGAGAATTCGTCGCCGATCGCATGCTCCAGCACCACCGTCGCCTCCGTCTCCCTCCCGAAAGAAACCTTCCGAACCCCAAACCGGCCATCACAGACAGCCGTGACAAGCATATCGCCCAGACCCGCCGACAGCGACGCCCGCCCCCGGACGTCGGTCGTTTTGCGCGATACGGTGTAGAACTCGGCGTAATTGTAAAGTTTGAACTCCACGGTCGCACCCTCCACGGGACTGCCCGCCGTGTCGGTGACCGTCACGGTGAGCGGAGCGCATGCGGCATAGTTCGAAATCACATTGATTTCGGTGTAGTTGGCCGTGGTTTTCATCACCTCCTCCGGGCCGTCGTAATAACCGAAGACCTTGGTGTGCATCAGCATCCCGCGGCTGGCCGGGGCGTTGAACCACCCCAGGTCGAGCACCGGTTCCGGCTCGCAGGCCCCGAGGAAATGCCACCGTCCGTCGGCCCAGGCCTCGACCCAGGCGTGGTTGTCGTCGGTGTGCGCCCAGCGGGGCGTGTAGACCTGCCGGGCCGGAATGCCCACCGAGCGCAGCGCCGCGACGAGCAGCGTCGACTCCTCGCCGCAGCGGCCGTGGGCCGTGCGCACGGTGGCCAGCGGCGAACTGGTCCGCGCATCCGACGGCTGGTAGTTGGCCTTTTCGTGACACCAGTGGTTCACTTCGAGGATGGCGTCGTACATCGGCAACCCTTCGACGCGCGGCGCCAGCTGGTCGTGGAACACCCGGCGCGAATCGTCGAGGTTCTCGTTGTTCACCCGCACGGGCAGCACGAAATGCCGGAACAGTTCGTCGGAAACGATGTCTCCCCACGGCATTTCCCGGCGGGTGGCCAGCGCGCTGCGCACGTTTTCCAGATAAAAATCGCCCGGGTAGTCGGTCATGTCCCCCACGGGCATATAGGCATAAAGGAACATCATGGCTTCGCGCTCCTGCCGCGTCATCGGTTCGTCGAATATCCCGAACAGATCGCCCCGGGGAAGCAGTTCCTGTTTGTGGCGGAAATCGGTCTCCACGCGCCGCATGAAACCCTCGTTGCCGGCCGGGGAGCACGCCGACAACACGCCCGTGAGTATAAGCAGGCCGGCGAATAGCTGTGTCGTTTTTTTCATCGTAAAGTGAGTTCTATGATTCGGTCGGTATCCTCGGGAACATGCTCCAGATTCAGGACGATCCCTTTTCCCCGGAGCGTGTCGAACTTCACCCGCTCGCCGTTGTTCAGGCACCGGGCTTCCCCGACTTTTTCCGCAAGCGGCAGGTACAGCGCATCGTCCTGCAAATCGAGCACATGCACGTAAAGTTTGTCGCCCTTGCGCGTCGTCACGCCCCAGTCGTGGGGCGGGATGTCGCCGCCGCGGGTTCCGTAGATGCTTTCGCCGTACCGGGCGAGCCATTCGCCCATCTCCCGCAGCCGTTCGACGGCCGTCGCAGGCAGTTTCCCGTCGGGTTGGGGACCGATGTTGAGCAGCAGGTTCCCGTTGCGGCCCGCAGCCCGCACGAGGTAGTGGATCAGCGTCTTCGACGATTTGTAGTCGAGGTCGGTGATCTTGTAGCCCCACATGCCGTTCATCGTCTGGCACGTTTCGAGCGGCAGGCGGCCGATCTCCTGCCCCGAAAGTCCGGCGGTGTTCTCGCCCGGAAGGTCGCGTTCGAAAATCTGGATGTCCTCGCCTTCGAACGGAACCAGGTGGTGGTTGTTACCCACCAGACAGGCCGGCCTGATGGCATGGATATGGTCGTACAGCCCGCGGAGTTTCCAGTCGAAATCCGGGTTCTGGTCCTGGTCCCACACCCCGTCGAACCAGATGGCGCCGACCGGGCCGTAGTCTGTCAGCAGCTCCGTGAGCTGGCGTTTCATAAAGTCGTAGTAACGCTCGTAGCTGATCGCCGTGCCGGGGCGGCCCGTTCCCAGTCCGGTCCTGCCGCGCGGGCAGTCGTCGCGGTACCAGTCGATCAGCGAATAATAGAGGTGCAGCCGGATGTCCTGGCGGGCGCACTCGCCGGAGAGCGCCTTTACAATATCCTGTTTATACGGCGTGGCGTCCACGATGTCGTAATCCGTCTGCGCGGTGTCCCACATCGAGAAGCCGTCGTGGTGGCGCGTCGTGAAACAGACGTATCCGGCACCCGAGGATTTGATGGCCGAGACCCACTCCGCCGCGTCGAAATCGTGTGGATAGAACGCGTTGGCCAGCTTGGCGTACTCCTGATAATTGATATTGCGGTTGGTCATAGTCCATTCGCCCGTGCCGAGCATGGAGTAAAGTCCCCAGTGGAGGAAAATGCCGAATTTGGCGTCCTGAAACGCCGTCCGGGCTTGCAGGTTTTCAGGCGCCGGGGCATAGGGCGCAGTCGTCTGCGCGGAGGCCGTCCAGCAAACGGCGGCGCAGGCCGCAACGATCCAGCGGTTTTTCATCGTATTTGGTTCGGATTATATACTTTATTCAAAAGTAATACAAATTCGCGACAATCATGCCGCTTTTTCCCGTTTTTTCTTTTCGTTTGTTACAATCGGAGCTTTTTAGCGTCGAAAAAGTTACTTTTTATTGCGATGTTCGGGCGCAACTGTCGGGCTTCCGATCTCCCTTCCGCCCTTCGCTCCCCCGGAAGCAAAATCGCAGGCTCGGATCGCATGTTTCGGGAGTGGCCGCTCTGGGGCTTTCCTATGCGCTGGCCAAGGGCAAACACTTCACGCGCGAGGAGTTTGTTTCGATGCTGCTCACCTCGGTGAACGACATCGACTCGCGGTTTGAAGGGTCCAAAACCTCCGGCGGGACGATCAATCTCGAAAAATACCGCGGCAAAATGGGTACGGGTTTGACCGATGCCTACCAGTTGCTGATGCAGATCGAAGGAACGCCCTGTCTGAAAGTCAAGACCGGCAAACTGGAGCTTGTCACCCTTACGAAACATTTCGGAGGTTCGGCCAAGGATCTGACCTATATGGGTGTCGAAGTCTCGGCGGAAGATATGCAGAAACTCGGCATGGCCGTGGAACCGAAGATGTACAATGGTCAGTTGATGATCAAATGTACGAAGCCGGGAGTTGCGCACATCACCGTGAAGGCGGTGGGCGGCGTCAACAGGCCCGGAACGGGGTCGGTTATGGGCGGCATCGAAATTACCAAGACGTTTGCCGTCATTGCCCGCGAAACGGGTGCTGAAAACGGAGGCTGGTTATAAACGATAGAGTTAAAATACAATGAAAAAATATATTTATTCCCTGTTTGCGGCTGTTTTGTTCCTGTTTTCAGCCGGTTGTTCGAAGGATGACGACGGCTCGAAAAACATTGATTCGGGCGTTGTGGGCGAGTGGCGCCAGACGAAGTGGAGCAACGAGGCATATGCGGATTTCGATGTCTACGTCGAGTTTCTGTCCGACGGGACGTTCAACATCTTCCAGAAGGTGGAAACTCCGACCTTTGTGTGCTATTCCGGCGATTTTGCGGTCAACGGTGCGCAGCTTTCGGGCCGTTACCGCGACGGTGAGCCTTGGGGCGCCAGCTACGCCTTTGAGTTGAGCGAAGACGGAAAAACGCTGACGATGATCAGCCAGACCGATAAGGCCGAGGAGAGCGTCTATACGAGAACTGCCATTCCCGAAGAGGTGCGGAACGCTCCCGAAGTGCGCTCCGCGCTTTCCGGTGCGTTGCTGCGGGTTTTCTAATACGATGACGTTGAAGTCCAAAAGCAGCCTGACCATATGGTCAGGCTGCTTTTGCGTTGATTCTGATGGGGTCCGAAAAAGAGGACACAGGCCTCCATGACAACGAATATACAAACATTGCAAAATGGCGTATTGGGTGGCT
>ENA-UEQL01002380-UEQL01002380.1-human-gut-metagenome-genome-assembly--contig:-NODE-2380-length-12524-cov-14.528882_pt1 | contig 12524 bp, 10 predicted proteins | sample MGYA00242905_ERZ507926 | MGnify/ENA primary metagenome ERZ507926 (study PRJEB26167, sample SAMN06115531) | human gut metagenome | host: Homo sapiens | place: China:Henan | collected 2015-09-09...
TGGGGCGGAGCGCTATCCTACGCCGCAAAGAAGTTCGGTCTGGACTGCGCCGTCTATATGGTCAAGGTCAGCTTCCAACAGAAGCCTTACAGAAGGTCGATCATGCAGACTTTCGGAGCAGCCATAACTCCTTCACCGTCAATGTCCACCAGAGCGGGCAAAGACATCATCACCGCCAATCCCAACGACCAGGGATCACTTGGATGCGCGATCTCCGAGGCCATCGAGCTTGCCGTAAGCACCCCGAACTGCAAGTATGCCCTCGGCTCCGTCCTCAACCATGTCTGCCTGCATCAGACCGTCATCGGCCTGGAGGCGGAGAAGCAGATGGAGATGACCGGGGAATATCCTGACATCGTGGTGGCCTGCTTCGGCGGCGGCTCCAACTTCAGCGGCATCGCCTACCCTTTCATGAGGCATAATATTCAGGAAGGGAAGAAGACCCGCTTCATCGCCGCGGAACCATATTCCTGCCCGAAACTCACAAGAGGCAAGTTTGAATATGACTTCGGCGACGAGGCCGGCATGACTCCGCTGCTTCCGATGTACACCCTCGGCCACGATTTCAAGCCGGCAACCATCCATGCCGGCGGCCTTCGCTACCACGGAGCGGGTGTGATCCTGTCCCAGCTGATGAAGGACGGCTACATGGAAGCTGTTGACATCGAGCAGCTTGATGCCTTCAAGGCCGGAATCCTCTTCGCCCAGACCGAGGGCATAATCCCTGCACCGGAATCCTGCCACGCCATCGCCGCCACAGTGAACGAAGCCCTCAAGTGCAAGGAAACCGGCGAGAAGAAGACCATCCTCTTCAACCTGTCCGGACACGGTTTCGTGGACATGAGCTCCTACGACCAGTACCTCTCCGGCGAGATGCAGAACTTCCACGTCTCCGACGCCGAACTCTCCAAGTACATCAAATCCGCCGACGCGCTGAACAAGTAATCACACAGTCCAAAGATAAAGCCCAGAGGGCCTCTAACCCGGATTTTGCTCGTAAGAAATTCAGGTTAGAGGCTCTCCGGACTTTTGCGGCTCCTGGACTTTATTCTTTTCTAGTCCTGAAAAACAATGCGTAAAATTTCCAACTGAAAGGTGCTTTCGCTATCTTTGTAGTATTCAATCCTCTCTCTTCGCTTTTGCGTCAAGAGACGATGAGGGAGAAACAAGAACTATATGGACATCAAGGAAGAAGATAAGATCATACAAGAGGTCACCAGACAGGAGTACAAGGAGGGCTTCGTCACCGAGGTCGGACAGGACTTCATCCCAAAGGGACTGAACGAGGACATCATCCGCACGATCTCACGGCTTAAGGAAGAGCCGGAATGGATGCTGGAGTTCCGTCTGAACGCTTTCCGCAAATGGCAGAGCATGGAGATGCCGCAGTGGGGACATTTGGACATGCCGGAGATCGATTTTCAAGACATTATCTACTATGCCGCTCCGAAGAAGAACGCGGACAGGCCGAAAGAGATAGACCCGAAACTGGAGGAGACATTCGAGAAGCTGGGCATTCCGGTGCGTGAGCGCGAGGCTCTGGCCGGAGTGGTGGCCGTGGATGCTGTCTTCGACTCGGTCTCCGTGGCCACGACCTTCAGAGCCTCGCTGGCGGAGAAAGGAATCATATTCTGTAGTTTCTCGGAGGCTGTCAAGGAGCATCCGGATCTGGTGAGGAAGTACCTCGCCTCCGTCGTTCCGGTCGGAGACAATTTCTTCGCGGCACTCAACTCGGCGGTCTTCAGCGACGGTAGTTTCTGCTATATTCCCAAAGGGATCAAGTGCCCGATGGAGCTTTCCAGCTATTTCAGGATCAACGCCGCCGGCACGGGACAGTTCGAAAGGACGCTCATCGTGGCGGACGAGGGTTCGCAGCTGAGCTACATGGAGGGCTGCACGGCTCCGATGCGCGACGAGAACCAGCTGCACGCCGCTGTGGTTGAGATCGTGGTCGAGAAGGACGCCGATGTGAAATACTCAACGGTGCAGAACTGGTACCCCGGCGATGCCCAAGGACGCGGCGGCATCCTTAACCTCGTGACTAAGAGAGGAATATGCAAGGGCAGCGGTTCGCACCTGAGCTGGACTCAAGTCGAGACCGGCTCGGCGATCACTTGGAAGTACCCTTCGACGATCCTGAAGGGCGACTACTCCTCGTCGGAGTTCTACTCCGTGGCCGTGACGAACAACTACCAGCAGGCGGACACCGGCACGAAGATGATCCATCTCGGACGCGGCACCAAAAGCCGGATCGTAAGTAAGGGAATATCAGCGGGGCACAGTCAGAACAGCTACCGCGGTCTCGTCCGGATGAACGCCGGGGCGACCGGGGCGCGGAACTTCTCGCAGTGCGACAGCCTTCTGATCGGCTCGCAGTGCGGGGCGCACACGTTCCCGGACATCCAGAGCGCGAATCCCACGGCGATCGTGGAGCATGAGGCCACGACCTCGAAAATCAGCGACGAGCAGCTCTTCTACTGCAACCAGAGGGGACTCGGCCCGGAGGACGCTGTCGGTCTGATTGTCAACGGCTACGCCCACGAGGTGCTTTCCCGCCTCCCGATGGAGTTCGCCGTCGAGGCCACCAAACTGCTTCAGGTCTCCCTCGAAGGATCGGTAGGTTAATGAATATATTCACGAATGAATTATGGGATTCTTTGACATAGAAAACATTGCGTTCACGTTAGGCGGAACGGGAGTGAGCTTCCTGGAGCTGCTCGGTGTCATCGCGGGACTTACCTGCGTGGTGATGGCCGGGCGCAACAACAAGTACAACTTCTGGGTCGGCTACCTGTACAACATTCTGTTGTTCACGCTGTTCTGGCAGAGGCATCTGTACTCGGCCATGCTTCTCCAGCCGATAGCCTTCGGCATCAACGCCTTCGGACACTGGAGGTGGACTCATCCGAGACCTTCCGAGCAGAGTTCGAAAGACGCTTCCGCCCTGAAAGTGACACGGCTATCGATGCGGGACTGGTGTGCGGCGCTCACCGTCGTGGTGATTGCCGGTGCGATCTGGGGATTCGTCCTCCACAAATTGGGGACATCGTGGTTCACGGACATATTCACACCTGATCCGAATCCGTGGCTGGATTCGTTCGGGCTGATGCTGACGCTTCTGGCGCAGTTCCTTTCCGCCCAGAAGAAGTGGGACTGCTGGATCGTGTGGCTTGTGGTGAACGTCACCAACATCACCCTCTACATCAGCGCCGGACTCGTGTTCATGCCGATCGTCAGCGCCCTGTACCTCATAAACGGCATCTGGTCCCTCTGGACTTGGTACCGACTGTACAGAGAGGAGAAATAATTGACAACGAGGAGCTTGGCCTCCACGCAAAATATTAATGACCATGACAGACATATTACTGAAAATAACCGATCTGCACGCCAGTGTCGCAGACAAGGAGATCCTCAAGGGCATCAACCTTGAGATCCGCCGCGGCGAGATCCACGCCGTGATGGGTCCGAACGGAGCCGGCAAAAGCACCCTGTCCTCTGTCCTGACCGGAAAGCCGAACTACGAGGTCACTTCCGGCACGATAGAGTTCGACGGCAAGGATCTGCTGACGATGAAGCCGGAGGAAAGAGCCTGGGCCGGACTGTTCATGTCCTTCCAGTACCCTATCGAGATCCCCGGAGTCTCCATCACGAACTTCATGAAGACCGCGATCAACTCCAAGCTCAAGGCCCAAGGCAAGGAGCCGATGAAAGCCGGTGATTTTCTGAAACTTATGAAGCATAAAATGGCCTTCGTCCAGATGAAGCCGGAGTTCGCCAAGCGCGAGGTCAATGTCGGTTTCTCCGGCGGAGAGAAAAAGAGGAACGAGATCTTCCAGATGGCGATGCTCGATCCGACCCTCGCGATCCTCGACGAGACGGACAGCGGACTGGACGTGGACGCGCTCAAGATCGTGGCCGACGGAGTGAACGCCCTGCACACCCCGGAAAAGTCGGCGATCGTCATCACCCACTACCAGAAGCTTCTTGAATATGTCAGGCCGGATGTCGTGCATGTCCTGAAGGATGGCCGCATCGTGGCCAGCGGCGGTTACGAACTGATTGACAAGATAGAGAAAAATGGCTTTGAACAGTTCTAAAAACATAGACCACGGCAATTATATTCCTTCGCCCATCGTGCCGGGAATGAAGGTCGCTGACGGTGAGCATATTCGTAAAGTCTTTGTGCTCGGTTCAGCAGACGCTGCCGTTGGAGCCGGTGTCGCTGTTTCCCCGGTCACCAGGTTTGTCGAAGCGACTGATCCTTATGGTATTCCGTCCAACATCGAGGTGGGGGCCGACGCGGCGCTGGATCTTACGGTGGTAGTGCTGCCGGGAGTCTCGGCAAGGATTCCGCTGACGATTGACCTGACCGGAGCGCATTCCGAAGTCAGGCTTTCTGGAATATACCTTTGCTCCGGCCACGACGAGGTGACGTTCGACATCACGATGCATCACCGCACTGGCGATTGCTGTTCCCGACAGATTTTCAACGGGTTGGCTGCCGGTGAAGCCAAATGCGGATTCTTCGGCAAGATCGTAATCGCGCCGGACGCCCAGAGAACCGAGGCGTTCCAGGAGAACCACAACATACTGCTTTCGGATTCGGCAAGAGTCAACACCAAGCCCCGGCTGGAGATCTACGCCGACGATGTGAAGTGCTCGCACGGAGCCACGGTCGGCAAACTGAACGAGGACGAGCAGTTCTACATGCGCTCCAGAGGCATCCCCGAGGATGAGGCCAAAGTGCTTCAGATGATATCCTTCGTGGCTCCTGTCCTGGAAGCCGTCCCGGAAGAGTCCAGTGACGGAAGTCCGTGCCGGTCAGCCGTCGCCGGCGAGGTCGAGAACGCCATCCGCAGCTTCGCTTAGTAATCATTAAAAAACAACTTGAACTTATTTTTTAACGCTTACTTAAAGACCATGATTGTCAAGACGAATGTCAAGCTGAATCTGGGGCTGAGTGTCCTGCGGAAGCGTGCCGATGGGTTCCACGACATCGAGACGCTGTTCGTGCCGTGCTTTGATTTCGGGGACACGCTTGAGATCATCGCCGGCGACGACTACAGCCGCACCTCGGCGGCGCTTTTCGCTGAATATGGAGGTCAGGACGGGTGCGTCGGCAAGTTCTGCGACCAGAAGGAGAACGAAGTAGATCTGGCACAGGGAATATCCGAGGACGGAAAGTTGATGATCACGATCGCCCGCAAGGAGGGTGTGGACTGGAATCCGATGAAAGATTTGTGCGCCAAGGCGTACAATGTTCTGGCTCAGGATTTTGACCTGCCGCCTGTCAAGATATTCCTTGAAAAGAACGCTCCTGTCGGGGCCGGCCTCGGCGGCGGATCGGCGGACGCGGCATTCACCCTCAAGGCTCTGAACGAACTTTGCGGACTCGGGCTTTCCGGGCAAAGGCTTTCTGAATATGCCTCCAGACTTGGCAGCGACTGTGCCTTCTTCATTTTCAACCGTCCAATGATCGGCTCAGGAAGAGGAGAAGTGCTTGAGCCTTACGACATTGATCTCTCAGAGTACGAGATAAAGGTGTTGATTCCGGAAGGTGTTTCGGTCTCCACCGCAGAGGCCTACAAAGGGATCGTTCCTCGGGAAACGCACCGCGACGGATCCGGCGAGCAGGACTCAACTGAGCCGCAAGAGCGTTGCGACGGATCCGGCGAGCAGGCCTCAACTGGATCACCAGAGCGCTGCGACAGGTTCAGCGAGCAGCCTGGCAATCCAGAGGTTAGTCATCGCTCACCAACCGGACTTGGCAAGCCGGCAGAGACAACCGGACTGAAATCCGTGCTGGCAGAACCAGTCTCCGAATGGAAAGACCTGCTGGTCAACGACTTCGAGGCCACAGTCTTCAAAGCACACCCCGAGTTGGCCGCCATCAAGCAGTCCCTCTACGACTCCGGCGCCACCTACGCCTCCATGTCCGGCTCCGGCTCCGCCCTCTTCGCCCTCTACAAGAAATAACCGTGAGCAAAAGCGCCGCTCCCGCGCACCAAAGACGCTGATTTTTGGTGTTTGAAATACTCTTCGTGGAGAAAAACCACAAACAAAATCAAAAGAGTCTCTTGGCTCAGTGCCGTTCCGAGAATTCGCAGCCACAGAAGGTCTGGTTGTACATTTCCCATTCCTTGATCAGGGCGCAGCGCCGTTCCTGAAGACCGCCGCGGCGCCAGTTCTGGTTCCACCACAAGACCTCATGGCGGACGGACGGATGGGTTTCTGCGTTTGTCTCCGCCCCATGACCAATGGCGCATCCATCACCACCGGTACCGTTCACCCGATCGCAGGCCCAGCGACCGGCGGCATCAACCTGGGCGAGATCCTTCCACCGGGACGAGGCCAGGGTGGTTGTCAGCATACGATAGCCGTTGGAAGAGGCATAGCGCGCGGCACGGAGGAGACGGAACTTGAAACACTCAAGGCAACGGGGACCGCGCTCCGGCATGTCGGCGATTCGGGCGACCGGACAATCATCAGCGGCCACACCCGTCTCCAACCGGCGGACAAAGGCCAGCCAGGCCGCGTGATCATATTCATCATCAATGGTTTCCAGACCGTGGGCGGCGGCATAGCGGCGCAACTCGTCGCGGCGGATCTCATATTCACGGAAAGGAACTATGTTGGAGTTGCTGAAGAATATTCCCGGACGCAGCCCTTCGCCGACCATCCACTCGATGATGGCGGTCGAGCAAGGCGCGCAGCAGCAATGCAGCAGGATGCGCTCCCCCGAAAGGTCGCACCCTCCCGGCAGCTCCGGAACAAATCCCCTTTTATGAATATTCCCGTTCGGCATTTCTGTAACAAACATAACGATTTTTCTTGAGAAACAGAAGTTTCGGACGAGGCTGTTAAAAAACTGTTAATCAAATGATTGACCCAAGCATCCTCTACTGAAAACAAGGGGAAAGCACTACATCAAGACGTTGCTAACCAACGAATTACCTGCCACAAGATTTTCCCGGTTCACAAATTCGCAACCAAAATCCGATTTTGTCGTAAGAACTTTTAATGCTAACTTTAACGGAAAGAGAGACAGACCGGTTATCGGCCGGCCTCCAGACAGAACCGGACTTTACGTACCGGATTGCCACCGACAATCAGAAAGTTGATTGGAAAACCATTGACAAAACAGAAAGGCTAAAAGAGCTATGATCGAAAAGGACGAGAGATTCACATTGGCGGAGAGATATGTGGAAGAGACGGGGGTCTCCGTGTTCCTGACAGGCAAGGCGGGGACGGGAAAGACAACGTTCCTTAAAGAGATTGTGCGGCAGACCTCCAAACGGTTCGCCGTCGTGGCTCCCACAGGAGTTGCGGCCATCAACGCCGGCGGAGTGACAATCCATTCATTCTTCCAATTGCCCCTTTGCCCGTATCTCCCTGATGTCAAAGAGCTTGTCACAGAGTATCAGATGCCGGAGCGGATGCGCTCCCTGCGGAAGGAAAGGGTGAGGATCCTGCGGACTCTCGACCTGCTGATCATCGATGAGATCTCGATGGTGAGAGCCGACATTCTGGACGCGATCGATGACACGCTCAAGCGTTACCGGCGCAACGACCGTCCGTTCGGAGGGGTGCAACTCCTGATGATCGGGGACATCCAGCAGCTTCCGCCGGTGGTCAAAGAATCGGAAAGACCGTACATGGAGCAAGTATATTCATCACCTTTCTTCTTCAATTCCAAGGTGTTGCAAAGGTTGCCGTTCGTGACGGTCGAGCTTGAGAAAGTTCACCGGCAGAGTGACAGGCTGTTTCTTGACATACTGAATGAGGTTCGCTCCGGAATGCCGGGCGACGCGGCCTTGAACGAATTGAACAAGAGGCTCTTCCCCGGCTTTGTGCCGCCGGAGGACGAGCGCTGGATCCGCCTCACCACCCACAACGCCCAGGCGGACTCCGTGAATGAGGCGAAGATGAACGCGCTGGAGACCGAGGAGGCGACATTCGAGGCACAGATCGAGGGAATATTCCCGGAAAACGCCTATCCTGCTGAGACTCAGCTTCGTCTGAGGGTCGGGGCGCAGGTGATGTTCGTGCGCAACGACACTTCCGGCGAGGCGCGCTACTACAACGGAAAGATCGCGACAGTGAAGAAAGTCAAGCCGGCGCTGATCGTGGAGGACGAGAGCGGCGAAAGCATCGAGGTCAACACGGAAAGATGGGAGAACATCCGCTACGGCCTCAACGAGGAAAGCGGTGAGATAGAGGGAATTGTGGAAGGCTCTTTCGAGCAGGTTCCTTTGCGTCCGGCGTGGGCGGTGACGATCCACAAGAGTCAGGGACTGACCTTCGACCAAGTCATCATCGACGCGGGCGCGGCATTCTCGTTCGGCCAGGTCTACGTCGCCCTCTCCCGCTGCCGCACCCTCGAAGGCATCATCCTGACCACCCCGATCACACGGCGCTGCACCTTCACCAGCGATGAGGTCTCGACGTTCGAAAGCAGCTGCGAGCCGGCGGAAGAGGCGCGGCTCAAACTCCCCGCCATGGCCAATGAATATTTCACCTCAACCTTGTGCGATGCCTTTGATCTTCAACGCCTTCGCTATCTCTACAACAGGGTTAACCGAATATACCAGGTCAACCTTTCGAACATTTACCCCGACCAGGCTGGCAGGTTCAACACAGTAGGTGCGGGCAATGCCGCCCAAGTAGGCGGAATGTTCGACAGCTCCGATGGCTCCGGCAAAAGCACCCCGCAGCCCTTAGAGGGAATACGATCCCTCAGCGACACGGCGCAGAAATTCCAGAAGCAGCTCCGCTACATCACCTCGACAATCCATAGCGGCACGGCGGAAGAGTTCCCTCTCCTGCGGGAGCGCGTCACCAAGGCCTGCGAATATTTCACCACACAATTCCGTCCTTTGGCCTCGTTCGCTGCTCCGCTGACTCTTGTAGAGATTGACGACAAAGAGGTCAGGAAAGCCTTCAAGGCCGCCTCCGAGGAATTTCTGGCAGAGCTTAGATTCCGGATGACCCTCTACGAGACTATCCTGTCGGAAGGCTTCAGCACGAAAGCATACCATAAGTTAAAGACGGACAACGAGTTGTCGGATGCCAGATCGTTAAAGGCATTGGTCAGGTCGCTGATTTCCACACCTGAGAAGGCTTCGGCATCCAAGGAGTCGATTCAGCAAGCTCAACGCCCAGACGCGGTTGGTGAGCCTGTCGAACCGTCGGCCCTTCGACAGGTTCGGGAACCGGATGGAGAATCGGCCACCTACACTGGCAGCATCCATCCTGAACTGGCCCAGGCCCTTGTGGACTGGCGGCGTGAAAAATACCAGAAAGACAACGTCCCCGCCTTCATGATCCTCCACCAGAAAACCCTTCTGGCCATAGCCGACCTCGCCCCCACAACCAAAGAGGAACTCCTCAGCGTCAAAGGCTTCGGCAAGTCCAAGTGCGAAAAATACGGCGAAGAAATCCTGGAGATCATCCGAACGGCCATGAACAATCCCGGCAGTTAGCGGCTTACCGTTTTGTGTCCAATCCCGCAGCCAGTGGGCTACATTATTGCATTCGATAATTCCCGAACAATCCCCGCAGCACCGTTAGGCGACATTCTAAGGCCGTTTCGTAGCCCGAGAGTGTTCCGCGGCACTATTGGGCGACGTTCCGAGCCGAAACCGTCGCCGAAGATGGCTTGCCGCACACTCAAAGCTTGCGGTAATCAAGAATAGGCATCTTCCGAAGAAGTCAGGCAAACACGTTGCTATTCAACAAAGAGGAGAGCCGCGGGGAAGTCCTTGGCGTTGAGATCGCCGGGAGCCTGCCACTTGAGGGCGAAACTCTCGCCACCGTAGCCTTCGAAGTAACGGATGCGGTACTTGTGAAAGCCTTTCTGAAGGAATATGCTGCCGGAGGCCACGGTGTAACCTGTACGGACATTGTTGTCACAAGCCAGGACTCCGTCGATGTAGAGATCCGAACCGTCGTTTGTCAGCAGAGTGAACGTGTACAAGCCACTTTGCTCAATCTTCATAACACCTTCGAACACATAGCCGAAATAGTCTTTTCCTTCGCCCTCGGAAATATTCAAACCCCTCTTCTGTCCGCTAAACGTGACCTTTTCCAACTTGTCGATCTCCTCGGTTGACGACATGTCGGCTCCCTCGAAGTACTTGAAATTGACACCTTGCCTACGCGCCTTGGCCTTTACGGCAGCGGCATAAGGAATATTCCTTTCATAGACTCCGCTGACGCTGCCGCCTCTCTTGCAGATCGCCTTGACGCGGGCTCCTCCAGCCAGCACCACCGGGTTGCCGTCATAGCAGGTCGATTGTTCGGTCGGCTCGCTTCCGTCCAAGGTGTAGTAAATCGTCCCCATGCTCGGGGCAAAACGGAAACTGATGCCGTCATCATCGATGGCCAGACTCTCCTCCTTAAGGTACGGAGCAGCTATTTTCCCCGCCTCCAGCAGGAATGACAGAGGGAATGAAGGGTGGCTTGTCGAGCCACAGTACACATTGTCCACCTTGAAAATATGTTTCAAGTCCTCTTTCCTGCGCTTCGACTCAGCATAGCCTCCGGCAGGCAGGTAGATGTTCTCATTGCTGTTCTCGGCGCTGAGGTAAAACGGAACCGAACAGCTGTTGTACAAACGGAAGAGAACCTCGCCGCTTTCCAGCGTGCGGAAACGCTCGACCTTGACAGCCGCCTTGATGAAGGAGAGCAGCAGACTCTCTTCGCCGCAAAGCATGTTGTTCGCCCAGGCAATGGTTCTCCGCGCGCGCAACGCCTCCTTGATCGCCTCGTCACTCTTGTCTTTCGCGAATATTATCGTAAGATCACGATGATTATCCTTCTGGTCATACAGCATGTAGGTCGGATAGTGGCTGTCGGTGCAGCCAAGCATCGCAAGATTGTAGTTGAGCGCATGGTCAATGGCAAGCGGATAGAACTCCTTGTGGTTGAACACCTCGATGCCCTGGATGGTTCCGTCCTTGATGTGGCCGGCAATGTAGTCCGACAGATCGCTGTTCTGATCCGGCCAGCCCGGATGGTTTGTCGTAATGAAAGCGTCCTCGCCGCGCGCTATCTCCAACACCTTGTCGCATTCCTTGGTGTCAAAACCCTGGCTGAGCCTGTACTTGTTGAGGTCGCCCGTAAAAAGCACATTGATGTGTCCAACCGGCTCGCTGCCTGTTATCTCGAACCCTCGCACTATCTTGAGGTCGAAATCCTTCGCCGCCTCAACAGCACAGTCCACCGCCACATTCATGTCATCAGATCCCCTATAAACCCTCGGATGCGAATGATGATCCGTGATGGCCAGAATGTCAAGCCCTTCAAGGTAAGCCTCATACACCCTCATCTCAGGTGTCACTTGCGCATCTGAATAGATTGTGTGCATGTGCAGGTCAGCCGTGTAGGCATTGAAGCCGTCAACGGACGGAAGGTCGATCTTGCGCGGGTTGAAAGCCTTTCTGTCAGTACCAAGATTCTTTCCATAGAAGTCCATCCACTGGTAATGGATGTTTTCCTGAGCATTGGCACAGATCATGACCAACAATAGAATGATTGTCGAGAATCGTTTCATGTTATGTGATTTTGTCTTTCAAAAGTACAAAAAACTCGCATTTTTAATGTACTTTTACAACAGTTAATAATAAGTTGCCGCAGATTTGGCAAAGTTTTTTAACGATTATTTAACCACATATTCAAAAACCAATGCAGGAGAGGCACACTGACAGGGAACGGTATTTCAAGGAGTTGGCGCAGACTTCCAAGGAATTCTACATCGACTACCTTCAGAATTTCAAGAGCGTCGGAGCCGGAACGCGCGTTCTGGAGATCGGCTGCGGCGAGGGCGGAAACCTCCTGCCGTTAGCCGAAGCGGGATGCTCCGTCACGGGCATTGACCTGGCCACCAACAAGATAGAGCATGCCAAGGAATATTTCGGCAAAATGAATATGTCGGGAGAGTTCATCAGCGGGAATTTTCTGAATATGCCTCCTCGGGAAGACCGCTTCGACATCGTGTTGATCCACGATGTCATAGAGCACATCGAGCCGGAGGACAAGCCTGCCTTTTTCCTTGGTCTGAAAAAATTCCTGAAGCCCGACGGAATCGTGTTCTTCGGCTTCCCGGCCTGGCAGATGCCGTTCGGCGGCCATCAGCAGATCTGCCGTAGCGGATTCTGCTCGAAAGTTCCGTTTATGCATCTCCTCCCGGCCCCCCTTTACCAAGGTTACTTAAGAATATTCAAGGAAGATCCCTCCAGGATCGCAGAACTGCTGAGCATCAAGCGCTCCAAAATGACCCCCGAAAAGTTCGAGCGCCTCTGCAAAGAGACTGGCTTTCAAATTGTTGAACGCAAGTTGTGGTTGATCAGCCCCCACTACAAGGCCAAGTTCCATCTCCGCCCCACCCACCTTCGTATGGGCCTCGACCACATCCCATACCTTCGCAACTACTTCTCCACCTCTTGCTTCTACATCGTCTCGGCAAGGTGATGCGTTGAAATCAGTCAATGTCCTTGACGACATATTCAGTGGAGCCGAGACCC
>ENA-UEQL01002384-UEQL01002384.1-human-gut-metagenome-genome-assembly--contig:-NODE-2384-length-12513-cov-7.184545_pt1 | contig 12513 bp, 9 predicted proteins | sample MGYA00242905_ERZ507926 | MGnify/ENA primary metagenome ERZ507926 (study PRJEB26167, sample SAMN06115531) | human gut metagenome | host: Homo sapiens | place: China:Henan | collected 2015-09-09 | study...
TAAATCAATCATTTATTTAGTTATATTACTTATATTCAGTCTGTTAGCATATTTATTGTAAGTACTACTAATCGTATAATACACAAGTATCACACTTCATATCATAAATGTGTATTACTTTTATAAATCACAACTGTGTATTTGTATAGATTTCAACCATGTATTACATTGCTATTTGTGAAATTTGCGGATGTGAAAAAGTTTTTGTATCTTTGCAGCGCATTTCACAGATAATTGCAAATCGCATATTTGCTTTACATCTGTGCGATACACAGAAATATCGCTCTTTTTTACCACTTTTGCGAGAATCGCATATTTCTGTACAACTAATCACTAACGCAAAATATCGAATTGTCAAAAACATTATTATGGACGGGCGTGAGAAACTGATTAAGATTATGCAAGCCGAAGGACTGAACGCCAAACAGTTTGCAGCCGAAGTAGGTATACAGGCGGGAACAATCTCTAATATCATCAATGGGCGCAATAATGCCAGCAATGATGTAGTACAAAAAGTATTGCGGCGATTTGAAAACATATCTGCCGATTGGATGATGCTCGACCGTGGACCTATGTATCGTCCTGTTCCGGCTGCTCCTGTCGGTGAGCAAACTACACCTACACTTTTCGACAGCCTACCTGCTGAACCTGCTATGGTATCACCAACGCCGGAGCAACAACCTGCGGGCACTACTACTGTCACTGTATCTGCTTCCCCCGTGGCTTCACCTACTGCACCACCTGTTATTACTACCACGGCTGCTACAACATTGCCGGAGCGTAACACGGCTTTACCCCGTCGTACCCCTGCTACAACTACTAATACAGATACGGCTAATGCTCCACAGCATACCACACAGACGGCTAATAGACAGGAGCTGACTATTTTGCAGAACAACCATAATAATACACCACCTGCCAAGCAAATAGAGAAAATAGTGGTATTCTATTCTGACGGCACTTATGAAGATTTTTGCCACTAAACGGCCATAAAATACCGAAAAATGCCCTAAAACAACCATACTTTTGGGGAATATTTATTTTATTTGCATATTCCGTTTTCTACTATTATCCTGCGCAGCAGCCTTCTCTAAATTCTAACCATTCTATTGCTCCGATAATACAATCTCTGCATTCTCTCCATTCGGGACAAAAGAAAATGGCTTTTTATATGGCATTTAAATGGAGAACCATATAATGCATAATGAAAAATGCATAATTATATGTCTAATTATTGGTGTTTCTCTTTGCTCATATCAAACTAATTTCGTAGAAACTATTTGCAGCCCTTTATACAAAAACAGCCTCTATTTCCTGCTACAGCAAGAGAATAGAGGTTGTTTGATATAGATGAGTTTTTGCCAATCTACTTATAGTAGTGCAAATGCAATCACCTCTTGTATATCACGCACATAGTGGAAGGTCAGTCCTGTCAGATACATATCCGGTATTTCCAATACATCCTTGCGATTGTCTTCACAAAGAATCAAATCGGTAATCCCTGCACGCTTGGCTGCCAGTATCTTTTCTTTTACTCCGCCAATCGGAAGCACCTTTCCACGCAAGGTCATCTCTCCCGTCATGGCAATACGCGGTCGCACTTTGCGTTTGGTGAACGCACTGACCAATGCCGTTGTCATTGTGATACCTGCGCTCGGACCATCCTTAGGAATGGCTCCTTCAGGCACATGGATATGCACCGACTGCGTATCTATATCCTTGCGTTTGATACCAAACTGCTCCGCATGTGCTTTGATATAGCCGAGAGCAATCGTGGCACTCTCTTTCATCACATCCCCCAGGTTGCCCGTCAGAGTAAGGGTTGGCGTCTTGCTCGGCGAGAGAGAAACTTCTATAAACAGGATTTCACCACCTACTTGAGTCCATGCCAAACCGGTAACTACACCTATATATTTATTGGTCTCCCATGTATCCCTGCTGAACCGCGGTTGCCCAAGGTAAGCAATCAAATCTTCACGCGTTATCGACACATTGTATGCCTCATTCAGAGCCAGTTTGGTATCTACTTTGCGGCAAATGGCAGCAATCTGTCTATCCAACGAGCGCACACCTGATTCACGGGTATAGTCGTCGATAATATGGGCAATAATATCCTTCTTAAAACGCAGTTGCGAAGGCTTAATACCATGATTATCAAGTTCTTTAGGTATCAGATGACGCTTGGCAATCTCTTCTTTCTCCTCTTGCAGATACCCTGTCATCTCTATCAACTCCATACGGTCCAACAGTGGACGAGGGATGGTATCGAGGGTGTTGGCGGTAGCGATAAAAAGCACTTTGCTCAAGTCGTAATCCACATCCAAATAGTTGTCGTGGAAAGTGCTATTCTGCTCCGGGTCAAGCACTTCGAGCAAAGCCGAAGTAGGGTCTCCTTTGTAGTCGGCACCTATCTTATCAATCTCATCCAAAACAAACACGGGATTAGAGGTCTTCACCTTGCGCAGGTTCTCAATGATACGCCCCGGCATGGCACCAATATAAGTGCGTCTGTGTCCGCGAATCTCCGATTCATCATGCAGACCACCCAACGAGATACGCGCATATTTGCGCCCGAGAGCAGTGGCTATGGAACGCCCCAAACTAGTTTTGCCCACCCCCGGAGGACCATAGAGACACAGGATAGGGGAGTTGATTCTGTGCGCCTCTTTCTCCTTTTGGCTGCGCAACTCCAACTGGCGTTGTACGGCCAAATACTCGATGATGCGCTCCTTCACTTTCTCCATACCATAGTGGTCTTTATCCAGCACTTCTTTGGCATGGGCAATGTCGTAATTGTCCTCCGAATACTCATTCCAAGGCAAATCGAGTAGGGTATCGAGATAGTTTTGTTGCGTGGAATACTCCGGCGAATGAGCAGGCATTCTTTGCAATTTTCTTAGTTCGCTATCAAAAATACCACGCACATTAGCCGACCATTTCTTTTGGTCAGCCCGTGCCTGCATATCCTTGATGTTCTGTGCATCGGTATCTCCCAACTCGCGCTGAATGGTCTCCATCTGTTGGTGGAGATAAAACTCGCGCTGCTGTTTGTCCAGTTCTTCTTTGGTTTTCGATTGGATATCCGCTTTCATACGGAGCATTTCCAACTCCTCGTGTAGGATAGCCAACAGACGAATGGCACGGTCGTTGAGCGAATCCACTTGCAGAAGGTTCTGTTTTTCCTCAATTTTTATCTCAAAATTGGTACAAACATAGTTGACCAGGGTAGGCGGATTCTCTATGCTTTTTAGGGTCATACCTGCCTCGGGCGGTACATTGTCCGACTGCTTGAGAATCTGTGTAGCCACATCTTTGATACTACCGGCCAGAGCAAGAAACTCCTTGTCTTTCTTCTCCGGAAAAATCTCCTCACTCCGTTTGATGCGTGCGCGTAAACCGGTGCGACCCGATGTATATTCCTCCACATGAATACGAGCAATACCCTCCAATATAACCATCAGAGTATCAGGCTGTAACTCAAATGTTTTTACTACACGCGCCGCCGTACCGAACGAATATAGGTCATCCCCGTTTGGTTCTTGTACTTCGCGTTCTTTTTGGCAGCAGACAGCAATCATTTTCTCTTGTTTGTATGCTGCATTTACCAGTTTGAGCGATTTAGGTCGTGCCACACTTACCGGCATCAGCACACCGGGAAAAAGCACCATATTCCGCAAGGGAAGCACATCCAATACATCATCGTCTTTGATAGACATCTTGGATGTATCAGCATCTTGCCCTTGTACAATGGTTACGATGCGTTTCTTCTTAGCACCGTCCTCTGCCATCTCATTCATTTTTTCATTATCCATCTCATTCATATCATCAATTCTTCAATTTTTCGATTTTATCAATCAATCCTTCAATTTTTATCATCAATCAAGCATCTCATCAACACCAATTATGTTGCTCATTATCAGCGTAATAGAGTATATCAAAATGATATTATTTTACATAATTCCGATTATCATCGTTTCACAGATGTAAATCACTGACAAAAGTACAAAAAACAAACGATATGAACAAATTTAAGTACAAGAAATTGGAGGATAGCCTAGTATTTTGCTATTCCGAGTTTATGCACTGGCAGATGACGGTGCACACGCTATGTACTCACCCGCAATATAAATACACAAATTTGATAGATTTCACTGCTGTGTATTTCCCGTTGGCAGTCGGTTTGTTCACTCACTCGTATGTGTGTGCCGTCTGCAATGAGCACTTAGAGGACGCGACTACCAGTGCGACCCTCTACTATGACGGACGCTTGTACACATTCCATATAGACCGCTATAAGCATATCATTTTCCGTATCTATCGTGTAGTGAAATGAAACTAACGGAAAAATATGTATATGGTCACTGTTACCGTCCAGTTCGGCTAAATCGTTTGTTCGATATAACCAAGCAAGACTATGTGCAACGGGATGTCCCCTGCGGTACTTGCTATCACTGCCGTATGACCAAGGTAAACGAATGGACTACGCGCATGCGCTTGCAGTCTGCTACCTACAAATATACTTATTTCGTAACCTTGACCATTTCACCAGACGCCCCCGAAGAGGTGCTACAAGCACATAACTCCGTGCGTACCACGATAAACGCAAATAAGCGTTTGAGTATGACGCCCACTTGTTTGGATAAACCAACCGTCCAAAAGTTCCTAAAGCGTCTAAGACGATATAACAACCTACCCAGTCTAACCTATTTTCTCGTAGGCGAATATGGACACAAGTACGGTCGTCCTCACTATCACGCTATTTTTTGGAGTGATGAGGAGATAAGTCTTGATATGTTGCAAAATTCTTGGCAACTTGGTGGCAAAAGCATTGGAGATATAGACTATCATTGTATTATGATAGACGGACGGATAACCGATACTACACAGAACGCAAAAAACGCATTCGGCTATGTGTGTAAGTATCTGCAAAAGCAGGATTTCGACTGGTATCAATTGCCCACAATAAAACTGCATTACTGGTACGATTACTGGCAGAATGCAGGACAAAATATATTCATTAAAAACCAAAAAACAGATGAACTTGAAATTCTCTCGTGTAATTGGTCTGCTCCAAACGATGGCGAAACTTGGTCAGACCTTCTTCCGGAACTTGATGTCCCTGCCGGATATGTTCGCGTATTGTCGCCGGATTACATTAAACTACACCGTCCGTTTATGCTATGCAGTCGCACGAATGCTATCGGTGGTAGATACTTTGCAGCGCACGCGTCTCGATTTGCGCAAGGAGATTTTAGACTATTCGGAATACTTGATAAAAATCTTGTCTTCCCAAGTTACTTCCTCAGACGAGCCAAAACTGTGGTATGTCCGTATTTTCCACTCACTAAAAACAAAGATTACAAAGTGTCTGTTGCGTCTTCGAGTTGCCATCTTCCGACTATGGAAACCCTATGCCATAACGCGCAAGGTTCTCCTCCGTTCCTATCGTATTTTGATTGCAACCGTGAAAAGTCTTTCCGACAACGATTGCTCCAAGTCCTCGTAAATACTACAGACGGTAACTACTACCAAGCAGACTTAACCATCTACGATAAGGATACCCATACATATTTGGTCTATAACGGCAATTACTTTGACCGCTTTCAGTATAGCCGTAAGGCAAAAGACTATGTCGTAACTGAGAGTGTTCCGCTCTGTGAGATACTGGAAAAATTGGATAAATCATTCAAGGATTTGCTCCACTTTGTATCTCCTTTCGACTTGTCCCGCGAAATCAACCAACGCGAATTAGAATGCTGCGTAAAATCAGATTTCAACGGCTCGTACAAAGACTTTGAAGACTATCGGCTCGCAATAGAACGCCAAATAATGGCTCAGCGTGCAGATAGACAAATTATCTATAAACACACTAAAAACAAATTCTAAATGAAACGCAAAAGTTTCCGTACAATGTGCCTGCTTGGCAGGTCTTGTACTCACGCCCCGCAGGCGTTTAACCCTGTAGAGAGTGTAACCGACCCCACTCTTGCGCTGACTGGTACACAATTGGCAGTCGCATCTATGCTCGGTCAACCTATCCCGCAACCGTCTGTGAATTATTCGTTTAACTCTGCTACTTCTCCCGAAATGGTGACAGAGATAGACAGTGTCAAGGCAGACCCATTTGAGGTATATGCTAACCAGCAGAAAAAGCAGGAGCATATCAAGGCTACCTACGAAAAAGTAAAGTCCACCCCTGAATATCAGGAATATATTAACTCAAAAAACAACAAACAAAATGAAAAGTAAACGCTCAGGACGCAAAGTCCGTGTGTCCCGCACTGGGACTCGTTTCGTGTTGGCTGCCCTACTCTCTCTATGTATGGCAAGTTGCAGCACAAGTCAAAAAATCAGTGTCAAACAATCTCAAGGAGACCAAACTCAAGAGACTATTATTGAGCACACTGGTAAAGTCGATAACTTAAGTCCCTCATTTATCAATCAATCACCGCTATGGACGCTCTGAAAAGTAAAGGTCAAATGCTTGACCAAATTAACCTGGAACAAATACCCCGCTCGGGTTTCGATTTGTCGTACTCCACAAAAGGTACTGGAAAAATAGGTAGGATTATCCCTACCCGCTGTATGGAATGTTTGCCCTCGGATAGTATAAAAGGCAGTTCGCAGGCTGCATTGCAGTTTCAACCATTGGCAGTTCCCATTCTCGCAAATATGCGTGTAAAACAGGAGACTTGGTATGTACCAAACCACATACTATTGGATAACTGGGATACATTCATTACCAAAGGTCAAGACCTCTCGGATAACTCTGTGTTGCCGTCTTTCTCGCTTCATCGTGTCGTAAGTATCTTCGGTTCGTTGCTGAATGGTATGTTCTCTGTATGGTGCGGTCCTATGTCTGTGTATTCGTATCGTGATTATATGGATAAGGCTGTTTCAAGTGGTACAAGTACTGCTACCCCATTATGGTACACTAAGGATTATTCGTGCTTTTTGGATATTGATAGTGCTATCGCTCTACTACCTACGGTAAAACAGATATTTAAGCAAGGTATCTTTGCTAAGTATGAAATCGATGATCTCTTTGACTATGTCGATACTGTATGCGAAAGTTTTGAGCAATATCTTGCAGATATTCCAGATGCTGAATGCTATGTTGTTAAAACTCAAGGTCCGCAGTCTGTTATTTCAGTTAGTAAAAAGGTAATTCCATTGTTTAAGATGTATGCTACAGAGGAAAAGCGTACCTCTACTGCCGATGTTCCAGCAGATAAGTATTATCACGATGTTATGCGTGTTCCAACTACGAAAAGTGGTAAGAACTGGTCGCAAATGTCGTATTATGAGCAAATGTTTTGGCAGCCGAACACCGCTGGTCAATATGCAATGCCTATTGCTACGGATTACTTAAATCGTTTTATGCAGTTCCTCTATGATTTGTGTGCACCCGTTTTCGGTCTTGGCTCGAATATGGACTATCTCGGATATAAGGTTATGTCCCCGATTGAGTTCTACTATTGTATAGAGAATTGTCTAAAGTCTCAGTTTCTGACTGCTGTTCGTTCTGACGGTTCTTCAGATGACGGAAAGCCATTAGGTACTAAAAAAGATGTTTATATAGGTGGTTCGTTTATCGCTGGTATTGTATCATCATCCGCAAGTACCTATCAGCAAAATGTGTTGCCACTCCGTGCGTGTTACTCTATATGGTACAATAACTATCGCGACAAATTGCTTGAATTAAAAGCCCCCGAGCCGTCCACCGCTACGACAATTACCGATGATGAGTTGTTGATATTGGTATGTCCTCGTATTCGTGCTTGGTCTAAAGATAGTTTCAATACCTCTTTAGCAAATACTGGCACTGGTTCTATGGTAGTTCCTATAACTGGTTCTGCGTTCGATTATTCTGCACCTAATACCTCTTATTATGTTGGTACTGGTACTGAGGCTCAGCAATTAGATTTGAATTTGAATTCATTCCAACTTGCAGACGGTACAGATATTGACTTACCTACTCGTTATTTAACTAATAATCACAGTAAATATAGTGATTCTGATTGGCCTGGTTTTGCTTTCTCCCTTGATACCCTCCGCCGTGCAGGTCGTACCGAAAAGTGGATACAAAAAGCGTTGATATATGGTAACCTTATCCAAGACGCACTATTTACCCACTGGGGTGTAAAAATCAAAAATGAGCGTATCCAGTTGCCCGAATTTGTTACCTCTTCCGTTGAGTTGGTCAAGATTGACACCATATTGAATAACACTACCACCGCAGAGAGTATCGCTGGTGATAAAGCAGGTTTCGCATCTGCATACGATAACGGTACATCGTTCGATTGGTATAGTCCCGAAAATGGCTACCTCATTTCGTTTATGACTGTTCTTCCCGAGCAGACCTATCCCGCAGGAATGCCCCGCCACTTGTGCAAGTTGCGTATCTTTGATTATGCGTTCCCCGAGTTTGCCCAAATTGGTATGGACGCTGTCTATAATGACGAGGTGCAAAGTGCAGTATTAGAGGAGCAAAAGTCGTTCGGTGTTGGTATATTCGGTTATCAAGGACGCTACTACGACTACAAGTGCAAACAAGATGAGGAGCACGGCTCGTTGCGAGATACTGACGATATGTACACCTTTGCGCGTACCTATAATTTGTTCGATACTGCCAGCCGTCCTAAGTTGAACTATCGTTTTGTGCACTGCCATCCCTCGTTGGATATGTTCGTAATGGATGACCCGAGCCAAGACCAGTTCCGCTATGATATCCATCACTCAGTGGCTGCTAGTCGTGCGCTTCCTGTATGTGGAATGTCTGTCTAAAATTGTATAGTTATGGCTTTTAATAAGGATTACGATGTAGGCGATGTATTCGGTGGTATTGGTTCTATCGGTGGTTTAATTACTGGTTTGGTAGGTACAATCACAAATGCTCTTCAAGGTAAGAAACAACGAGAAGCCAATTTGCAAGCCATTCGCGAAACTAATGCAAGTAACTTGGCGCAAGTAGATAGGCAGAATGCTGCCGCTGCTGCTGAAGCCGAAAAACAAAGAGCCTATGAGAGTGCCCCAGCGCAAGTTTCCCGTTTGCGTTCCGCTGGTATGTCTAAGTCTGGTGCATTAGGTGCAATAAATGGTGCAGGAGGTTACACTCCTGCGCCTGTTAACGTTGCGCAAGCGCAAGCACCCACGCAAGAATATCAGCCAGTAGACTTTAGCGGTATCACTAACGCCCTGCAAGGTATGGCGCAACTGTCTATTCAGAAAGAGCAATTAAAGCAACAAAAGTATGAGTATGAGCGTAACCAAAAACTCGAAGAAGATAAGTTCTTTGAGGAGCAAAAAAACAACGCAAAGGCTCGTGAACTTTCTGACGCGCAAATATCTCGTATTGCGTCGCAAAATAATGTTGATAAGGCGACTATCGATAGTATAGTTGCAGGTACAAATTTGACTTGGCAACAAGTTGAAAATGCGTGTGCGGATTATAACATTAAAGTAGCTGAACTTTCACATATTAAAGAGCAAACAAAACTTACTACTGAGCAGATATTACAAGCAAAAGCCGCTACTTATAAGTTGACGCAAGATACCGAATTAGTTAAGCAGCAAGTTCTAACTGAAATGCATAATACTTCAATAAAGGAGTATGAGGCAGATATTGCGTTTGAAAATTCGGTAAAGATTGCGCAAGAGGTTTCCGAATTTATGCGACCAGATGCACAAAAATCGCGTGAGGATGCTATAAAGTTGAATAGTGAAATACTTAAATTTGCCCGTGATATTAAGATGTCGCAGGCTGATATTCAGGAACTTGAAAAGATGACGGCGCAAGAAACTTGGATGCACGACCATGTACCAATTGTGCAACCTCTTCGCGCATGGCAGTATGTTGTTTCGCATGCAATTCCGTTGAAAGGTCTTGTAAGTATCGGTGGAAAGTAGTATCTTTGCACAAAAATAATGTTATATATGGATACTTGGTCGTTTTGGATTGCCTTTTGGCAGGTAATTATTTTTCTTGGCATTGGATATTTGGTATATCGTTTGCGTAAGTAGTACACAGTGTTCGTAACCATTACAACCAGTCAGAGAATGGCTGGTTGTTTTGTTTGTGTCGTCCCACGCTACAAGTAGAGCGCGCATGTTAAATTTGTTTATAAGCGCAGCGGTTAGACAAATTTAATGTACTGTTTGCGCGCGCTCGGTTAATCTAATTAAGGAATAAGCGTCAGCGGTATGCAGCGCAAGCGGAATATATTCCGTCCCTTAACTGCCTTAAAAAATCAGAGTAAATGCCGTTCGATTTCGGCAAAACGAATGTTTTGCTTGTTAGGAAATCGCATTTAGTTCTGCATAGTCTCCACGCGTAGAGCGTGGCACTCCCACTTGTGAGTACGGCATAAAGCGCAGCGGAATGCCTTTGCGAACAAGTGGAATGACAACACTCTTTGCCCTACCCTCTTTTTGCCCTTTCTGCGAGAAAGGGGATACCCCTCTTGATTCATATATATCCACTGACACAAAGTGTCGGCATCTGCGAAAAATCACGCAATGGCTGTGTTTTGAGTGCTAAATAAAAAAAATACCCGCAAGAATTTGCAGGTATAAAAAATAAAGTGTAATTTTGCGCTGTGAAAAGTGGTTCGGATTGACTGAATTCCGATTATATTCATTTAGAACACAGGGGATGCGGGGGAGATTTTGCGGATTAAACCTTTGAGGACATCACCGGGACCGTATTCGTAGAACTGAATCTGATTCTCGGGATTGATATTATTTCCTACAAGTTTTTCCACCACATTATTTTCCAAACTAATCTCGGAATTAGTTTTATTTCCTACAGGTTTGGCCACATTATTTTCCAGACTCATTTGTGAATTAGTTTTGTTACCCACAGGCTTTTCTATATTGGTATTGTTCAAACTAATTTCAGAATAAGCGTTGTTTCTTACTGATTTTTCCGTATTGTGATTCAAACTGATTTCTGTGTTATTTGTTATTAGTGCGCTTTGTGCAGCGTCTGCAAGCATATTGCGGATGGTTTGTGTCCAAAGCACCGGCGAAGTGAGTTGCAGCAAGAGATTGCGGCGTATTTCCTCCGGATTGGTGTGTGGATGTGCATCTACATTCTGATAAATCAGGCAGAACGGCCGATGGAACTCGGTGTTTAAGATAGCCGATTGCAGTTGGTTGGCTGCGGATTGCATCAATGGCGAATGGAAGGCTCCGCCCACTTGCAGTCGCAATGTGCGTTTGGCTCCATTGGCTTTCATCAGTGCACAAGCCTGCTCTACCCCACTGATAGTACCCGAGATGACGACCTGTCCCGGGCAGTTAAAGTTGGCAGCAACTACCGTAGTGTCGGTTATTTGTCGGCATAGGGCGTCCACTTTGTCGTCCTCTAAGCCTAAGACAGCCGCCATAGTTCCTTCTTGTAACTCACATGCTTCCTGCATGGCGTGCGCTCTATGCGAAACCAAAAGCAGTGCGTCTCGAAAACGAAGAGCACCACATTCGACCAATGCAGAGTATTCGCCAAGGCTATGCCCAGCAACCATATTCGGTTTTTCGATAGTCATCAGTTGCGATGAGATAACGGAATGCAGGAACACAGCCGGTTGCGTAACGGCTGTTTGTTTGAGTTCTTCTGCCGACCCCTCAAACATAATATCGGTAAGGCGAAAACCAAGCAGTCGGTTAGCCTCTTCACACATCTCTCTTGCTTCGGGATAGGCATCATATAAGTCCTTGCCCATACCGGTAAACTGTGCCCCCTGTCCGGGGAAAACAAATGCTTTCATAACTTGTAAATATGCGATAGTGCAAAATTGGGTGCAAAGATACGAAAAAAAAACGGAAAGTGCAAGAATAATGCGCATATCATTACCGGAGGTCTCTGTTAATTCGTGAAACATATAATTATCATGTAATTAGACATTAATTTCCTTTCCTGTCCCGATTGCCATTGAATACCATTATTACTTCATTAAAGACCTCCCCAAGCCCATCCAAGGAGGGCATAGTGGAAATTGTCTAATCTGCTTAATAATCACCCATCAACAATAACATATCATTAACACATCATTAACACATCATTAACATATCATTACCCTATAATTTGGTGTAGAGTCGGTAATAGAGAGGAGAGCGGGCTTGAAAGCCCGCTTACAAAGACACTTCGCGGGGAGGCATGGGCATTTGCTTAACCTTTTCAGGACGGTACAGTGTATGGTATTCTTATGGTCGAATTTGCTTAATCACCCCTTAATCACCCCTTAATCACCGCATAATCACCCATTAATCACCTATTAATATCCTATTGCTGATTCGATATGGACTCGGTATAATCTAGGTATTGACTTGAGGAGTGCCTTTGGAGGAAGTTGGCATGTTTATTTGGGCAAGGTGTTGTGTATGTCAAAAAAAAGGTGTACCTTTGTCCACTGAAAGCATAAATACTCAGAATGTCGCATATAGAAAAAGCCATACTTCGCCGTAGCGAACTGCTGATGGGAGCCGATACAATGACTCGCATAGCAGCGCAGC
>ENA-UEQL01002389-UEQL01002389.1-human-gut-metagenome-genome-assembly--contig:-NODE-2389-length-12503-cov-5.402302_pt1 | contig 12503 bp, 13 predicted proteins | sample MGYA00242905_ERZ507926 | MGnify/ENA primary metagenome ERZ507926 (study PRJEB26167, sample SAMN06115531) | human gut metagenome | host: Homo sapiens | place: China:Henan | collected 2015-09-09...
AGATTCCTATGAGGAAATTACGGGTACAGCCATGTTTGTTTTTGGTATCGCACGTGGTGTAAAGCATGGTTGGCTGCATCCTGATTTCATTTATGCTGCCGAGCAGGGGCTGAAAGGAATGATGACACTGATGTCCGACAAAGGCGATGTGGAGTGCGTGTTGAAGAACGGGGCGGCGTAGATCGCCCGCAGGTTGAGCTTGGGGCTTTTGATCATCAGGGAAAGCGCGTACTGGTCGTCGATTTCGTTGTATGTGTCGGTATCCAGTACGCAGTCGATGTTGCCGGTGGGAACCTCCAGGTTCCGCAGACGCTGCAGTTCTGTCATGACAGAATCTCCTTAATTTTGCGATGTTGTGCCTGCGTTGCGGGGCGCAGGTCATATGCCGTTTCGGTCGGCGCTCGTTCGTATTATACCATCCGGTCGGCGTGTTGTCAAGGGTGTTGCCGGCTTGCCGCGTCGCCGGGGGGGATTATCCCCACCCGCAACGCCGACAGAAAAAGCGGCGTCCGTACACGGATCGCCGCTTTCTGTTTCCGGATTTACTTCGTGCAGACCAGCACAACAGTCATGCCGTCCGAGACCTCAAAGTTCTGGAGGGACTCGATCTTGCCTGCCTGGCTGCCCTTGCCCTCGTCGTAGCCGTTCCAGCTGCCTTCCAGATCGCCGATCTTCTGCAGCAGACCGGTGGAAGCAAAGCATCCTTCGGAGGCATAGCCCTTGATGGCACAGTAGAATTCAATCACGCTCTTCAGCGTGGCATCATTGCCCTCAAACGCAAGCGTTTCCTTGTCAACCTGCTTGTCGCCTTCCTTGATCACCAGCGTAACACTCGCCTTGAACTTGGTCGCCGTTTCGGTCGCGGATTCCGTTCCGTTCCCGCTTCCGGTGTCACACGCAACAAAGGCACAACTCAACAGGCAGACCGCCAAAACAGTAGCCAGAATCTTTGCAAATTTCATAACAGACCTCCAAACAGAATTTATGACACCGTCATTATACAACATCGGGCGGAATTTGTCAACAGGAGTGCACGACTTTTTCCTTTTTGACCAAAATTTTGCCACGCATTTGTGCAGAACTGCCAACCGGCGTTACCGGCGCAGCAGGACGACCAGCTGCAGTACGGTCAGGCAGCACATCCACACCGCCGCCGGGAGCAGGAACAGAAGGACGCGTCGCCGGACGCGCACCCAGCACGCGAGGCACAGGATACCGGACAAAGCGGCGGCAAGCAGGCACAGCCACGAAAGCCAGAGTGCCTGCGCCGCAAACAGGAGCGGGTACCATCCCAGCCCGGCGAACAGGCAGAGCAGACCGTACACGGCACCGCGCAGGCGCCATGCGGCGGCGCATCCGCCCGTGCGGCAGTTGAGAATAAAGCCTGCGGCACAGCCCGACAGGAAAAAGCTGCCGAGCCAGCAAAGACCTGTCAGCCACAGGGGCGGCAGAATGCTGTCTGCATTCAGCAGATGCAGGAGCGGCAGGGGACTGCCGACCCGCAATCGGGTGAACAGTGCCGCCGCGAGGGCGATGCCTCCGCCTGCCCAGACGGCGGGGCTGATCCGGGAGTCCATGCGTGTGTCTGCGGTCTTGCGTTGCGTCATAAGAAGCGCTCCTTGCCTGCGGATGTTCCCCGAACGATCGGGGGTTCCCTGAAATGTATGCCGCGGCGGAGCCGGGTATGCGTGACACGGCTGAAATCGGCGGGCGGCTGTTGACAGCCGCCCGCCTGCGTGATATAATGGGGTCAGAGCGTGTAGGACGTGATACCGCGGAATAAGCCGTCCGCAAACAGCCCGGGCGAACCGGACAGCAACGCGGCATCGCCGGGATTGGTGATGAAGCCAAGCTCGGCAAGAACCGCCGGCATCCGCGTCTTGCGCAGGACATACAGCCCCGGACGGAGCTTGACTCCCCGGTCGGGCAGTCCGGTGACAGCGACCACGTTCTTCTGAATCGCCTGCGCCAAGCCGTAGCCGCGCGTGTCGCGGGAATAGGCGAGCGTCTCGGTTCCGCTGACGGCGGAATTGTCCGAGGCGTTGGTGTGCAGGCTGACAAAGTAATCCGCCCCCCAGCTGTTGGCGTCGTTTACGCGAGCCGCCAGACTGGTGGCGTTGCTGGTTCCCAGCTGAGTCGAGGCGGTGGGACGCGACAGACGCACCGCAAAGCGCCCGTCCGCACGCAAACGTTCCGCCAGCAGCTGCCCGATGCGGTAGACGATGTCCTGCTCGCGCAGTCCGTTCCCTTCGGAGCCTGCGTTGGGATTGACCGGGTTGTGCCCCTGGTCGATATAGATTTTGATAGCCATGTTATCCTGCCCTCCTCCATATGTTTCCGGATATACGCCAGTATATGGGGGAGCGGCGCATTCTGCGCAGACCGTTTCCGGTCTGCCGCCCTGTGAAAAGAGGTGCCTCTCTGTATGCTCACCGAACAATCCGTGTCCCCCGTCGGGGAAAAGAACCGCATCGTTCCCGGTACGCTGTACCTGGTGGCGACGCCCATCGGCAATCTCGCCGACCTGTCCCATCGGGCGGAGGCTGTCCTGGCGGGTGTGGACTTTATCGCCGCCGAGGATACGCGCAACTCCGGCAGACTGCTTGCCGGTCTCGGCATCCGCAAGCCGATGGTATCCTATTTTGAGCATAACAAGCGGGAGCGCGGCGGACAGATCTGCGACAGGTTGGCGGCGGGCGAGTCCTGCGCGCTTGTCACCGATGCCGGAACGCCAGCCGTATCCGATCCCGGCGAGGATCTTGTGCGGCTGTGTGCCGCGCGCGGTATTCCCGTGACGTCGGTGCCCGGTTGCTGTGCCGGTGTGACGGCGCTGACGCTGTCGGGACTGCCCACCGGGCGCTTCACCTTCGAGGGCTTTCTGCCGACCGATAACCGCCAGCGTGCCGCCCGACTGAACGAGCTTTCGCGCGAGACGCGCACCATGCTGTTCCATGAAGCCCCCCACCGCCTGTGCGAAACGCTGGCGGATTTTGCCGCTGTCTTCGGGGGGGAGCGGCGCATCGCGCTCTGCCGGGAGCTGACAAAGCGCAACGAGGAAATCCTCCGCCTGACGGTCGGGGAGGCGGTTGCGTACTACGCCGACCACGACCCGCGCGGGGAGTACGTGCTGGTCGTGGCAGGAGCCGATCCCGCCGATGCACCTGTTTTCTGGGCGGATATGAGCATTCCCGATCATGTCGCGCACTATGAAGGACAGGGGCTGTCCCGCAAGGACGCGGTCAAGGCGGCGGCAAAGGATCGCGGCGTGCCCAAAAATGATGTGTATCAGGTTATGCTGAAGGAGGATGCGAACGCATGAGTGAGCCGGAGACCTGCGCACTCCCGCTCGGCTTTACCGACCGGATGCGCCGCCTGCTGGGGGCGGAATACCCCGCGTTCCTTGCGTCCTACAACAAGCCGCGCCGCCCCGCCCTGCGCGTCAATCCGCTCCGGCTGGACGGCATCCCGGACGGCGTGCGGGCACTGCTCCCCTTCCTTGCGGAGCGCGTACCCTTCACGGCGGACGGCTGGTACTATCCCGACGACCCCGCCCTGCGTCCCGGCAGACACCCGTACCATGAGGCGGGACTGTACTATATTCAGGAGGCAAGCGCCATGATCCCGGCGGCACTGTACCCGCCGCGTCCCGGCGAGCGGGTGCTTGACCTGTGTGCCGCACCGGGCGGTAAGGCGACTCAGCTGGCGGGTGCCCTGCGCGGGCAGGGACTGCTGGTTGCCAACGAGATTCATCCGGGGCGAGCCGCCGTGCTGTCCGGCAACATCGAGCGCATGGGTATCCCGAATGCGCTGGTGCTGAACATGGAGCCGCAGGCGCTGGCGGAACGTTTTCCCGGCTTTTTTGACTGCATCGTCGTGGATGCGCCCTGCTCCGGCGAGGGAATGTTCCGCAAGGAGCCGCAGGCGGTGCAGATGTGGTCGCCGGAGAATATCGCGCTGTGCGCCGCGCGGCAGGCGGAGATCCTGCGCGCCGCCGCCCGGATGCTGGCACCCGGCGGTACAATCGTCTATTCCACCTGCACCTTCGCGCCGGAGGAGGACGAAGGCAGCGTTCTGACCTTTTTGCGGGAACACCCGGATTTTGATACCGTCATGACCGATGCTTCCGCCATTCTCGCCTGCCTTGCGGACGGGCGACTGGATGCCGGCAGACCCGACTGGGTGCCCGGCGGGACGGAATATGCCGGAAGTCTGCGCCGGGCGGTGCGGCTCTTTCCCCATCATGCGGACGGGGAGGGACACTTTGCCGTCCTGCTGCGCCGCCGGGCGGATGCGGCGTCTGGCGATGCCGTGTCGGGCGGTGCCGTGTCGCGCCGCGCGGAGCGCCCCGGTCGGCGCGACACCCGCCCGGGGCGGGGCATATCGCTTCCGGACGCGCTGCGTCTGTTCCGGGATTTTGCCGGCAGCGTGCTGGGGTATATCCCGGACGGCATCCCCTGCCTGTTCGGGGAGACGCTGTCCCTTCTGCCCGCCGGGTGCGACCTGACGGCGGAAAGTCTGAACGGTCTGCGTGTCCTGCGCGCGGGGCTGGAGCTGGGCAGTGTGGCGGGCGGTCGTTTTACCCCGGCACACGCGCTGGCTATGGCGGCGTTGCCGGTTCCGGACGGCGCCCGACGCTACGCGTTGGATTCTGCGGGCGGTCAGCCCGCCGCCTACCTGCGCGGCGAGACGGTTTCCTGCCCGTCTGAGCTGGCTGGGTGGTACACCGTGACGGTGGACGGTTTCCCGCTTGGCTGGGGTAAGGCGGATCGTGGTATTATGAAGAACCACTACCCCAAAGGACTGCGGAGGGGATGAGCCCTGACAGCTGCCTTACTCGCTTTCAAATACAATTTTCCCGTCGCGTGCGCTTGCCCGCACACGGTCGCCGGTGCTGAGACGCCCTTCCAGTAACTCGGTGGAGAAGGCATCCTCAACCAGCCGCACCACGGCACGCCGGATAGGACGCGCTCCGCCGTGCCCACTCTGTGCGGCAGTTGCGATAAGCTCCGCGGCGGATTGATCGAAGGACAGCCCGATGTCCAGTTCCAGCGCACGGCGGCAGACTTCCTCCAGCATCAGGTGCGCGATGCGGACAAGCTCCTCCCGCCCCAACGGACGGAAAACCAGTATCTCGTCCACCCGGTTGAGAAATTCCGGCGGGAACGCGGCGCGCAGCGCGGACAGCATCCGGTCACGCTCCGCACTGCCGTCGGCGCCGCCGCCCGAAAAGCCCAGCGTCTGCCTGCCGCCTGCCGCGCCCAGATTGGAGGTCATGATGACCACCGTGTTGCGGAAATCCGCCCGCCGCCCCTGCGCGTCGGTCAGACTGCCGTCGTCCAGCACCTGCAGGAGCAGATTGAATACGTCCGGGTGCGCCTTCTCCATTTCGTCGAACAGCACCACGGCATACGGATGCCGCCGTATTTTTTCGGTCAGCTGCCCGCCTTCCTCAAAGCCGACATAGCCGGGCGGCGAGCCGATGAGCCGGGATACGCTCTGCTTTTCCATATACTCCGACATATCCAGCCGTATGAGCGCGTTTTCACTGCCGAACAAAGCCCCTGCCAGTGCGCGGGACAACTCGGTCTTGCCGACGCCGCTCTGCCCGAGAAAGATGAAGGAACCGATGGGGCGGCGGGGGTCCTTCAGCCCCATGCGCCCCCGCCGGATGGCGCGGCACAGCGCCGTGACAGCCTCGTCCTGCCCGATCACGCGCGCCCGGAGCGTATCCTCCAGCCGCAGGAGCCGTTCCCCCTCGCCCTCCAGCAGGCGGCTGACCGGGATGCCTGTCCACTGCGTCACTACCTCGGCGATATCGTCCGGCTCCACGGTCAGCGCGCCTGTGTCCTGCTCGCGGCGCCAGCTCGCGCGTGCCGCCTCCAGCTGACCGCGCAACCCTGCCTCCTCGTCCCGCAGACCTGCTGCCCGCTCAAAATCCTGCGCCTTGATGGCTTCCGCTTTCTCGCGGCTGACCGCCGTCAGGCGAACCTCCAGCTGCTTGACCCCCGGCGGCGATGTCCGTGACCGGATACGCAGGCGGGACGCCGCCTCATCCACCAGGTCAATCGCCTTGTCCGGCAGGAAGCGGTCGGGGATGTAGCGCACCGACAGTGCGACCGCCGCCGTCAGCGCCCCGTCCGATATGCGGAGCCGGTGATGCGCCTCGTATTTGGGGCGCAGTCCCTCCAGGATGCGCACCGTTTCCTCCCCGCTCGGCTCGCCCACCGTCACGGACTGAAAGCGCCGCTCCAGTGCCGCATCCTTCTCGATGTGCCGCCGATACTCGGTCACGGTCGTGGCGCCGATGACCTGCATCTCGCCCCGTGCCAGCGCCGGCTTGATGATGTTGGCGGCGTCCACCGCCCCTTCCGCCGCGCCCGCCCCGATGATGGTGTGGATCTCGTCGATGAACAGGATGATCTGCGGGTTGCGGCGCACCTCCTCCATAACGTTCTTGAAGCGCTCCTCAAACTCGCCGCGGTATTTCGCCCCGGCGATCATGGATGCGATATCCAGCGTCACGATGACCTTGCCGCGGATGGTGTCCGGCACACTGCCGTCGCTCACGCGCTGGGCAAGCCCCTCCACCACGGCGGTTTTGCCCACGCCCGGCTCCCCTACCAGACAGGGATTGTTCTTGGTGCGCCGGGACAGAATCTGAATCACCCGTTCGGTCTCGGTCTCCCGCCCGATGATGGGATCCAGCCTGCCCTCCCGCGCCATGGCGGTCAGATCGCGCCCGTACTGTGCCAGCGTCGGCGTGCCGGCAAGCGCCTTCTCCGTGCGGCGGTTCTCCTTGCCGCTCCGCGACCGACCGCCGGACTGCTCGGCTTGGCTTTCGTTCCCCGCACTCCGGCTCTGCCCGATGTTCTCCGCCCCCGGCGATGCGCCCAGAAAATTCTGCACGTCCCGCTTCAGCTCGTCCACGGGAATGTTCAGATCGTCCAGAAGGCGCACCGCCACGCAGTCGCCCTCCCCGAGCAGTGCCAGCAGCAGATGCTCCGTCCCGATGTAGCTCTGCCCGGCGTGTACCGACAGCGTGGCGGATTCCTGAATGATCTTTTGCGTGCGCGGCGTCATGTCGGCGGGGGAGACCTGACTCGGCACTCCCTCGCCTGCCATATTCACCACAGCCTCCCGCACCCGCGTCCGGTCGGCGCCGTGCGCGCGGAGCATCTTGGCGGCGATGGAGGCGTCATCCGCCATCAGCCCTAACAGGATATGCTCCGATCCGATGTAGGTGTGCCCCAGATCGGCGGCGGCGGACAGCGAAGCATTGAGCGCGCGCTGGGCGCGTTCCGTGAAACGGTTTGTCATGGAGATCCTCCTGCGGCAGGGGCGGAGCCGCGCGACCGGATGAAAGAACGGCGCGGGGATGCCCCGAAATAGCGGAATCCGATCGGCAGCCCTATGCTTCCTGCGACAGCCGTTCGCGCACCAGCCGGGCGCGGCTGATATCACGGTTGAAGTCGCCGGAAGCGGGCGGATCGGAGGCGAGCGAGAGCGAAGCGGGCAGGGTATCGAACAGCAGAGCGGTCAGCGACTCGACCCGGATGTCGGGGAGCAGTCCCAGCGAAGCGCCGAGCCGGAGGTCGGCGAGACAGCGGAGGCATTCGGACATCGGGAGAACGCAGGCGTGTCGCAGAATGCCGGCGGCGCGATGTATGCGGTCGGTCAGGCGGATGAGATCGTGACCGCTGACGGCACTGCGCCGGTGGCGTTCGGATTCCAGAATACGCCCGGCACAGCCGGATATCAGCGACAGAATATCGGCTTCCGACAGCCCGAAGCAAATGCGGTTTGACAGCCGGTAGAGCGGGATTTCCTCCTGCCGCGCGGAGCCTGCAAGCGCGCGGTGCAGAGTCAGTCCCTGCCGCTCCAGCCGTGCCGCCAGCAGTCCGGTCTGTCCTGCGACTTCCAGTGCCGGGAGGAACAGCAGTACCGAGACGCACAGCCCCGTTCCCAGTTCACCGGGGTCATGTGTCAGATAGCCCAGCCGCTCGTCGAAGGCAAGGTCAAACCGTGCGTCCAGCTGCCCCTCTACGCCGCTCACCCCCGCATACGCGTCCCGCACCGCCAGTCCGGGACGGATGCAGCGCAGCCGGACGTGATCCTGCCCGCACAGCATGGCGGATATGCCGCACGGCTCGTTCAGGTACAGGGCGTGCGGCAGACTTTCGCGGATAAATTCCGGACCGGCATAGCATTTTTCGACCAGCGCGCAGGCGGCGGTGCGGGAAATTTCCGCAAAGTCAATGGCGGTAAAGCCGTTTTCGGTCAGTACGGCACCGACGGCGGATATGACCTCCTTTGCCCCCGCCGGCTCCAGCCGCGCCGGGAACGGGAAAGCCTCCAGATTCCGCAAAAGACGTGCGCAGGTGCAGAGCGCCACATCCTGCTCCGCACCGGGTATTTCGTACCATGCCATATCACCGTGCCTCCTGTTCCAGTTCCCGGATGCGGTCGCGCAAAGCCGCCGCATCCTCAAAACGCTCTGCCTCGACCGCCGCCGCCAGCTCCTGCCGGAGTGCCGCCGCACGTTCCGCCAACTCCTGCCGGGCACGATAGCCTGCCGGAACGGCTCCCGCGTGACAGAGCCGCCCGCCGAAGGTCGGCAGGAGCGGCGCAAGCTCCGCGGCAAATACCGTGTAGCATACCGCGCATCCCGCCCCGCCGGAGGCGGCAAGGTCGGACAGCGATCCGCCGCATCGGGGGCATAGCAATCCCGGCGCACCGTCGGTCCCGACTGCGGCGGGGATCGGTAGTTCGTGCAGAACCGGCTCTTCGGGGCAGAGTACCGGCTCCCCCGGTCCCGCGCAGGCGTCGCTGAAATCCTCCAGTTCGCCGGATTTTTTCATGGCGTCGGCGCACGCGGGGCACAGATTGAAGGTGCGCACCCTGCCGCCGATGTTTTCATGGTAGAAAACGGCAGCCTTCTTCCTGCCGCAGGTATCGCAGAGCATATGTACAGCCATCCTTTCCGCCGGAGCCTGTCCGAAGGCGTCGGGCGCAGGTATCCGGCTGTTTGCTCTATTATACCGCACACCCTCTGTCCGATTGTGTCGCATTGTCGCTCGCGGAAAAATTTTCCTGCGTCGGAAGGCAGAAAAAGGGGTGTTAAAAAACCCGGAATGAGTTTTTTAACACCCCTGACGTATTGTCCCGGTGCTGTTGACAGCTGACAGCTGACAGCACTTTTTGAGCGGATTTATTTTGCCTTGTCCATGGTGATATATTTGAGGTAAGCGTTGATGAATCCGTCCAGCCTGCCGTTCATGACAGCCTCGACGTCCACCTCCTCGTAGCCCGTGCGCGTATCCTTTACCAGCGTGTAGGGCATGAAGACGTAGGAGCGTATCTGCGAGCCCCATTCGATGTTGTTCTTGTTGCCCTGTATCTGCTCGATGGTATCCAGCCGTTCACGGATTTTGATGTCCATCAGCTTTGCTTTCAGCATACGGAGTGCGGTTTCCTTGTTCTGGAGCTGGGAGCGCTCGGTCTGGCAGGTCACGACGATGCCGGTTGCCTTGTGCGTGATGCGTACGGCGGAGGACACCTTGTTGATGTTCTGTCCGCCCGCGCCGCTGGAGTGAAACGGCACGAACTCATAGTCCTCGTCCCGGAGCTGGATCTCGTCCAGATCGGGGAATTCCGGCATGACCTCGATGGATGCGAAGGAGGTCTGGCGCCGCCCCTGCGCGTCAAAGGGCGAGACGCGCACCAGCCGGTGAACGCCGTTCTCGCTCTTGAGGAATCCGTAGGCATGGGGTCCCTCCACCGTGATGGTGGCGGATTTCAGTCCGGCGGCGTCTCCGTCCAGCCAGTCCAGCAGCTTGACCTTGAATTTGTTGGTCTCTGCCCAGCGGGTAATCATGCGGTACAGCATCTGACACCAGTCCTGCGCCTCGGTTCCGCCGGCGCCGGGGTGGAAGGAGACAATGGCGGTGCTGTTGTCGTACTCGCCGACCATCAGCGCCTCGATGCGCATCCGTTCCGCCTGTGCCTTGAGGTCGGCAAGCTCGGATTTGACCTCGGGCAGGCTGTCCTCGTTGTGTTCCTCGATTGCCATTTCTGCCAGCGCGATAGCGTCCTCCAGCCGGCTTTTCAGATCCGTGTACTCCTCAATCGTGTCTTTGGACTGCTTGATGGTTTGCAGCACGCGGGACGACCGCGCCTGATCGCCCCAGAAATCGGGGGCAAGCGTGGTTTGCTCCAATTCTTCAACCTTGGCTGTCAGTGCCTGGATATGCAGTGCCTGACTCAGCTCCTCTATGTCGGGACGCATCCCGACCAGTTCCCGTTTGGCTTCCTCTAATTCAACGATCAAAACAAACACCTCGGCATTCACAGTGAATTACATATATCTATTTGGTTCAGTATACCACATTTGCACCCTTCTCGTTGTAGTAGATGCCAACGCGATCGCCGCCGCGGGTGATCATGCTGGTGTCAACGCCGTAACGGCGCAGGCTGTTGACAGCGGCCTGACCGATTGCGTGTGCGGGGAGCTTAGTGACGAAAGCTGCGTCCAGACCGTAGTTGGCCAGAGAAACAGCAACGTTTGCCTCGCCGCCGCCGAAGGTGAACTCCAGGCTGTTAGCCTGAACGAAACGCTCGTAGTTGAACGGCTGCAGACGGACCATCAGTTCGCCAAAAGTAACGACTTTCATTGGTTATTCTCCTTTTATTTACAGGTGTTTATGACCTTCTGCTGCGGGGCATCCCCGGCGCAGCAGGGCTTTTACGGATAGGGGAGCCGGAGCTCAGGCCTGAACCAGGTGGAATGCGAAGCCGCCGATCTCGTCTGCAAAGTAGCAGGCGATGGTCTTGCCGTTCTTCACGACCTTGCTGTCCAGATCGAACTTGGCACCGCGCTGAGACAGGTGATAGATGGCACGATCCACGTTGTTGCAGCCGATGGCGATGTGGCCATTGGTGCCGCGGCCGACCTTCTTCATGATCTCGAACTCCTTGTTGCCGACGAAGATGCTGGAGTTGCCAGGAGCGACCTTCATGTTCAGCAGGCTGCCGATGAGGTTTGCCAACTTCATGGCCTCTTCCTCGTTCTCGGTGTTGATGCCGACGTGCTCCAGCTCAAACGTGTTTTTCATTTGGTGTTTCTCCTGTTACTTCATGGGGAAGATCAGCACAGCGCCCACCGTCAGCGCCAGCAGACGGATGAAGTACTGCGGAATGGTGAACTTCCAGAACTCGGTGATCTTGTAGTCGCCGGCGCCCATGATCATGGCGGGCATACCGTCAATGGGCAGGAAGTGTCCGCACCAGCCGGAGACCACGATAGCGGCAGCGGCTGCGGTGGGATCAAGACCCAGATTGACGCAGGTGGCAATGGCCATGGGAGCAAAGACGTACACGGTGCCGATGGTGGAACCGGTCAGGGTGGCCAGCACACTGGTCAGGATGCAGAAGGCGAAGATCAGCACGAAGGGGTTGACGTTGGTGCCCAGCATCTTGGCAACGGTCTCGCCCACCAGACTGGTCAGGCCGGTGTTGCCCAGAGCATCGGCGATGCCGATGACGCCTGCGGACATCAGGATGATGGGTGCGCTGATGGAGTTGCGGATCTCGTTGAAGTCCATGACGCCGGAGATCAGGATGACGCCCACGGCCAGACCGGTGATGGCGTAGCCTGCGTCACCGATCTTGCTCTGCAGGATCATGCCCACAACGGCGAGCACAAAGCTGAAGTAGGTGATGAGCTCCTGATTCTTGGTCAGAGCGACCTTCTGCTCACCGGCGTGGAGAGCCTCTTCCTTGGCCTCGGCAATGGGGTGGTCAGGCAGGATCTTGTAGGCCAGGATGCACCACACCAGGAAGCCGATGGACAGGCACAGGTTGACCAGAGAGAACTTGACCAGATTGACGTTTGCCGCAACGCCTGCGCTTTCCAGAACGGCGATCACGATGCCGTACTGCAGAGCGGTGTTGAAGGGCAGCAGCGGATGGTTTGCTGCAAAGCCCGCAGGCATCAGAACCCTGGACGGGGGCAGCTGCTTGGAGTAGGGCAGAGTGGACAGCAGGCCGATGACCAGCACATAGTAGGCGGTGGAACCGGTGCCGAACAGGCTGCAGCCCAGCATAACAATGAGGATCAGCAGAACGTAGGCCTTAAAGCCGCCCTTGCTGGCCATGTTGAACATGGTCTGCTTGAACTTGACGATGAAGCTGGTCTTCTGCAAGGCCGCAATGATGGCCATGAAGGATGCCAGCATGACGATGGTGGGGTTTGCGAAGCCGCCGAAGGCGGTCTTGATGTCGGTGACGCCGAACACCACCAGCAGCAGCAGCGCCAGCGCCGCCGCGTAGGCCAGCCACAGGCCGATCAGGCCGTAGCCGTAGTTTTCCCGCGCGTAGGGGAAAAGCAGCACGTTGATCAGGCTGACCCCCGCCGCGAAGGCGAAAAAGCCCAAACCGCTTCTCAGGAGTTTGGTTCGCAAGGCAATCCCTCCTTCAGCCGGAGAAGCTGGTACTGTCCGGCGGCG
>ENA-UEQL01002392-UEQL01002392.1-human-gut-metagenome-genome-assembly--contig:-NODE-2392-length-12489-cov-8.628827_pt1 | contig 12489 bp, 10 predicted proteins | sample MGYA00242905_ERZ507926 | MGnify/ENA primary metagenome ERZ507926 (study PRJEB26167, sample SAMN06115531) | human gut metagenome | host: Homo sapiens | place: China:Henan | collected 2015-09-09...
GTGATCAACAAGCTGGAGAACCACAAGGTGAACACCAAGTACATCCAGCGCGTGCCGGACGGCATGGGCACCTGGCTGGCCATCTTTGACAACGACGGCGATGTGCATGCAGCCATTTCCAAACGGCCGGATACCACTCCCCTCACCGGCCTTTTAAAGGAAAAGGGCGACGAGATCTTTGCCGACTGCGATGCCATTGCGCTGGAGCTGGATCTGGAAAAAGATACTGTAAAACAGGTGCTGCACTACGCCAAAAAGTACAACAAAAAGGTTTTTGCGGCCATTTCCAACATGAGTATTGCCATGGAGCGCCGAGATTTCCTGCAGCAGATCGATTGCTTTGTGTGTAACCAGCAGGAAGCCGGGCTGCTGTTCTCCGATGATTACGGCCATCTGGCCCCGGACGAGATGTGCAGGGTTCTGGCCGCCAATGTGCACAGCGCCAACATTCCCAGTATGGTGATCACCATGGGCGGTCAGGGTGCCGTATATGCCCGCGCCAACGGCGAGTGCGGCGTGGTGCCTGCCAAGAAGGTGGATGTGATCGACACCACCGGCGCAGGCGATGCCTTCTTTGCCGGCACCACTATCGGCCTGACCTACGGCAAAACGCTGGCCGAGTCCTGCGAGATCGGCAGCCGACTGGCCGCATCGGTCATCTGCATCACCGAGAACGTCTGCCCCCGCTTCCGCCCGCTGGAATTCGGGCTGAACATTCCGGTGGTGGATTAAAGTAATATCAGAAAGCCGGGCAGACTGCGGTCTGCCCGGCTTTCTTTTTAGGATTCGGGGAAGAGGTTTATATCATGCTTCCAGCACCTTTTTGCCGGTAACTGGATCAGGGATATCAAGCAACGCCAGAATGATAGCCATGCGGATATACACGCCATTGTGCACTTGATCAAAGTAGGCGGCACGCGGGTCGTCATCCACATCCTTTTTGATCTCGTCGATGCGGGGCAGCGGATGCAGCACCGGCATATCCTGCGGTGCCTTCTGCAGCAGCGCTTCGTCCAGCTGGTAGCAGCCTTTCAGGCGCAGGTATTCTTCCTCGTTGAAAAAGCGCTCCTGCTGGATACGAGTCATGTACAGCACATCCAGATGCGGCAGCTCGGCTTCAAGGTCAGCCGTTTCCTTATAGATCTGATGGGTCGGCTCCAGCGATTCATTCTTCACATACTGCGGCAGGCGCAGATCTTCCGGCGAGATGAACACGAACCGGTTGCCCTCAAACTGGCTCAGCGCAGCGGTCAGGGAGTGGACCGTGCGGCCAAACTTGAGGTCGCCGCAGAAGCCGATAGTCAAATGATCCAGCCGCCCCTTGCGCTGGCGGATCGTCATGAGGTCGATCATCGTCTGGCTGGGATGCGCGTGCCCACCGTCGCCTGCATTGATCACCGGCACACGTGCAGAAAGGGATGCCCGCAGCGGTGCGCCCTCTTTGGGGTGGCGCATGGCGATCACATCGGCGTAGTTGCTCACCACGCGGGCGGTGTCCTCCACCGTCTCGCCCTTGCTGGCGGAAGAAAGCTGTGCCCCTGCAAAGCCCAGTGTCTTGCCGCCCAGCCGCAGCATGGCCGATTCAAACGAAAGGCGGGTGCGGGTGGAAGGCTCGTAGAACAGCGTTGCCAGAATGCGCCCATCGCACAGGTGGGCATAGGGTGCCGGGTCGGCCTCCATTCGGTCGGCAAGATCCAGAAGGGCCAGCTGCTCTTCCAGAGAAAAGCTGTTGGGCTCAATAAAGTGTCTCACAGCCATTCTCCTTTCAGCACGAACTTCTCGCGCTCGGCTCCGGTAGAGACGAACTGGATCTCATGGCCCAGCTGCTTTTCCAGAAATTCCACGTAAGCCTTGGCCTCTTTGGGCAGCTCATCCCAGCTCTTGCAGCCGGAGATATCCTTGTTCCAGCCTGGCAGCGTAGTGACCACCGGCTTTACACGGTCAAGGTCGGACAGCGGGTCGAAGCTGGGGACTTGCACGCCATCCAATGTGTAACCGGTGATCACCGGGATCTCTTTCATGCTGCTGAGCACATCCAGCTTCGTCAGGGCGATCTTGTCTGCGCCCTGACAGGTAAGGCCGTAGCGGCTGGCCACACAGTCGAAGGGGCCGACACGGCGCGGACGGCCGGTGGCCGCACCATACTCGCCGCCTGCCTTGCGCAGCTGTTCATTCCAATCCTCGCTCATGGCGTTCTCGGCGGCAAAGGGGCCTGCACCCACGCAGGTGGAGTAGGCTTTCAGCACGCCCACCACATGGTCAAGACGGCAGTTCGGAATGCCTGCGCCCAGCGGCGCATAGGCTGCCAGCGTGTTGGAGCTGGAAGTGAACGGGAAGATACCATAATCGATATCGCGCATGGCACCCAGCTGGGCTTCCAGCACGATGCGCTTGCCGCTGTCGTGAGCCTGCTTCAAAAATGCACCCACATCACAGATATACGGTGCAAACTGTCCGGCCTGCATCCGGCACCATTCCAGCAGAGCATCGTAGCTCATGGGTTCCTGATGATAGCAGCCACCCAGCTCCAGATTCTTGGATTCCAGGATCATGTGCAGGCGGTCCTGCACGCGCTTTTCGTCCAGATGCAGCAGATCGCCCAGACGCAGGGTCTTTTTGCGGTATTTGTCGCTGTAGGCGTAGGCAATGCCGCGGCGGGTAGAACCAAAGGCCGCACCCTTCTGGGCAAGGCGGTCCTCTTCCAAGCCGTCCTGCACCTTGTGCCACGGCATGGAGATGGTGGCCTTATCTGAAAGTTTCAGGTTTTCTGAGCCTACCTTTACGCCGCGCTCCTCAATGGCATCCATTTCTCCGGCCAGATGGTCGAGGTCGATCACCATGCCCGCACCCAGTACACAGACAACATCCGGGTGCAGGATGCCGGAGGGCAGCAGGTTCAGGATGAACTTGCCCTGCTCCGTTACAACGGTGTGGCCGGCATTGTTGCCGCCCTGATAGCGGGCAACAACATCGGCATGTTCGGCTAACAGATCGATGACGCGGCCCTTGCCCTCATCGCCCCAATTGATACCAGTAACTGCGGTAAGCATAACTTCTTATTTACCTTCTTTTTCGTTGTTTACAATAGCCTGTACCTTGGTGGGCAGACCATAGATGCTGATAAAACCGGTAGCATCACTCTGCTTGTAGTCGCCGCCGGCAGCAAAAGTTGCAATGTCCTCACGGTAGAGGGAATACGGAGACCAGACACCGGCATTGATGAGATTGCCCTTGTACAACTCCAAACGCACCTTACCGGTAACGTTTTCCTGCGTGGAGGTGACGAAGGCACTCAGAGCTTTGCGCAGGGGGCTGAACCACTGGCCGTCATAGACCAGCTCACCAAATGTGATGGCCAGCTCGCGCTTTTTGTGGGCAGTGAGCTTATCCAGCGTCAGAGTTTCCAGCACCTCATGAGCCTTATAGAGGATGGTACCGCCGGGCGTCTCGTACACACCGCGGCTCTTCATGCCCACCAGACGGTTCTCCACCACATCGTACAGGCCGATGCCATTGCGGCCGCCGATCTCATTCAGCTTGGCAATGAGGACGGCGGGCTTCATCTTTTCGCCGTTCAGGCTCACCGGCACGCCCTTTTCAAATGCCAGCTCCACGAACTCGGACTTGTCCGGTGCGGTCTTGGGGCTGACACCCAGCTCCAAAAAGCCCGGCTTATCGTACTGCGGCTCGTTGCCCGGGTCCTCAAGGTCAAGGCCCTCATGGCTCAGGTGCCACAGGTTCTTATCCTTGGAGTAGTTGGTCTCGCGGTTGATCTTCAGCGGGATGTGATGTGCCTCGGCATAGTCGATCTCTTCGTCACGGCTCTGGATATCCCACTCACGCCACGGAGTGATGATCTTCAGGTCCGGTGCAAAGTGCATGATAGCCAGTTCAAAGCGCACCTGATCGTTGCCCTTGCCAGTGCTGCCGTGGCACACGGCATCTGCACCCTCGGCACGGGCGATCTCCACCACACGCTTTGCCAGAATGGGTCGTGCAAAGCTGGTGCCCAGAAGATAGCCCTCGTAATCGGCCCCGGCCTGCATGGTGGGGATGACGTAATCCTCCACAAATTCATCGGTCAGATCTTCTACGTACAGCTTGGAAGCACCGCTTGCCTTGGCGCGCTCTTCCAGACCTTCCAGCTCGCCCTTCTGGCCCACATTGCCGCACACTGCAATGACCTCGCAGTTGTTGTAATGCTCTTTCAGCCATGGGATGATAATGGAAGTATCCAGACCGCCGGAATAGGCCAGCACGACCTTTTTGATCTCAGACATAAGAACCGCCTCCGTTCAAACCACTTTATACTTTTGAATTCCCTCTTGCAATTTTTGATTGCGGTGTTATTATACTAGCAAGCAGAGAATGTGTAAAAAGTATCCTGCACATGATCACGATACAAAATTGACATGAAAGAGGGCACGTCGCCATGTATGTGGACTGGGAATATTACAAAATCTTTTATTATGTCGCGAAATATCAGAATTTCACCAAAGCCGCGCGGGTGCTGGGCAACAACCAGCCCAACATCACCCACTCGATGAACCGGCTGGAAAGCCAGCTGAATTGCGTACTGTTCATCCGCTCCAACCGCGGCGTTACCCTTACCCCGGAGGGTGAACTGCTTTACTCCCGCATTGCATCTGCGGCGGTGCAGATCCAGGATGCAGAAGAAGAGCTGAGCGCCAGCGCCACGCTGGAACACGGTGCGATCAGCATCAGCGCTACCGAAACTGCGCTGAACATCTACCTTGCAGAAAAGCTGCGCGCCTTCCACACGGACTATCCCGGCATCCGCCTGCGCATCTCCAACCACTCCACGCCGCAGGCTTTGCAGGCCGTGAAAAACGGCGAGGTGGATTTTGCCGTCATCACCACCCCTGCCGAGGTGGAAAGCGGCCTGAAAATGGTGGAGCTGAAGCCCTTTTATGAGGTGCTTGTGGGCGGCAGGACCTTTACTGCACTTGCCAGCCAGAACCTTTCGCTGAAGGAGCTGAACAATTATCCGCTGATCTCCCTGAGCGACGAAAGCATGACCCGCGCCTTTTACCGGCAGTTCTTTCTGGATCACGGTGCGGTGCTGAAGCCGGATACCGAGGCTGCCACCACCGACCAGATGCTGACCCTTGTCAAAAGTGAGCTGGGCATTGCGTTCCTGCCCCAGTCCATGGCACAGGATGCACTGGCCCGCGGTGAGATCGTGCAGCTGCATCTGCAGGAGATCATCCCTCAGCGCTCCATCTGCCTTGTGTACGACCATCACCGCCCGCTGAACACGGCAGCCCGCAAGTTCCAGCAGATGCTGACCAAGGCGGCCCCCAAGCGCCCGTAACACAGATAACCGCCGGGCCTTTCCCTGCAAACTGATCTATACGGGACTGTTGCAAAATAGCTCTCTGAAAAAACAATGCACAAAACCCGGAACCTTTTCACAGCCAAATTGGCTTAAAAAAGGCTCCGGGTTTTTGATTTTGTGCTACTTCTTTGTACAAGTTTCTATCGCATTTTTATTTTGCAACAGTCCCCTGTTTTATTTTTACTTTTCCTGGATCTGTTTGCCGGTGAGGTGTTCAATGGTGATCTCGTAAAGCTGCACGGCCTTGATGCCCAGCGCAATTTCCTTTTCCACCTCTTCCCTGCCGGGGTAATACTTCATGCCAAGCTCCCGCACGCGGGCCTCGGTAGCAGCAGCATCGTCGATCAGATGGCAGCGGCCAAACACCACGGTGCTCTGCACATAAGGTGCCCAGTCGCCCGGCTCAAAGTGTTCGTTGCCGTAAACGGTAAAGCATACCTTATCATTCTGTTTCAGCGCGTCCACCTTCTGGCCGGACTTTGCACCGTGGAAGTAGATTTTGTCGTGCTCCTGATCGTAGTAATAATTTACCGGGATCGCAAAGGGATAGCCGTTGTCGCCGTTCACTGCCAGCACGCCCCGCCGGGACTGCTGCAGCAGGTGCTTTGCAGCTTCTTCCGGGATGGCGCGGCTGGCTCTTCTCATGGGTCTGAACATTTTTGTTTCCTCCATGTATCGCAGGTTTGCGGTGCGCACTCATGCACCCTTGATAATGCGGATGAGGGTCTTATCCAGCTGGATGGTGCGGTTCCACGGGTTCAGGATGATGCCGCTGATCTCCGGCACGGCAAGTGCTGCATCAAACAGCTTTTCCATATCCGCAAGAAAGGTGGACTGCACCGGCTCGGCTCCCTTCATTTCCTCGTCAAAGCTTGTGAATGCATACCACCAGCTTGCACCATCGGCCGTCCGGATGGCCCGCAGCTGCATCTGTTCACTGCCCAAATTGGGCTCCACCGCCACGACAAGCTGGCCATGCTCCTTTATGCGCCGCCGGATCACGGTAAGGGTGTGGGCCAGCTGTTCCTGTGTGGGCTCCTGCTGCAGGGCGGCTACCGCCTGCTCGATCTTTTCGTTGCCGTTCAGGCCCTTGTCTCTGGGTTGATTCATTGAGGTTGGTTCCTTTCTATTGTATTTTGGCAGAGGGAATAAGCGCAGCTCATCACAGCAGCAGATCGAACAGGCCGATCATTACCGGCATAGACACAATGGAAAGCAGAGTGGTCAGCACATACAGCGCGCTGGAATGCGCCGCATCGCGGTCATAGAGCTGAGCCATGGAGGTAACAGTAGCACAGGCAGGGGTGATGGCGGCAAGGTAGACCGTCATCAGGATGTTCTTGCCGTCGGCCACCCAGCTGGATGCATGGCAGACCCACAGCAGCACCAGAACCACCAGCGGGCATACCACCAGACGCAGCACTGTGGGCAGATAGTTGCGGCGGGTGCAGAACACCTCCCGCAGCGGCTTTTCTGCAATGGCCATACCGGCCAGCAGCATGCCCATCGGTCCCATCATGTTGCCCACTGTGCTCATGGTATTCTGCAGCGGTGCAGGCAGCACCACACGGAACCAGTACAGCAGTGCACCGGCTGCAATGGCGATCATGTTGATATTGGTGAGAACCTTTTTCCAGTCCAGCGCACTGCTGCCCTGCAAAAGGGAACTGGCGTGGGTCCACAGCAGCACCAGCTGCACAATGATGAATGCGCAGGAGTAAATGACATACGCATCGCCCATCAGAGCCTTGACCAACGGGATCACCAGTGCAGCGGCGTTGCTGTAGATCACATTCACCTGCTCCACGGCATCCAGCTTGAGCGGGCGGCTCAACAGGGCGCTGAGCACCAGCAGCACTACATGGATAGCCGCCGCAATAGCCATGGAGTACAAAAGTCCCTTGCGGATCTCCGGCGTATCGTCGATCTGGAATGCGTTGATGATCACGCAGGGCGTGACCAGATACACCATGACCACCGAGAGCACCCGGCTGTCGCTGGCCTTCAGCAACCCTACCTTGACCACAGCATAGCCCATGATCAGAATGAGGAACAGCTGTGCGATCTGCTGCATCAATAACAGACTTATCTCCATTGTTTTTTCCTTTCCCCTTCCCTTTTTCAAAACCCAAAGGGAGAGCCGCCTTCCGCAAGGCAGCTCTCCCCTTTTTCTGATTTTATTTGCCGCTCGTCAGCCGCGCCACATGCAACGCCAGATAGGCGGTTTCCTCGTTGGGCAAAAACACGCCGTACTTGCGCAGCACAAAGGTGCGTATTTTTTCCGCGCAGGTCACTGCTACCGGATAATTCTGCTGCATCTGCTGGAACAAAAAGTCGTCTTCGCTGTCCATCAGTTTGCCGGAGAAGAACCGCTCGGCAAAATACTGCAGGTGGCTCACGAACCGCGCATAGTGGATGCTCTCGGTGCTCACCGGGCAGTGCATACTGTAGGTGACAATGTTGGACAGCTCACCGATCAGCTGCGCTGCCCGCATGGCATCGTAGCCGGCCTGCGGGTCCTGCCGGGCGTTGACGATATGGAAGGCGATGTTGCCTGCCTCTTCGTCCGGCAGCTCAATGCCAAGCTTTGCCTTTACCTTCTGCAGGCCGCGCTGGCCCACCGCGTACTCCTTGGGATAAAAATGCTTGATTTCCCAGAAGATGCGGTTGGTCACCACAAGACCCTTTTGCTGGCGCTCCACTGCAAAATGCAGGTGGTCGGTCAGCAGCAGATAGATGTGCGCCGAAAGCTTGACTCCCAGCGACTGCTCTGCGTCGTCCACAATGTCCTGCGTCAGTTCCAGATAGGATGCCGGAATGCTGGAAAACAGCTCCAGCATAGGCTGTGCGTCCGGGTTGGACAATGGAAGGAACACGCGGTCTGAGGGCTGCCGTTCAATGGGCTCGCCCGCCTTGCGGCCATAGCCGATGCCCTTGCCCAGCAGGATGGATTCCTCGCCGCTGTCATCCTGCACCAGCACAACACTGCTGTTCAGCACCTTCTGAATGTGCATCGGTCCCTCCTCCTTCCGTTGAAACCTTAAGACTGCCGCTTAGTCCAGATCTTCGCCGTTGGAAGCAATGACCTTCTTGTACCAGTAGAAGCTGTCCTTACGGCTGCGGGCCAGAGTACCGTTGCCCAGATCATCCTGATCCACATAGATAAAGCCATAGCGTTTGGACATCTGGTTGGTGGATGCAGAGATCAGGTCGATGGGTGCCCATGTGGTGTAGCCCCACATCTCAACACCCTCATCGATGGCCTTGCCCATTTCGCTGATGTGCTGGCGGAAGTACTCTACACGGTAGGGGTCGTGGATGGAGCCGTCGGCCTCCACCACGTCCTTGGCACCCATGCCGTTCTCCACCACCATCAGCGGCTTGCGGTAACGGTCATACAGCTCGATCAGGCTGTAGCGCAGGCCCTTGGGGTCGATCTGCCAGCCCCAGTCGGTGGAGGGCAGATACGGGTTCTTGACACCCAGCACGGTGTTGCCGGGGGTACGCTCTGCGTTCGGGTCCACAGACTCGGTCATGGTCATATAGTAGCTGCAGGAAACAAAGTCCACACAGCCTGCCTTCAGGGTGGCGGCATCCTCGGGCAGCATTTCCACATGGATGCCCTTGCGCTCGAACATCTTGAGGATCAGGCGGGGGTACTCGCCCCAGACATGCACATCGGCGTAGAACAGGTTTTCCAGATTCTTTGCCTGAGTAGCCAGCTCATCATCGGGTGCGCAGGTGCGGGCATAGGTGGTGAGTTTGGTCAGCATGCAGCCCACCTTGCTGCCGGGGATGATCTCGTGGCAGTCCTTTACTACCATAGCGCTGGCCACCAGCTGGTGGTGCAGGGCCTGATAGCAGGTCTCCAGCATCTTATCCTCGGGCACGCGGCTGGGGATGATGCCGGCGGTGGTGAAGGGGTGACGGATCACGCTGTCCACCTCGTTGAAGGTGAGCCAGTACTTGACCTGATCCTTGTAGCGCTCAAAGCACGCATGGCAGAACTTTGCAAAGCAGTCGATCACGCGGCGATCCACCCAGCCATTGTACTTGGTGGCCAGTGCCAGCGGCATTTCGTAGTGGCTCAGCGTGACCAGCGGCTCGATGCCGTTCTTGTGCATCTCAGCGAACAGGTCGCTGTAGAACTGCAGGCCCTTTTCGTTCGGCTCTGCTTCCTCGCCGGTGGGGAAGATGCGGGTCCATGCAATGGAAACGCGCAGCATGGTAAAGCCCATCTCGGCAAACAGCTTCAGGTCTTCTTTGTAATGATGGTAGAAGTCGATGCCGCGGCGCTTGGGATAATAGGTATCATCCGGGTCGGCCATGGCGGCAGCAATGTGTGCGTCGTCCATGGCAACATGGGACTTGTAATCCTTCACGTCGGTGTTGGGCTTGTAGGTGGCAACATCGGCCACGCTGGGGCCTTTGCCATCCACGTTCCATGCGCCCTCTACCTGGTTCGCGGCAACAGCGCCGCCCCAGAAAAAGCCTTTGGGGAAACTCATTTATTTGCCTCCAGTTTCAGCAGTGCGGCACCGGGCACCACAGCGCCCTCGGCCACAGTCTTGATGGTGAACTCATCGGCGTTGGTCACGACGATGGGGGTAGTTACATCATAACCGTCTGCTTTGATTCCGTCAAGGTCAAACTTCATCAGCAGCTGGCCCTTCTTGACAGTCTCGCCGTCCTTGACCTGCGGATCAAAGCCCTTGCCATCGCGCTTGACGGTGTCCATGCCGATGTGCATGAGCAGTTCAGCACCGGCATTGGTCTTCATGGAGATGGCGTGCTTGGTGCCGAACACGGACTCGATCACGCCGTCAGCGGGAGCGTACAGCTCACCCTTCTCGGGCACCACGGCAATGCCGTCGCCCAGGATCTTCTGGGAGAAAACTTCATCCTTGACCTCTTCCAGAGCAATGGCCTTGCCCTGCAGGGGGCTGCTGATGGTGGAATCCGCAGCTGCTGCGTCTGCAGCAGTCTCGGGAGCGGGTGCAGCGGTCTCATCCTCTGCGGGGGTCTCGTCCTTATACAGGAAGAAGGACAGTGCGAAGGAGGCCACAACAGAGATTACCAGACCAACTGCAGCCCACAGGATGTTCTTGCCGTTATCCGGGTCAACGAACATGGCCATGCCAGCCAGACCGGGGCCCATGGCAACGAATGCCTTGACCTTCATCAGGCCAACGAACAGACCGCCGATGAAGCTGGAGACCACAACGGACATCATGACCTTCTTGTGCTGCAGGGTAACACCGTACAGAGCAGGCTCGGTGATGCCGAACAGGCCGGAGATGCCAGCGGAGATCGCGGTAGCGCGCAGGTTTTCGTCCTTAGTTTTCAGAGCAACACCCAGGCAGGCACCGCCCTCAGAGATGTTGTGTGCCAGAGAAGCAGGCATGTACAGCATTTCAAAGCCGGGGTCAGAAATAGAAGCAACTGCGTAGGGGACCAGAGCCTTATGCATGCCCATGGAGATCATGAACGGCAGCACGGCAGCCAGCAGAGCAACGGCCAGCCAGCCCAGCGTGTTGTACAGAGCCAGGATCACGGTGGTCAGCAGAGCACCGATGTTGTAGCCCAGAGGTCCGAGGACGACCAGTGCCACAGGGAAGCCGATGCCGAAGCACAGCATGGGCACAAAGAACACGCGGATGGCCTTGGGGCACCACTTGTTGGCCCACTTTTCAATAAAGGACATGAAAATGACGGTCAGGATGGCCGGGAATACCTGGCCGCCGTAAGCGATGTTCTGCAGCTTGATGCCGAGGAAGTAAGCACCACCCTCGGTAGCCAGCAGAGCGGAAACGCTGGGGTGGATCATGGCAGCAGCCAGAGCCACCGACACCAGCTTGTTGCAGTTGAACTTGGTTGCAGTGGTGAAGGCGACCATGACGGGCAGGTAGTACAGAGCTGCATCTGCCACGCCGACAAACACCTTATAGGCGATATCGCCGCTGCTCATCAGGCCCAGAGTGCTCAGCAGCACCATCAGAGCCTTCAGAACGCCTGCACCTGCAATGGCGGGGACCAGCGGCTGGAAGATGCCGACCATGTAGTCCAGAATAATGCCGCCGATCTCTTTTTTGCCCTTGGGGGCAGCGGGAGCTGCAGCCTGACCTGCGTTGAAGGTGCCCAGCTTGAGCAGCTCATCGTACACTTCGATGACATCGTTGCCGATGACCACCTGACACTGCGGGCCGCTGGAAATAACGCCCATAACACCGGCAGTCTTTTTCAGGGCTGCAGCATCCGCCTTGGAGGTGTCTGCCAGAGTGAAGCGCAGGCGGGTGGAGCAGTGCTCGACCTGCACAACGTTCTTCTCGCCGCCAACCAGACGCAGCACGTCGGAGGCAGTCTGCTTGTAGTTCTTCATTTTGTTCTCCTTTATCTTGTGTGTGGTGGCATTTCCCTGCCGCCCGGCCGAAGCGGACAAAAGAAAAAAGACCCAACAGAATGACCCCGTGTACAATTTCTCCCGGAATCATAGTATCTGGCTACAATTCACCCAAAAGAAAAGGTATTCGTCATTCCATCAGATCCTGCCTGCATTACCAGTAACATGTCCAACTGGATATTGTGGTATTAGTATATCAATCCTCTTTTCGTTTTTCAATATGACTTTTTCACAAAATAACTCTTAAAAAATTATGAAGTTCGCACATTCATTTGTTTTTTCACATAGCTGTCGGTGTGTGCTCGTATACTCCTTTCACCGCCTGCACTGATGCCGGCCGCACATCTTGCGCACCGCGCCGCCGCTTGTTATAATAAGTGTAACGATCTGTTTATTACTTTTTACATACAGGAGGTACCATCCATGCGCATTGCTTACGAGACTATGCTGGCCGAATTTGAGCGGGTCCTGACCAAATACGGTTTCAGTCCAGAGCGTGCCCACGAAGCGGCCGAGATCTTTGCCCAGAACAGTCTGGCTGGCGTGTTCAGCCACGGGCTGAACCGCTTCCCCCGCGTGGTCAGCTATCTGGAAAAGGGCGAGCTGACCACCGACCCCGCCGAGATCGAGAAAACCTGGCGCGTGCTGCCGATGGGCTACTGCATGGTCAGTTACCTCGCCGAGGAAGGAGTGAAGCCGACACCGACGGCGCAATAACCGAATAAACAAT
>ENA-UEQL01002395-UEQL01002395.1-human-gut-metagenome-genome-assembly--contig:-NODE-2395-length-12479-cov-5.046525_pt1 | contig 12479 bp, 10 predicted proteins | sample MGYA00242905_ERZ507926 | MGnify/ENA primary metagenome ERZ507926 (study PRJEB26167, sample SAMN06115531) | human gut metagenome | host: Homo sapiens | place: China:Henan | collected 2015-09-09...
CTGGCTGCGCCAATGCTATTGGCTAATGATTCGCCTGACGAGCAGTTTTCCCTCACCCCCGGCGGCAGATATTATTTTGACCTTTCGGCGATGAATATTCCCGGAAAGGTAAACGGCAGACTGCCGGACAGCACCCTGCACTATGTTCCCTTTACCTATGCGGGAACAATAGAAGCCTACAAGCTCACATCGGAGATGGCAACCACCGAGGAGTATGCACAGCGGGAAAAATATCCCCACAGCCTGTTCATTGCGGATTTTGCCGTAACAAATGATGTAAGCTGGGATGCCCTGAACACCGCAGGTCTGATTTTCGGCAAGGACTATGCCGCAGGCGGCGTGGACTATACGCTGCGTGCGCCGTCTGTGGGATAGGAGATATACAGCACCCGCAGGTCGTGGTTGGCGGCAAAAACGGTGTAGATCCACACCACACGGAAGCCGCACGCCCCGATCAGGGTGACGATCATGGGCAGGATGGAGCTGCCCATCCCGCGGATGATATCCGCCAGAACATCCATAATGGCATCCAGTCCGTAGGTGGTGCCCACAAGCATCAAACGGATCATTCCCATCGAGATGACCTCGGCATCCTTATTATAGAAGGAAAGCAGCGGGTTGCCGAAGCCGTAGGCCAAAAAGCCGGTCAGCTCCGCCAGCAGCACGCCCAGCACCAGGCACCATATGGTGATGCCCCGCAGCCGCTTGTACAGCCCGGCGCCCAGGTTCTGACTGGTGAAGGTAAGGGAGGCCTGCGCCACCGAATTGCAGCTGGTAAAGACAAAGCCCTCGATATTGACGGCGGCGGCATTGCCTGCCATGACGTTGCTGCCGAAGGAATTGATGGAGGACTGGATCAACACATTGGAGATGGAGAAGATGGCCCCCTGCAGGCCGGCCGGTACGCCGATCTGCAGGATACGGATGAGCTTATCCCGGTGGAGCTTGAGCTGCCGGGGGATGACGTGGTAGCAGCCGTCGGTTTTCAGCATGCACCACAGCACCAGTCCGGCGGAGATATACTGCGAGGCCACCGTAGCGATGCCGACACCGGCGACGCTCATATTAAAGCGGATGACCAGCAGCAGGTTCAGGGCGACATTGACGATGCCGGAAATAAACAGGAACACCAGCGGCCGGCGGGTATCCCCCACGCCGCGCAGCACCGCCGCACCGAAATTATACACCATGCAGCCGGGCATCCCCAAAAAGTAGATGCGCAGGTACAGAACCGCCAGCGGCAGCACGTCCTCGGGGGTGTCCATCAGCCGCAGGATGGCCGGGGTAAAGACAACGCCGATGACCATGACCACAAACCCGCTGATGAGCCCCACCAGCATACAGGTGTGGGTCGCCTCGGAAACGTCCTCGTACTGGCCGGCGCCGTAGTGCTGGGCGATGACGGCGCTGCCGCCGATGGAAATGCCCATGAACAGGTTGACGATCAGATTGATGATGGAGCCGTTGGAACCGACGGCGGCCAGGGCATGGCTGCCTACATACCGCCCCACCACGATGATGTCGGCGGCATTGAACAGCAGCTGCAAAATGCCGGTGGCCATCAGCGGCAGAGAGAACAGCAGGATCTTCTGCGGCAGGCTGCCGGTACACATATCTATTTCATATTTATGGCGTGCAGTAGCCAAGGGCGCAACAGCTCCTTTTCCGGCAAAATATCATTCTACAAAGTATAGGTATTATAGTCCTTTTGGCCGGGAATGCAAGATATCCTGCACGAAATCTCCCTATCGCACAAAATAAGGGCAAAACGGGGAGAAAAGTGCATCAAAACCACTTATTTTCCCAGGACGGGCAGCGCCGCAGCCAACAGCTCGGCGGCCTCCTCCGGGCGGGAGCGCAGCCGGCGGCGGCGGGGCTCCTCCGGCAGCAGGGGGGATTGCTCGGCGATGATGGTTTGCAGCTCGGCGGGGGTGTACCACCGGAACCGCCCTACCCCTAACTGCTCGGCACGGTGCTCCAGCAGGGCCAGCAGCAGGTCGTCGTAGCCGGCATCCTTGGGCAGGCGCAGCTCGGCGGCAATATCGGGCAGGATATGCTCGAACAGGGCACGGCGGGGCGGCAGCTCCTCCGGCACCCGCAGCGGCCCCGCAACGGTGCGGATGGCGTCATCGGGCAGGGCGGCAAAGACGGCAAAGCCGTCGGCCTTTTGCGAAAAGTAGTACATCCGCCCGGGCAGCCCCTGCAGCTGCCGCAGGGTATCGTAGTAGCCCATCTGAATATTGCGGCGGCTGTTGGCGGGATCGAACCGCATGACGGGGCCCAGCTGCTCGCTGGGGAAGATCTGACGGATCTTACTGCGGTCCCGGACGGGATGGATGATGCCGAAGCCGTTTAACCGGATGGCGATGACCTCATCGCAGCCGTAGTCCAGCAGCTCATTGTAGGGGCAGGCGTCATACAGGCCGCCGTCCAGGTATTTTTTATCCCCGATGACGGTGGGCTGGAACCCCGGGAAGGAGGCGGAGGCCAGCACGTGGTCGATGACCGTTTCGGGGGTCATGTCCTTTTTATAGGCGATAAGCGGCTGCAGCTCCGGGAACGCCACGGCGATCATGCCGTAATCGACGGGGCTGTCCAGCAGACGCCGGGGGTCGATGTTCTGTTCCAGAAACGCCCGGATGCGGGAGGTATCGATGCCGCCGTTTTCCAGTGCCGTTTTGATATTGGCCTTCAGTGCCGATAGGGTATTGAGATTGACCTGACGGTTGATGACCTCCAGAAAGCCCCTGTCCTTTTCGGAAAAGAGGTCGTCATTGGACATGGTCTCCCAGAATTCCGCCGCACGCTCGCAGTCCCCCTGCGCCAGCAGTGCCGCATTGATGGCGCCGATGGACACACCGCAGATGACATCAAAGCGGTACCCCAGCTCGGTAAGGGCGCGGTACGCACCGATCTCATAGGCGCCCTTGGCGCCGCCGCCCTCCAGTGCTAAACCCAGCATAATATATCTCCTTTCGCCGCCCGCCGTCGGGCTTTTATTCCGTTTTTATCATACCCGAAAGGGCGGTGGAAAAGCAATGCTCCCGCCGTCCTTTTTACAAATCGTTCACGCTTTTTCGGCGGGGGTGATGCCGCAGACGGTCAGCGTTTCGCCATCCACCGTAAACCGCACCTCCATCCCCGCAAAGGGAAAGCCGTACACCCGGTCACGGTCCTGCTGGTAGGCGGGACGGGGGTCCTGCGCCAGCACCGCCCGCAGCGCCGCCCGGTGCTCCGCCGGGACCTGCGCCTCCCATTCGGGGGGCAGCACCACCGTCAGGGCGTGGGCCAGCCCCTCGGCGGAATAGCCCCCGGTGGCCTCCGGGTGGCAGTCGGCATGGGGCAGGTAGGGCTTTACATCATAAATGGGGGTGCCGTCCATGAGGTCGGCGCCGGCGACCCGCAGCACCGTGCCCCATTCGGGGTGGTGCTCCACGGCAAGCAGCCGCACGCAGGAAAGCCCGATGGCATTGGGACGAAAGGGCGACCGGCTGGCAAAGACCCCCACCCGGCGGTTGCCGCCCAGCCGGGGCGGGCGCACGGTGGGGTGCCAGCCCTCCCGCCGTGTCTCGGAAAATTCCCACAGCAGCCACAGGTGGCTGTACCCCTCGATGCCCCGCAGCGCCTCCGGGATGCGGTATTCCGGCCGGAACACCACCAGCGCCTCCAGCTCCGGCACCAGTCCGCTTTGCCGCGGGATGCCAAATTTAGTGGGAAAGTCGCTGCGTATCTCCGCAATGATTTTGATGGCAGTGGTCTGTTCCATAGGCCCTCCCCCGAAAGTTTGTGCAGACCCCCGGCAGGGCGCCCGCAGGGCGTTCCGGCTGCGCCGGAACCGGCGGCCCCCGGCCGCCGAGCCCGCCTACGGCGGGCTGCCCTGCGGGCGCCCCTCCCCGGGGCTATGCTCCTGCCGCTATTTTACCACAGCCGCGCCCAAAAGGAAAGTAGCCGCCGGGCGGGGATGGGAGGTGCGGCGTAATCCGCCCGTTGCCTTTGCGGGGAAACATGGTATAATAAAGTATCGGGAACCACCGAAAATCCCCCCAAGGAGGCCGCTATGAAAGTCCTTGCCTTTGATGCCAACAGTATCGTCAACCGAGCCTTTTACGGGGTGCGGCTGCTCTCCACGCAGGATGGCACCTACACCAACGCCGTCTACGGCTTTTTCAATATCATCTATAAGCTCATCGAGGAGCAGAAGCCGGACGCCGTTGCCTTTGCCTTCGACCTGCACGCGCCCACCTTCCGCCACAAAATGTACGAGCCGTACAAGGGCACCCGCAAGGGAATGCCGGAGGAGCTGCGCCAGCAGATGCCCTTGGTAAAGGAAATGCTGCGGCTTTTGGGCTACCCCATTCTGGAAACCGAGGGCTACGAGGCGGACGATATCCTGGGCAGCCTGGCCCGGCAGGGGGAGAAAAACGGCGACACCGTGCTGCTTTGCACCGGCGACCGGGACTCCTTGCAGCTCATCACCGACCGCGTCAGCGTAATTCTGGCCAAAACCGCCCCGCAGGGCGCCGTCTACGAAACGATGACCCCCGCCGCCATCCGGGAAAAATACGGCGTCGAGCCGAAGGAGCTCATCGAGGTCAAGGCGCTGATGGGCGACACCTCCGATAACATCCCCGGCGTGCCGGGCATCGGGGAAAAGGGCGCGCTGTCGCTCATCCAAAAGTACCGCACCGTCGAATATATCTACGCCCATTTGGACGAGCTGGAGCTGACCCCCTCCCTGCGCAAAAAGCTGACCGAGGGCAGAAAAAGCGCCGCCATCAGCCGGGAGCTGGGGACCATCTGCTGCGAGGTGCCGGTGCCGGCGTGGAGCGAGCTGACCCCCGCCCCCCGGCAGGAGGATGCACTTTATGCCTTCCTTTCCCGGCTGGAGCTCAACCGGCTCATCACCCGGCTGGGCCTGACCGCCCCTGCTGCCATGACGCAGGCGCCCACCGCCGGGCAGGAGCCGCCGGCCGTCACCTTTGTCCCGCTGACCGGCGAGGCCGACTGCGCCGCATGGGGGAAGGATACCCCCATGAACCTTTCCCTTGCGTGGAATGAGGACGGCACCCCCGCCGCATTGTGCCTGCTGTGCGGGGAAACGCTGACCGGCTGTGCCGACCCCGCCGCCGACCTGTGGCAAAGGATTTTTTCGCTGCCCAATCCCAAGATCATCGCCGACGCCAAGCCCTGCTATAAGGCCGCATTGAAGTCGGGGAGCGACCTTGCCGCCCTGTGGATGGATACGGGACTGGCGGGCTACCTGCTCAATCCCAATGCGGGCAGCTACGCCGTGGAACGTCAGCTGGCGCAGCACGGGCTTTCCCTGCCTGCGGCAAAGGCGCCGGAGGCGCTGGTGCCCCTTGCACGGGAATGTCTGGGGCTCATGCTGCTTTCCCCCATACTGGAACGGGAGCTGGAGGCCAACCGTCAGCAAAAGCTGCTGCGGGAAATGGAGCAGCCCCTTTGTGAGGTGCTGGCCTCGATGGAGCTGACCGGCTTTCGGATCGACCGCAAGGGCCTTGCGGAATTCGGGGTCTATCTGGACGGGCTGACCGCCGCACTGGAGCAGGAGATCTACACCCTTGCCGGCGGGGAGTTCAACATCAATTCCCCCAAGCAGCTGGGCGACGTGCTGTTCGGCAAGCTGGAGCTCCCCGCAAAGAAAAAGACCAAAAGCGGCTATTCCACCAATGCCGAGGTGCTGGAGGAGCTGATTCCCTATCACCCCATCGTCGGCAAGATACTGGAGTACCGCAAATATAAAAAGCTCTCCTCCACCTATGTGGAGGGACTCAAGGACACCATCGGCCCCGACAGCCGCATCCGTTCAGTGTTCCGCCAGACCGATACCCGTACCGGCCGCATCAGCAGCGCCGAGCCGAATATGCAGAACATCCCCATCCGCACCGAGCCGGGCAGCCGGATGCGGGACTTCTTCGAGGCGGAGGAGGGCAACCTGCTGGTGGACGCCGACTATTCCCAGATCGAGCTGCGGGTGCTGGCAGCGCTGGCAAACGATACCGCAATGATCGCCGCCTTCCGGGAGGGGGTGGATATCCACACCCGTACCGCCGCGCAGGTCTTTGATCTGCCGGAGGCCTTCGTCACCCCGCAGATGCGCTCCCGCGCCAAGGCCGTCAATTTCGGCATCGTCTACGGCATCGGCGCCTTCTCCCTCTCCCGGGATATCGGCGTTTCGATGCAGGAGGCCAACACCTATATTAAAAACTACAAGGAAACGTACAGCGGCATCGCCGCCTATCTGGATCGCTCCATCGAGGACGCAAGGGAAAAGGGCTACGCCGAAACGCTGTTCGGCCGCCGCCGCCCCCTGCCGGAATTAAAGGCCTCCAACCGGGTGCAGCGTGCCTTCGGGGAACGGGTGGCCATGAACGCCCCCATCCAGGGCACCGCCGCCGATATCATCAAGATCGCCATGGTGCGGGTGTACCGCCGCCTGAAAAAGGAGGTCCCCGCCGCCCGCCTGATTTTGCAGGTGCATGATGAGCTGATCGTCGAGACCCCGCAGGAGACCGCCGAAGCGGTGCGGGAGCTGGTGCGGCAGGAGATGGAGTCCGCCGTGCAGCTGGCCGTCCCGCTGCTGGTGGATGCCAAGGTGGGCAAAACATGGGGCGAGGCGCATTGACGTTTTTCCCCGTTTGTGCAGGGGGCAGGGGCACAGGGCGGCGCAGCCGGGCCCCGCCCCCTCCGCAGCCATCTGCAAACCGCAGGCATACGGGCCGCAGGCCAAGCCGCCCCTGCGGGGCGGCTTTCGACGGGCTTCGCCCGCCGCGCCGGCTGCGCCGCCGGGCCTGCGGCCCTCCCCGCCAACCCTCGCACAACCCCCGCCCCACCCCGCAAATTCACCTAAAATATCCCATGAAACAATCCCTACAAAAATCCAAATACTATACAAATCCGCCCCACAATCCCCGCCATTTGTAAATTTTCCGTAAAAAAATGTTGCTTTTTAACCTTCCCGATGCAAAAAACCCCCGTTTTTGCCGTATTAGTGGGAGGACTTTTCCCCGAAAGGAGCCGCTATGCCGCTTACCATCCGCCCCGCCGTCCCCGCCGACCTGCCCGCCCTTGCCGCCCTGGAGCAGGCCTGCTTTTCCCACCCGTGGAGCGAAAACGGCCTTGCCGAAACGCTGCAAAACGGCCGGTCGGTGTTCCTTGCGGCGGAAAGGGAGGGGGAGGTGCTGGGCTACCTCGGTATGGAATTTGTGCTGGATGAGGGCAGCATCACCAATGTGGCGGTGTTCCCCGGCTGCCACAGGCAGGGCGTCGCCGATGCACTGGTCACCGGGCTGCTGCATAGGGCAGCGGCCATCGGCCTTGCCACCGTAACGCTGGAGGTCCGCCAAAGCAACGCCCCGGCCATCGCCCTTTACCACAAGCACGGTTTTGTCCCGGTGGGACGCCGCAAAAACTACTATACCGCGCCCACGGAGGATGCTATACTGATGACAGCACCCGTGAAATAAAAAAACCTGCGTATCGGCAAAAGGGCAGCCCGCCCCCTGCTGACCCGCAAAAATAAGCAAAAACCGAGAAAAGGAGTGTTTCGCTATGAAGAAAAATCCCATCCACTTTTACTGGGGCCGCAAAAACGGCCTGATCGTCACCCGTGAGGAGGCCGACGGCAGCAACCCCGAGGTCGTGTTCGTCAGCAACGCCCTCTCGCTGGACCGCCTGAAAAAGGCCGGCATCGCCGCCCTCGCCGGTCTGTTCCTGTTCTGGCGCATCACCCGCCTGATCCGCCGCATCACCCGCCGCCACCGGAAAGAAGATTAAAAATACCGCAAAATCAACGGGAAAAATGTCCTGCCATTTGCTAAAATCGGGGAGGGGGAAACCGCCTTGCCGATGGGCAAAAGGCAGGATAAAAATCCCGCCTAACCTTCAAAAATCAGCGGAGGAAAAAATCCACCCGCAAAAACGCCGGGAGAATAATTCCCCTGCGCCCGCGCAAAAAACAGCCCCGGAGGGGAAGCCCGCCGGCTGTCCTTTGCGGAAGCGATGCCCTAAAAAACCTGAACCGGAGTTGCTATGAAAATTTTAAGCATTGAAACCAGCTGCGATGAGACCGCTGCGGCGGTCATTGAGGACGGGCGCAAAATCTGTTCCTCGGTCATCCACACGCAGGTGGAGGAACACAAGCTATACGGCGGGGTCGTGCCGGAAATTGCCTCCCGCCGCCATATTGAAGCCATCTGCGGGGTGACGGCCGAAGCGCTGGAGCAGGCCGGTCTGACCGTCCGGGAGGCGGACGCCATTGCCGTTACCGCCGCCCCGGGGCTCATCGGTGCGGTGCTGGTGGGGGTGAATTTCGCCAAGGGACTGGCGCTTTCCGCCGAAAAGCCTCTCATTCCGGTTCACCATATCCGCGGCCATGTGGCGGCCAATTTTCTGGCCCACCCCGATTTGGAGCCGCCCTTTCTGGCGCTCATCGTCAGCGGGGGACACAGCCACATCGTGCTGGTGAAGGATTACTGCGACTACACCATTCTGGGCCGCACCACCGATGACGCCGCAGGGGAAGCCTTTGATAAGGCCGCCCGCTGCGTGGGGCTGCCCTACCCCGGCGGGGTGGCGCTGGATGCCATTTCCCGCGAGGGGGACCCCCATGCCTACCCGCTGCCCACCCCCCATGCCGAGGGAGAATTCAACTTCTCCTTTTCGGGGCTGAAAACGGCGGTCATCAATTTGGCGCACAACGCCGAGCAAAAGGGACAGCCGCTGGTTCCCGCCGACCTGGCCGCCAGCTTCTGCTGCCATGTCAGTGAGATTTTGTGGCAAAAGACGGCGGCTGCCGCCGGGCGGTACGGCTGCAAAAAAATCGTGCTGGCCGGGGGCGTTTCCGCCAACAGCTGGCTGCGGCAGCGGGCGGAACGGGGCTGCGTCGAAAAGGGCTGGCAGCTTTATATGCCGCCGCTTTCCCTCACCGGGGATAACGCTGCCATGATCGGGGCGCAGGCCTACTACGAATACCGGGCAGGGCACACCGGGAATTGGTCCCTGAACGGCCTGCCCACCATGGAGATCACCGAGCAGTTCTGATGCTGCAGAGGGCAGGGACGGGCCGCAGGCCCGGCGGTGCAGGGCACCGCCGCGGGCGGGCGGAGCCCGCCCGAAACCGTCCGAAGGACGGTTTGGCCTGCGGCCCGGTGGCCCTGCCGGCTTGCACCCTGCCAAAAAGTTGACAAAAATTTAACAAATTTTTGGGTAGAAATTCCCGCGGAGATAGGGTATAATAGAGGCGTAAAATAGGCCGGTTTTCCGGCATTATCAGAAGGGAGATATAAAAATGGCACTTACTTCCAACAAGTCCGTTCTCAAGTGGGTCGACGAGATGGTCGCCCTCACCAAGCCGGAAAAGGTCGTCTGGATCGACGGCAGCGAGGAACAGCTTGAAGCGCTGCGCGCCGAGAGCTGCTCCACCGGCGAAATGATCAAGCTGAACGAGGAAAAGCTGCCCGGCTGCTACCTGCACCGTTCCGCAGTCAATGATGTCGCCCGTGTAGAGGGCCGTACCTTCATCTGCACCCGCAAAAAAGAGGATGCAGGCCCCACCAACAACTGGATGGATCCCCAGGAGACCTACGAAAAGCTGGGTAAGCTCTTTGACGGCTCCATGAAGGGCCGCACCATGTATGTCATCCCCTACTGCATGGCGCACGTCGGCTCCCCCTTTGCCAAAGTGGGCATCGAGCTGACCGACTCCATCTATGTCGTTCTTTCCATGGCCATCATGACCCGCATCGGGCAGAAGGTAATGGACTTCCTGGGCGACAGTGAGGATTTCGTAAAGGGTCTGCACTCCAAGAAGGACCTGGATGAGGCCGAGCGCTATATCGTCCACTTCCCGGAGGACAATACCATCTGGAGCATCAACTCCGGCTACGGCGGCAACGTGCTGCTGGGCAAAAAGTGCTTCGCACTGCGCATCGCTTCCTTCCAGGCCAGAAAAGAGGGCTGGATGGCCGAGCATATGCTCATCCTCGGCATCGAGAACCCCGAGGGCGAGACCAAGTATGTCACCGCCGCCTTCCCCTCCGCCTGCGGCAAGACCAACCTTGCCATGCTTATCCCCCCCAAGAAATATGCCGATATGGGCTACAAGGCCTGGTGCGTCGGTGATGATATCGCCTGGCTGCGCATCGGCCCCGACGGCCGCCTGTGGGCTGTCAACCCCGAATACGGCTTCTTCGGTGTGGCGCCCGGCACCAATGCCAAGAGCAACCCCAACGCCCTGGAGACCACCCGCAAGAACACCATCTTCACCAACGTGGTGCAGAACCTCGATGACAATACCGTTTGGTGGGAGAAGCTGGATAAGAACCCGCCCAAGCACGCTCTCAACTGGAAGGGCGAGCCGTGGGACGGCAGCGACGGTACCCCCGGCGCTCATCCCAACAGCCGCTTTACCGCACCCAGCCTGAACTGCCCCTGCCTTTCCCCCGAATATGAGAACCCCAACGGCGTTCCGGTTTCCGCTATCATCTTCGGCGGTCGCCGCGCCAAGACCGCTCCGCTGGTTTACCAGTCCCGTGACTGGGCCCACGGCGTCTTTGTAGGCTCCGCGATGGCCAGCGAGACCACCGCTGCCGCCACCGGTGCGGTGGGCGTTGTCCGCCGTGACCCCATGGCCATGCGTCCCTTCATCGGCTACCATGCCGGCGATTACTTTGCACACTGGCTGGAGATGGGCGAAAAGCTGGGCGATAAGGCCCCGAAGATCTTCCATGTCAACTGGTTCCGCACCGATGACGAGGGCAACTTCCTGTGGCCCGGCTTCGGCGAGAATATGCGTGTGCTGCTGTGGATCCTGGCCCGCTGCGAGGGCAAGGTAAGCGCCCGTGAATCCGCCATCGGCTACCTGCCCTATGTCAAGGATATCGACATCGAGGGGCTGGAGAACGAGGGTGAGGAATTCACCCACATGATGCTGGACGACCTGCTGACCGTAGACAAGAAGCTGTGGCGTGAGGACGCCGAAGGCATCGAGGAATTCTACAACATGATCGGCGACCGTGTTCCCGCCAAGCTGCGGGAGGAGCTGGCCACCCTCAAGAAGAACCTCGAATAAGAAAATCACTGTACGTCAGGCTCCCTCATCGGGTGATGGGGGAGCCTTTCCCCGATAGTTGACCCGAAACCGGAGGACGCCATGGACTGCATTTTTGAAAATACCACCACCTTAACCCGCCGCAATCTGACCGAGATGGCCCGTGCCAACGCCCCCAGATGGAGCCTGCTGACCGGGCTGCTGCCGGCGGCTGCGGCCGTTGCCGTTGCGATATGGGACCTTGCCCGGCGGGGCATCACGCTGTGGGCAGGGCTGCTGCTTTTGGCGGCCTTTGCGCTGGTGATGACCACCTACGGCGCACCGGCCCGGGTCGCCCTGAAGATCGCGAAGCGGAACATGAAAAAATACGGCAGCGAGGTGACGGCCACCCTGACCTTTTACGAGGACGTGGTGAAGGTGCACAACCGGCAGGAGGGCACCACCGGCGACCTGCGGTATGAGCAGATCATCGCGGTGCGGGAGACGCAGCACCTGTACCTGCTGGAGCTGCCCGGCAAGGCGGCGCTGATGCTGGAGAAAACCGCCTTTTCCGCCGGCCGCCCGGAGGATTTTCTGCCCTTTATGCGGGGGAAGTGCCCGGGGAGGGTCGCCTTTTAAGGGAAACCCGCATAAAAAGGCTTTCATCCGGAGAAAAGCGTGCTATACTGTACCCCGTAAAATGTGTGATCTAAAATCCCGCAGAATTTCTTCTGATAGAAATAAAGTCCTATGGGCGTAGTCTATTGCAAGCGCAAAAGATTACGCTCTTTATTATTACTTTTATGGGAGAGCAGAAAAATGCCGAAAGCCAAAGCAAAAGGGACTGTATTCAAGACATTGGTGTCATTTTTCATGGCATATGGCATGGAGGTCTACAATATTGCCATCCGCATGGGTTACAGTCTTACCGTGGAACAGGGCTTTTCGTCCATCACTTATCCGGTATTCCTCAAAGCACTGAAGGAGGCGATGGGGATGAGTGTGATCATTTTTATCGTCTCCAATTTGGTCGGGAATCGGGCTGGGCCGCCTTTATGGCAAGGTACTGCGCCCCCGGTAAGGATAACTCCTATTTCTGCCGCATCATGCGCCAGGCAGGCGCCATATTGGTCATGTGTTCCATGATGAGCCTTATCGTGCCCATCTTTTCCCAGATCATTTTGGACAAGAACGGTCATAAAAAACTTCCCAATGGCCTTCTGAACCGCAGCCCATTTCTTAATACAAGTATGGTAAATACTTGTATTAAGAAATGGGCTGTTTAACTATGCCAAAGGGAAGAAATCACAGCGATTTACCACGAAAACAGGGGCCGGTACGGCTATCGCCGGATCACGGCAGAACTTCGCAAGCGTAAATTCTCTGTGAACCACAAGACTGTCCAGCGGCTTATGAAGGAGTTGGGCTT
>ENA-UEQL01002404-UEQL01002404.1-human-gut-metagenome-genome-assembly--contig:-NODE-2404-length-12442-cov-13.405742_pt1 | contig 12442 bp, 10 predicted proteins | sample MGYA00242905_ERZ507926 | MGnify/ENA primary metagenome ERZ507926 (study PRJEB26167, sample SAMN06115531) | human gut metagenome | host: Homo sapiens | place: China:Henan | collected 2015-09-09...
TGATCAGTTTTCCGAGCGTACTGCTGCGTGAGCAACGCGCCGAGTTGCACGACCTAAGCACCTACCCCAAGGAGATAGCCGCAGCCCGCACTTTCTGCTTTGTGCGTGAGATAGAGCCGCTGCTCCGTATGGGACTAATCAAAGGAGGCGACTTGCAAAACGCTCTTGTCATCTACGAAACGCAGATGTCGCAAGAAGGACTGGACTATATGACCGACAAACTGGGTGCGCCTCACTTGGACGCCAACAAACTCGGCTACCTCTCGCCGCTCAACTACCAAAACGAGCCGGCACGCCACAAACTGCTTGACCTCATCGGCGATATGTCGCTGCTCGGGTGCTACATCCAAGGTCGTCTCATCGCCGAACGCCCTGGGCATACCTTCAACACCCAGTGCTGCCGCCGACTGAGAAACAAGGTGTTTGCGTAAGGACAAAGGAGAAGGAACAACAAAGAACAAAGAATAAAGACTATACAGAATTATGACTCAACCATTAGCATACATCCATCCGGAGGCGAAGATTGACCCCTCCGTACAGATTGGTCCGTTTGTCTTCATCGACAAAGATGTAGAGATCGGAGCAGGTACTATCATCGACGCCAACGCCACTATCTGCGAGGGCGTGCGTATCGGCAAGAACTGCCATATCTTTCCCTCGGCAGTGGTAGGTGCGATACCGCAAGACTTGAAATTCAAAGGCGAGAAGACCTATGTCTATATCGGCGACAACACCACGATTCGTGAGTGCGCCACTATTCACCGCGGTACCGCCAGCAAAGGTAAGACCGTAGTAGGCAGCAACTGCTTGATCATGGCATACTGCCATGTGGCACACGACTGCGTGCTGCACGACCATATCATCATGTCGAATGCCGTACAGTTGGCAGGCGAAGTGGTAGTTGACGATTGGGCAATCATCGGCGGCGGCAGCCTTGTACATCAGTTCACCCACATCGGTGCGCATGTGATGATACAGGGCGGTACGAAAATCAACAAAGACATCCCGCCATACATCATCGCCGCTCGCGAACCTGTGTCGTACTGCGGTATCAACTCGGTGGGACTCAACCGCCGCGGGTTCACGCGTGAGCAGATTGCCTCGATACAAGATACCTACCGCGTACTCTATATGTCGGGACTGAATGTAACTCAAGCCGTAGAGCAGATACTCGACGCCGTGCCGCAGACCGTAGAGCGCGATGCTATTATCGACTTTATCAAAGGTTCGCCTCGCGGAATAGTGAGAGGTATCAATTGATGGTGTGCGGGCACGCCATCAAATTATGGATTAAGAATTATGAATTAAGAATTTGGAGCAATGGAAACAGAAGAAAGAAGTCTCAATTTTATTGAGCAGATTGTAGAGAAAGACCTTGCCGAGGGCAAGAACAACGGGCGTATCCAGACTCGTTTTCCGCCCGAACCGAACGGCTATTTGCATATTGGGCATGTGAAGGCAATCTGTATGGACTTTGGAATAGCAGAGAAGTACCACGGTGTATGCAACCTGCGTTTTGACGATACCAACCCCGTGAAAGAGGATGTAGAGTATGTAGATTCGATACAACAAGACATCGCTTGGTTGGGCTTCAAATGGGGTAATATCTACTATGCCAGCGACTATTTCCAGCAACTATACGACTTGGCTATTCGTTTCATCAAAGAGGGCAAAGCGTATGTAGATGAGCAGACCGCCGAGCAGATAGCCGAGCAGAAAGGTACACCTACCGAACCCGGTGTGGCTTCGCCGTATCGCGACCGCCCGATAGAGGAGAACTTGCGCCTATTTGAGGCTATGCAGGCAGGCAAGATAGAGGACGGCAAGATGGTGCTTCGCGCTAAAATCGATATGGCGAACCCGAACATGCACTTCCGCGACCCAATCATGTATCGTATCATCACCACCCATCCGCACCACCGCACGGGGCGCAAATGGAATGTGTATCCGATGTACGACTTTGCACACGGTCAGAGCGACTATTTTGAGGGCGTAACCCACTCGATTTGTACGCTGGAGTTTGTGGTTCACCGCCCGCTCTACGACTATTTCTTGGATCAGTTTGTAGAGGGCGACTACCGCCCGCACCAGTACGAGTTCAACCGTCTGAACATCACCTACACCGTGATGTCGAAGCGCAAGATGCTGCAACTCGTCAAAGAGGGACTTGTGCGTGGTTGGGACGACCCGCGTATGCCGACCGTCTGCGGTTTGCGCCGCCGCGGCTACACCGCTGAAGCCATCCGCACATTTATCGACAAAATCGGCTACACCAAAGTGGAAGGAATGATTGATGTGAGCCTGTTGGAACACACCATTCGTGAAAATCTCAAAGAAACGGCACCTCGTGTGTGCGCTATCTTCGACCCCGTGAAACTCGTGATTACCAACTATGAGGGCAACGGCGAGACCATCACGGCAGAGAATATCGACGGACATCCCGAACTCGGAACGCGCGAGATGCAGTTTGCCCGCGAACTCTATATTGAGCGCGGCGACTTCTTGGAGCAGGCAGATAAGAACTTCTTCCGCTTGTCTCCGGGCGGGCGTGAGGTACGCTTGAAATCAGCATACATCATCCAAGCCACCGGCTGCGAGAAAGACTCAGAGGGCAATATCACGACCGTCTATGCCACCTACGACCCCAACTCGAAATCGGGTACCGAAGGAGGCAACCGCAAGACCAAATCGACTATCAACTGGGTAGAATGCAATTCGTGTATTGACGCCGAAGCACGCCTCTACGACCGTTTGTTTGCTTGCGAGAACCCATCGGCAGAAGAGGGGGATTTCCGCGACTTACTGAACCCCAACAGTCTCGAAATCAAGACTATCAAGGTCGAGGGCTCGCTCCGCAGCGAACTCCACGCGCCGGTTATCAAGAACGGCATTGCCCAAGAGAACCACTACCAATTGCTCAAACAGGGCTATTTCGTAGTTGATCCGGACACCACGGCAGAACACTTGGTACTCAACCGCACCGCCTCGCTCAAGGATAACTGGCAGAAATAAGCACTCGGGGAAGGTTTGCCGAAGGCTGCATAGCCCTTATTGCCCTGTAGCCACCACGAAAGAATGCCCCCGACAAGATTAACTTACCCCATATAGGTAGGTCGATAACGAAAGACTTGGCTGCCCAAAGAAAGCAGCCAAGTCTTTTTTCAAAAAACAGTTTTTTCACACTAAAAAGGTTACTTTTGCCTTGTAAAACCACACAATAGACAAAAGCAGCCGTTTTAGGACACCTATCGATAAGAACGGATAGCACTCTTACAACAATATGACTGACAAAGAGATTATAGAAGCCTTCTTGACGAACAATCAAAAAGGTATTCGCGAGGTGTATATGGCTTGGCGAACACCGTTTTGGGAATCGATTTCGTACAAAACGCAAATAGATGAAGACTACAGAGAAGACGCTTACCACGAAGCCATGCTTCGATTGCAAGAACATATCCTAAGCGGCAGATTGACTGCGGAGAACTTGACCGGTTCGGTATTAGGCTACCTAAAAGGTATCGGCTACTATGTTGCCAAAGAACTGATCAACGGACGCCGAGAGATGCCGGCATCGCGTGTTTTTGCAAGCACCGAGGAAAACCGCCCCGATACAACCGATACACTAAGCGACAACGATGAGGCAGAGCCGAACAACGGAGGGCAGTCGTACCGAGATAGCAGCAATGCCTACGACCCGACAAAGGATATGATAGCCGAGGAGCGCAACCGTATCATCCGCGAGCAGGTGATGCTCTTAGGCAAGCCTTGCGCACCATTGTTGGTAGGATTCTACTGGGATAATCTGTCGATGAACCAACTCGCCGACCGATTGGGGTACAGCAACGGTGACAGCGCGAAAGCACAGAAGGCCAAATGTATGAAAAAAGTGATGAATCATGTGAAACAAACACTAATCGCCTACGGATATGGATACTGACAAGAGGAAAGACGAACAACTGGAACAAGATATTATCCGCGCCATTCGCAGCCGCGGGTTGCGTGAGCAGATGCAAGAGTGGGAGCAGGAGGCACAGAACCCAAGTCGCAAGGAAAAGCCCAAACACCGAACGCTATGGCGAAAGATTGTATATCCGATAGCCGCAGTAGCCATATTGGCGGGCGTAGTCTATGCGGCCGTTCCGGCACACACATGGCGCTACTGCTACCGTGTGGCGCAACAAGAATATGCTCGCTATTTCCACAAACGGGCGACCTATCAGAACTCCTCGGAGGTGCTGCTTGCGCTGGCTGAGCCAAGCGTAGAGGAGATAGGCAATCGCAACAACGACAGCCACCCTCTGGGAGCAGACGACCCTATCTACGAGGCCGCCGTGGAGATCAAAGCAGGGCATTATCGCATAGCGCAATCGATATTAGACGATGTGCAAACTACGACATCGGAAGATAACCCGCGCTATCAAGAGATAATGGACGACATCGCGTATCTGAGTGCACTATGCGAGTTGGGGAACGGACATAGAGCCAACGCCTACAGACAACTGCAGGTGATAGCCCAATCGCACAACCGCCACAGCAAGCAGGCAGCAGAGTTGTTGAAACACTTTAAGTAAGCAAAAAAGGAGAAAAAGTATCATTTTGCTATTGGGGATAATGAACCTTAGGTCTCGATTAGGTTTCGACAAAAATTCGACAAAGACCGCACAAAAACCAGATAGCAAAAAGATAGGATAAAAGTAGAATAAACGACACTTTGGCAAGATACACATTGGAGCACATTTCGATAACAAAATAGCAAAAGATTTTCAAATTCTCAAAATTATTCGTAACTTTGCAAGCTCATTGTACGGCGCAGGCTGCTACGATAGCAGAAATATAGAAACAACAGACATTTAAACAAAGACAGGATATGACTATTCTATGCATAGAAACCAGCACGAATGTATGCAGTGCGGCAGTAACGATAGGCGGTGTGCCGATAGCAGAGCGCATCAGCCGTGAAGGCGGCAACCACGCCAAACTACTGCCGGTATTCATCGACGAACTGCTGCAAGAAGTGCACACCAAAGGATTGGAGATTGAGGGCGTGGCACTGTCGGCAGGTCCGGGCAGTTATACCGGTTTGCGTATCGGTACCAGTACAGCCAAAGGACTATGCTACGGACTGAATATCCCGCTGATGCCGATACCTACGCTACAGGTGCTATGCGCTGCGGCTGTGAGCAAAGAAGGGACAAAAATGACAGTCGGCGCACTGCTTTGCCCGATGATTGACGCACGGCGAATGGAGGTCTATACGACGCTCTACAACGAAGAATTGGAAGCACAAAAAGAGGTAGAGGCACACATTGTGGAGGATGCGCAATGGTTGCTTGAGGCCGGAAAAGATGTGTACTATTTCGGCGACGGAGCCGCTAAATGCACCGATATACTGAATCAGCCATCGTTGCACTACATAGCCGATATTGTCCCCGAAGCCAAATATATGGGCGTGTTGGCGGAGCGAATGTTGGCAAACGGGTATGCGGGAGCCGATGTAGCCTACTATGAGCCTTTCTATCTGAAAGAGTTTGTGGCAGCCGCATCACATGTAAAAGGGTTGTCATAAAACAAAAATAATACGATACGAGCAGGCAAAAGATGAAGCACCTAAGAGGATATATCCGTCTGACAGCGAGCGTGTTGCTCGCTGCGGGGTTGTGTGCCTGCTCAACGCAAAAGAACACCTGGGCGACCCGTTCGTTTCACCAAACGAAGGTGAAATACAACATCATGTACAACGGTAACACCGCTTATGAAGAGGGACTGAAAGCCATACGGGACGCCAACGAAGACGACTATTCGACGGTATTGAACCTATACCCTGTGAGCAATCACCAGGCTGCTGAGGCGGCTACCTCACAGATGGATAAGACGATAGAGAAATGCCGCAAGTGTATCAAACTGCACTCAATCAAAGCAAAACCTAAACCCGACCCGAAGAAGCGCAACGACCCTAAATACAAGGCGTGGTTGCAGCAAGAGGAGTTTAACAATCAGATGGGTGAGGCCTGGATACGCTTAGGTGAGGCTGAGTTTCATAAGGGAGATTTCCTCGGATCCATCGGTACTTTTACCTATATCAGCAGGCACTACGATACAGATGCCGATATGGTGGCGCGTTGCCAACTATGGATAGCGCGTGCCTACGGAGAGTTGGGTTGGTTATACGAGGCGGAGGACATGCTGCAGAAAGTGCAGATAGACGCTCTGAGCAAGAAACATGCACGGCTATACTCAGCGGTGAGTGCGGATATTCTACTCAAGACCAAACAGTATCATGCGGCTATCCCATTTGTAAAAATTGCCGTATCCAACGAGAAAAGAAAGGTCTATCGCCCTCGCTTTGAGTATGTATTGGGGCAACTCTATGAGCAGGAAGGCAACAAGAAAGAAGCCATCGAGGCATACAAAAGAGTGATTCGCTTGGCTCCGCCGACAGAGATGGAGTTTAATGCAAGGGTGCATATTGCTCAGTTGAGCGGCAAATCGTCGTTGAAACAGTTGCGGCAAATGGCTCGACAGAGCAAATACAAAGACCAACTCGACCAGATATATGGTGCGATGGGCAATATCTACCTTGCGTCGGGCGATACGGCTAAGGCATTGGAACACTACCACTTAGCCATTGAGAATGCCACGCAGGCGGGACTACAAAAAGCCGCCGTGCTAGTGAAAGCAGGCGACCTATACTACAACAAGCGTGAGTATGTAGATGCACAGCCATGCTACAGGGAGGCGGTAACAATCTTATCGCCTGAGAATGAGCAGTTTGCACGGATACAAAAGCGTTCAGAGGTATTGGATGAACTGATACAAGAATATACGACGGTGCAACTACAAGACTCGCTACAACGCTTGAGCAAGATGAGCGAAGCGGAGCAAAGAAAAGTAGTGGAGCAGTTGATAGCCGACTTGATAAAGGCGGAGGAAGAGGCGGCAGAGAAAGAGGCCTTGGCGGCTCGTGAGGCTGAGAATGACGGCGGGTTGCAGAGCGTAAACACCTCAAATATGCTCGGTGGCGGCGGAATGAAGGGAGACTGGTATTTCTACAATGCACAGTTGCTCCGTTCGGGCAAACAGGAGTTTGTAAAACAGTGGGGTAATCGCACCTTGGAGGATAACTGGCGACGGAGGAGTAAGACGGTATCGACGATGTTCCAAGATACAGAAAATACCGATGAAAGCGAGGATATTGACGATTCGACTATGGTTGGCGACAGCACTGCTATGCCTAAAAAAGCAGCGCCCGAGACCGACACCCACAAGCCCGAATACTACCTGCAGCAAATACCGCGCACGGTAGCAGACATAGCGATGTCGGACAGCCTGATCCGTATGGCACTGATTAACATGGTCTATACCTACCAAGACAAGATGGACGACCAAGCCCTGGCAGACGAGACTTTTGAAGAGTTGTGCCGGCGTTTCCCTCACCACAAGGACTTGCTAGACCTATACTATATGTATTATCTGAACGCACTGCGGAATAACGATACAAATGCGCAAGACTACTATCGAAAACAGATAATGGAGTTCTACCCCGATACCAAGCAGGCGTATATCGTTTCGCAGCCGGACTATTTTGACCGTTTGCGGAAGATGGCTGCAGAACAAGACTCGATCTACGATGCCACCTACAAAGCCTACACCAAGAGCGATTTTGCGACCGTAAAACAAAACAAACAGTATGCAGAGGAGAAGTACCCGCTTTCGCCGTTGATGCCTCGATTCTTGTTTTTGAATGCTGTGGCAGTGGCTCGTACTGAGGGTCAGACAGCGTTTGTAGGCGAATTGCAAGATATGGTTGCCCGTTACCCGGAGAGCGAACTCGGAGCGATGGCAAAGGATATGCTGGCGATGATGGGGCAAGGTATGGAGAGCCAGAAAGGCGGTGAGGTAAGCAGCCTAAGCAGCCTGCGCGAACAGACCGCACAAGCAGAGGAGAGTGAGAGCGACAGCATTGCAGCATTGTCGGACGAGCGCAATGTACCGAGTGTGGTGCTGTTGGTACTACCTCAAGCCGATGAACAGGCACTAAACCGGCTACAATACGAGGTGGCGTTGTTCAACTTCTCACAGTTCTTGATACGCGATTTTGACATGCAGAAGATGCCGATATTAGGTACCGGTTGCGCACTGCGTGTGATGGGTTTTGAGAGTATGGACGAGGCAGAATGGTGGTTAGGATTGGTGAATGAGAATGCAGACCTAACGCTGCTATTCAAAGAGATGGGCGTAAAAGCCGTGCCGATAAGCGAGCAGAACCTGCCGCACTACAAGCCGACAGAATAGGGCAACAAAAAAGAGAGCCAAACGACTCTCTTATATTGTCGGGATGACAAGATTCGAACTTGCGACCTCCGGTCCCCCAGACCGTTGCGCTACCGGACTGCGCCACATCCCGATGCTCTGATTTCTCAAAAGCGGGTGCAAAGATACTGCTAAAAAATGGAATGTGCAAATTATTTTGCAAATTATTGAAGAAAATACTCAGATTATGGCAAAAAAATTCTATATTGAGACCTATGGCTGCCAGATGAATGTGGCAGACAGCGAGGTAGTGGCAGCGATAATGGAGACCGCTGACACCGAGATGACCGAACATTGGGAGGATGCAGATATTGTGCTACTCAATACTTGCTCGATACGCGACAATGCGGAACAGAAAGTGGTGTCGCGACTAAAAGAACTGAAATCGCGCAAGGTACAGAGCCAATCGACGGTAGTGCAAGACGGGGGTAAAGTGATATTGGGCGTGATCGGCTGTATGGCAGAGCGCATGGGTGAAGAACTGATAGAGCAGTACGGCGTCGATTTCGTAGTTGGTCCGGATTCGTATTTGGATATTCCGAACCTGCTTGCACAGTGTGAGGCCGGGCAGAAGGCGATGAATGTAGAACTGAGCAAGACAGAGACCTATCGCGAGGTGCTGCCTGCGCGTATCGGCAAGACTATCAGCGGCTTTGTGAGCATCATGCGCGGCTGCAACAATTTCTGCTCATATTGCGTGGTACCTTACACCCGCGGACGCGAAAGAAGCCGAGATGTAGAGAGCATTCTGAACGAGGTGCGCGACCTATGGGCGAAAGGTTACAAAGAGGTTACTTTGCTCGGGCAAAATGTCAATTCTTATCGATTTCAACGGGAGAATGGAGAGGTAGTGGACTTTGCCGATCTATTGGAGATAGTGGCAGATGCAGTACCCGAAATGCGTATTCGTTTCACGACAAGCCACCCGAAAGACATGTCGGACAAGACCTTGGAAACGATAGCAAGACATAAGAATTTGTGCAAATTCATACACTTGCCCGTACAGAGCGGCTCGAACAAGATTCTGAAACTAATGAACCGCAAATACACGCGCGAGTGGTACTTGGATCGCATAGCCGCTATCCGCCGCATACTGCCCGATGCCACTATCGGTACGGATGTGTTCTGCGGTTTTCACGATGAGACATTGGAGGATCACGCAGAGACGCTCAGTCTGATGCGGGAGGTCGGGTTTGACACGGCGTTTATGTTCAAATACAGCGAACGTCCCGGTACTTACGCACAGAAACACTTGCCGGACAATGTGTCGGAAGAGGAGAAAGTGCGCCGGCTGAACGAAATCATTGCGTTGCAAAGCGAGTTGTCGTTGGCAAGCAATCGACGCGAGATAGGTAAGCGTGTGGAAGTGCTGGTGGAAGGTTTCTCCAAACGAAGCCACGAGGATATGTACGGGCGGACATCGCAGTACAAGACCGTAGTCTTCCCGAGAGAGGGCAGACACATCGGAGAATTGGTAGAAGTGGAGATTTTGGAGGCGAGTGCTGCCACTTTGCGTGGAAAAATTGTAGAAAAATAGCGAAATAATGCATTTTTTATAATAAAATTTGCAGGTACGAAAAAAATGCCGTACCTTTGCACTCGAAAACAAATAAAATTTTCATAGTTAAGGTTTAGGTTTAATGGCAATAGGAGGCTGTGAAGTTTCCTATTGTTTTTTCAAAAATCTATGCCTTGTTGGTATGAAAATTGTGGGTAGATATGGGTGCGAAATGCGCTATGGGTGTAGAGAATATGAGTAGAATAAGGTGTACTGATGCGCACACATAGAGGATTGAGGATGATGAAAAGTATAGGGTATAGAGGATGTTGAAGGGAGAAAGCGGAGGGCGTTGGGCGTGATGTTGCATATATTGAACAAGACATGGGGCGACGGATGGGAGCGTAAATATAGAAAATAACACGATTATTAACCTTATAAAGCGCAAGACTCGGAGTAAAAATCCGAGGCTTTTTTTGTATGAAAGATGAAGAAAAAGAAAATGAGGGGATGTTGCCTGATTTGACAGACCCCGAAGAGGCTCGCAAAGCGATTATTGCGAGCACGATATTGGAACGAAAATATAAATAACATAAGAATATGGCAGTAACATACATGACCGCAGAAGGTCTGCAAAAACTAAAGGATGAGCTCCGCTTTTTGGAGAGCACAGAGCGTCCTCGCGTGATCGCTGCTATCGCAGAAGCGCGCGACAAAGGCGACTTGAGTGAAAACGCTGAATACGATGCAGCCAAAGAAGAGCAAGGTATGCTGGAGAGCAAGATTGCGATGCTGAAAGGCAAGATAATGGATGCACGCGTAATCGACCAAAGTACACTCAAGACGGATGAAGTACAGATACTTACCAAGGTACGCGTGCGTGTGAAGAAGACGGGCGCAGAGAAGGTGTATCAGTTGGTTACGGAAGGCGAAGCCAACATTATGGAGGGCAAGATAGCCGTAACGACGCCTATCGCTAAGGGCTTGCTCGGCAAGAAAGTGGGCGATACGGTGAAGGTACAAGTACCCGCCGGGACAATGGAGTTTGAAATCTTGGAGATTAGCCTATAAAAGGCTGTTTCTGAGATAAATACACAATCTAAACACGCAAGAACTATGACATTGTTCACACGAATCATCAATGGCGAGATACCGAGTTACAAAGTAGCGGAGGACGAGAAATACTACGCTTTCTTGGACATCAATCCGTTGGTAAAAGGGCATACCTTGGTTATTCCCAAACTGCCTGAACCGGAAGCAGACTATATCTTCGACTTAGACGATGAGACACTGTCGGGACTGATGCTGTTTGCAAAGAAAGTAGCGAAAGGCATCAAAGAGGCAACGGGTTGCAAGCGCGTAGGCGTAGCCGTATTAGGTATGGAGGTAAACCATGTGCATATCCATTTAGTGCCGTTGAATACGGAGAAAGATATGCTTTTTACCAACCCCAAACTGAGTTTGCCCGCTGAGGAGATGGCAGAGATAGCCAACTCGATTGCAGAGGCAATAGAGAAACTCTAATCGCAAAGAGGTTGATTGCCCACAGGGCAAAAAGACAAAAAACAGAGGCTACCGAATAGGTGGTCTCTGTTTGTGTTTGGAGGGAGTATGTGGGACAAGGATTGAAATAGGACTTACGGAAGCAGGTAAGTAGCAAATTGACAGAATAGATAGTACATAAGTATCATTTTGATAAAAGCGTTTTCCTCTTTAGGTCTCGATGAGGTTTCGACAAAAGTTCGATGAAGTCGGCTCAAAGACTAAATAGCAAAAAGACAGCAAAATAAGGAAATCAGTGCCAATTTGAATTTGGCGGAGATTAGAACATCTTTTCCGTGCGGGCAGCGTCTAAACGGAGGAAAATGAACAGTAGGATAGTGAATCCCCACAGCGAACTGCCACCATAACTAAAGAACGGCAACGGGATACCGATGACCGGCAACAAGCCTAAGACCATACCGACATTGATAGTAAGGTGCATCAAGAAAATAGATGCCACAGAATAGCCATACACCTGACTAAAGATACTGCGTTGCCGCTCAGCCAAAGAGATAAGGCGCAGGATAAAACAGAGATAGACAATCAACACAGCGACCGAGCCGACAAAGCCCCATTCCTCACCTACGGTACAGAAAATAAAGTCGGTACCCTGCTCCGGCACGAACTGCAACTTGGTTTGCGTGCCATTGAGGTAGCCCTTTCCGATAAAACCGCCGGAACCGATAGCGATACGCGCCTGATTGACATTGTAGCCCGCGCCCGTGGGGTCATCTTTCATACCGAAAAGCACCTCAATACGCGTGCGCTGGTGGTCTTGAAGGATATGGGTGAAGACATAATCGCACGCATAAGTAAAGCCTATACAACAGACCGAAAACAGGGCAACAAGCAATAGTTTATGGTGCCGCCAATAGAGTGCTACCACAGCCGTATAGACAGTAAGCAGACCTGCTACGCCCACTGCCAACCAATCGAAATTGACAGGAAACCAGATATTGACGAGCATACCGATACCAAAGACAACGATTGCTACACCTATAAGTATGAGCGGTTCCCAAACCAAACGATTCTCCTTGCGCAGGAAGAAAATATTGATAGCACAGATAAGCAACATACAAGCCAGTATGCCTA
>ENA-UEQL01002405-UEQL01002405.1-human-gut-metagenome-genome-assembly--contig:-NODE-2405-length-12440-cov-8.581170_pt1 | contig 12440 bp, 8 predicted proteins | sample MGYA00242905_ERZ507926 | MGnify/ENA primary metagenome ERZ507926 (study PRJEB26167, sample SAMN06115531) | human gut metagenome | host: Homo sapiens | place: China:Henan | collected 2015-09-09 | study...
GCAAGCCCGTAGGAGCCATGTTCACCATCCGCTTTTATAAGGGAACCGTCTGACCGGCGGCTCCCTTTTTTATGAAGTGACGGATCCGTCACCCGAAAGTCACCGCTGTGTCACCTTGACAAAATAGAATGAGGGTGTAAAAAGCGAAAGGAGTATCCCGATATGGAGATTTTGAGAGTGGAAAACCTGACAAAGGTTTATGGCAAGGGCGAGAACGAGGTGCGGGCGCTGGACGGCGTTTCCTTTTCGGTGGAGAAGGGAGCGTTTGTCGCCGTGATCGGCCCCTCCGGCTCGGGCAAATCCACACTGCTTCACATCCTCGGCGGTGTAGACCGGCCTACAGACGGGAAGGTATTTATGGACGGCAAGGATGTGTATGCGCAGAACGAGGAACAGCTTGCCATCTTCCGCCGCCGTCAGGTGGGACTGATCTATCAGTTTTACAATCTCATTCCGGTGCTCAATGTAACGGAAAACATCACTCTCCCTGTCCTTATGGACGGGCAGAAGGTCAATCAAAATCGACTGGCTGAGCTGATGACCACTCTGAAGCTTACCGGCCGGGAGAACCACCTGCCGAACCAACTCTCCGGCGGCCAGCAGCAGCGGGTGTCCATCGGCCGGGCTCTGATGAATGCGCCTGCGGTGGTGCTTGCCGATGAGCCCACCGGAAATCTTGACTCCAAAAGCAGCCGGGAGATCGTGGAACTGCTGAAGGTTTCCAACCAAAAATACGGGCAAACCCTTATTGTCATCACCCACGACGAGAGCATCGCACTGCAGGCGGATCGCATCCTTTCCATTGAGGACGGGAAAATCACCAGAGACGAGGTGATCCGCAGATGAATGTTTTCAACAAGGTAACCTTAGAGAGCCTGAAGAAAAACAGGACGAGAACCATCGTCACGATCATCGGCATTATGCTCTCGGCGGCGATGATCTGCGCGTCCACGACCCTTGTCTCCAGTATGCAGAATTTCGTGCTGCGTTGTGCGATCCACATCGACGGGGACTGGTACGGAGCGGTTTATGACGCCGCATATAAGGACTATGAGGACATCCGCGATTCCGACAGGGTTTCCTCCGCAGCCTACGCGCAGGTTCTGGGTTACGCGAAGATCGACAGCGCCAACGAGCGCAAGCCCTATCTGTATGTGCTTGGCGGCGATGTGGCCTCCGGCTATTTTGAGACAATGCCGGTGCATCTCATTTTAGGTACGCTGCCGAAGGACTCCACGGAAATTATTCTGCCGGAGCACCTGACATCAAACGGCAAGGTGAATTATAAGCTCGGCGACACCGTCACGCTTGACGTGGGGGACAGGACACTTGACGGCCGGAGGCTGGGACAGGACACGCCCGTATACACCTATGACAGCGAAACGCAGGTGGAGATTATGAGCGGCGAAAGGCTCGAAAACACCGAACCGAGAACCTATACGGTGGTCGGTATCTATGAAAGGCCTACCTTTGAGGACTATTCCGCGCCCGGGTACACAGCGCTTACGGCAGCGGACACCAAATCCGCCGATCAGGCTCCGATTCATTGTTATTTCAAGCTGCACAAGCCCGCCGGGGTGTATGACTTCATGAAGGAAATGGGCTATACGCAAGAGTATCGCTATGCCTACAATACAAAGGTCCTGCTGTATTCCGGCACGGCTCCGTTCGATTCCTTCCTTACCGCGTTTTACAGTCTTGCCGCCATCATCATCGCGCTGATCGTGTTCGGCTCTGTATCGCTCATCTATAACGCATTCTCCATTTCTGTTTCGGAGCGGACAAGGCAATTCGGCCTGCTGTCCTCGGTGGGCGCCACCAGAAAGCAGCTTCGAAGAATGGTGCTGTTTGAGGCGCTGGCGGTCAGCATTGTCGGCATCCCACTGGGCATTCTGGTGGGTATCGGCGGTATCGGCATAACGCTCCTCCTGATCGGAGATAAATTTTTCTCCATTGTCCGTGTGGACATTCCCATGCGGCTCTGTGTTTCGTGGCAGGCTGTCGTCATTGCTGCGGTCATTGCACTTGTCACGGTTCTGATCTCGGCATGGATTCCCTCAAAAAGGGCAACCAGAGTTTCCGCCGTGGAGGCGATCCGCCAGAGCATGGACATCAAGGTAAGCGGCAGACCCGTCCGAACCTCGAAGCTCGCCTACAAGCTGTTCGGACTTCCCGGCGTCCTTGCCGGCAAGCACTATAAGCGCAACCGGAAAAAATACAGAACCACCGTCGTCAGCCTCTTTATGAGCATCGTCCTCTTTGTTTCTGCGGCGGCCTTCACCGACTACATGATGGAATCCGCCGAGGGAGGGCTGGCCTCCGATCAATTCGACCTGATCTATGCGGCAGAGTCAGACGCTTCCTCCGCCATGACACCCGATGCGCTTCTGGAACTGCTTTTCTCCGAGCAGAATGTCACCGGCGGTACCTATACCAAGAAGCAGTTTTTGCAGGGCGATATCTCCCGCGAATATGTCACGGCAATGTTTGCCGACCGTTTTGCCGACTTCGGCATGGAGCGTGAGGACGCAGCGCCGAAGGAGCTCAGCATCTCCGGTTATCTGTACTTCGTTGCGGACGCCGAGTTCAACAGGTTACTGGAAAAGTACAACCTGAAGGAAGCGGATTACTATGACCGGGACAAGCCCCTGGGCATTGCCCTGGATCGCAACATTGAGCTTGACCGCCGGCTTGAGAAGTATGTCACGCTGGACACGCTCAAGGGCGATGGGTGCGTGATCGAGGGTCTTTACTATGTAGAGATCGACGGATATTACAGAAAAGACAGCCGGATCGATGAGAACGGCAATAAGGTCGTCCTCTATCAAAACAGAGACAACGAGAACGACATCATCGAGCTGCCCTATGAGGAATCCTTTGCAAAATACACGCTGCGGTCCGAAAAAACCATTGAGGAGGCTCCGTTCTTTGTCAGCCGCAGCACGCCGGTGGCCATCAATATGATCTATCCGTACAGCATGCTGGAGAGCGTGGTTCCCGAGGCGGCGCTGAATCAATTCCGCAATACAGAGTATTTCCTCACCTCGAGCAATCACACCGCGAGCTTTGAAAATCTGGCGACCGTGCTGACGGAAAACGGTCTCAGCAGCCGGCAGCTTTTCGACTACGCCGCAAACGCCGAGACAAACCGGAATGTTGTGACCATTATCCGAGTATTTGCCTACGGCTTTATCGTGCTGATCTCCCTGATTGCCGCGGCCAATGTGTTCAATACGATCTCCACGAATATCAGCCTGCGCCGCCGGGAGTTTGCCATGCTGAAATCGGTGGGCATGACGCAGAAGGGCTTTCGCAGGATGATGAACTGCGAGTGCCTGCTGTACGGCTCCAAGGCACTGCTTCTCGGTTTGCCGGTGTCCTGCGGCATTACATATCTCATCTACCGCGCAGTCACAACGGCCTATGAAACCTCCTTCCATCTGCCGTGGGCGGCCATCGGCATCGCCGTACTGAGCGTATTTCTGGTCGTATTCGCCACCATGATGTACGCAATGAGGAAAGTGAAAAAGGACAATCCCATCGACGCCTTGAAAAACGAGAATCTGTAAGGAGGAAAAGAAAATGTATAACCATGAAGCAACCGCACATGGGAAACTCAACTTGAAATCCCTGCTGATCTGCTGGCTGATCATTCTCGGCGGATACCTTTTGATCCGTATGGTCTTTCTTGTATTCGGGCTGCAGCTGCACCTGACCGCTCAGGGCATCTGCCTTGCGCTGCTGCCGTACTGCTTTGGGGCGTCGTGGATACAGCGGTACCGGGTCTATCCGAGGGGCCGGGAGCTTTCGGCGGTGGTGATTCTCATGTACATAATCTCCGACCTCTTCATGCCGTCGGACATCAAATACGCCATTCTGGTCATGGGAACGGTGCTGGCCCTGATTTTCCCGAATCACTGGAGCGACTGGGAGCAGCAGGGACGCTGAGGAAATCGGGGGGATGATGGGGCAGGCGGCGGTGCCAAGTCGGATCTGCGAAAAGTTTCCTATCGGTATGAGACGCCATAGTGTCATGTCGGGCAGGAAACTATCTGCGAAAAGTTTCCTGTCAGTATGAGACGCCATAGTGCCATGTCGAATAGGAAACTATCTGCGAAAGGTTTCCTGCTGGTATGAGACGCAATCGTGTCATGTCGAATAGGAAACTATCCGCAAAAAGTTTCCTGCCGGTATGAACGGCAGCGGGGTCAAGCCTCTTTCTTTTCTCTCCTTCCTTCATATGTTAAAATATAAAGAGTCCCTAAATGTTTTAGGAACGAAGAAAATGTAAGCGGGAAAAACTCTGATTGAATCAGCGCTTTCCCCGGCGCGAAATGAAGGATAATTCATTTCGCCTGTTGTGTTGATACGAAAGATTTTTTCGTACAGAGTTAGAAGTGGCGGCACGGGGCAGGAAAGGCTTTATGATAGGTCATAAAGCAGCATGTCCGGCGGCCGTCCGGGAAAGAAGGAAATTGAATATGGGGAGTTACAACTCAAATTATGGAAACGGCGATAGTTCTTTTTTTGCGCTCCGGCAGGCGGACGGCAAGGTGCTGGGACGGGTGCGTCCCGGCGTGAAGCTGTCTACGCCACAGCCGGGGATGAAGGACTATCGCTTTTTTGTGGACCCTCTCTCGCCGCTGCCCAGGGGATTTGAGGATTCGGAAAAGCACGGCTTTACAGGCTTCATGAGCCGCATTGGCTGCGGGTACAATGCCTTTGCCAATGAGGCCGATGCCCTGCACTACCTGAAAACCGTTTTTGGCGACGCTTTCGTCACTTTTACGCCGGCCATCCGGAACAATAAGTTCTTTGTGCTGGACGATATGCAGATGGAAGGCACCACGCCCTTCATGGATGTGGACAGCCATTTCTATCCCATCCCTGCCTTCGGCACCGTGGACCAGCCGCCCTTTTCCGGCGATATCAACAAGTTCTGCAGCCATATCCTCACCGGTAAACCGCTGCCCGGGCTGTCCAAGAAATACTGGAACAACGATGTGCAGCCCCGGATCATCGTGGCGGCTACGAAGAACTTTGAAGGAAAGCTGGGGCCCTGGGTGGTTTTCGCGCCCCTCTATGACGATGCCTTTGACTCCACCGTCATCGGCGAAGGGGGCGCCTATTTCCATGTGAAGAACAACGGCCCCCTGGGCTATGGCGTGGTGGATTTCAAAAATTCGGAGCTCTTCTCCCACATCCTTCGCTGCACCCATTCTCCCCTGTGGTATGTGCCGGAGGAATTTATCCCCGATTTCCGGCTGAACCTGAAGCCCGTTCCTGCAGACGGCGACCTTCTGGCGGACAGCGGAGTGGCGGTGAATCCCTTTGCCGATGACGAGCCCGTAAGCATTGACCGGGAAGACCTGGAGGAAAAGACCTACAGCGAAGCGGACGTGGAAAGAATCATCAGGAGCCTCACCTCCCGGGACGACAGGGAACCCGTAAGAAGCGGGGAAGAGGAAATCACCTCCGAAGAGAAGGAAAATGGGCCGGAGGAAGGAGATTTTCTGGAAAGGCTGTCGGAAACGGCGGATAAGTCGGGCCTCCTTTATGACAAGAATGACCTCATCAATTTCCATATTTCCTTGAAATCTTCCCGCCTTACCATACTGGCCGGCATGAGCGGTACCGGGAAATCGGGACTGGTCCGCCTCTATGGAAGGGCCCTGGGTCTTCCGGAAAATCACGTCCGCTTCCTGGCGGTGCGCCCCTCCTGGATGGATGACGGCGATATCCTGGGCTATGTGGACACGAAGAACATGGTGTACCGCAGCGCAGACACGGGCCTGGCGGAACTCCTCATCAACGCCGCCGCCCATCCGGAGGAAATGTTCCTTATCTGCTTCGATGAAATGAACCTGGCCCGGGCGGAACACTACTTTGCCCAGTTTATTTCCGTACTGGAAAAGGAAGAAAATCCGGTAATCCGCCTCTACAACCCCAGCCTTCGGAGCCGCCTCTACAATGGCGACGCCTATCCGGCGGAAATCCCCATCGGGAAAAATGTCCTCTTCACAGGAACCGTGAATGTGGACGAATCTACCTACCATTTCTCCGATAAAATCCTGGATAGGGCCAACGTGATTACCCTTCACCAGGGCCGGTTCCGCGACCTCCTGTCTTTGGGAAAGAAGGAAAAGACAGACTGGCCGGAAATCCCGTCCGCCCGCTTTGAGAGCTTCTGCGTTCGGGACGGAATGGGCCTGAAAGAGGAGGAACTGGACCTTCTGGACGCATTGAACGATGCCTTCCGGAAGAGCGGCATCCAGTGCGGCATCGGCTTCCGCATCGCCTGCCAGATGGGACGGTACCTGGAAAACATTCCGGAGGGTCTTTCCTTCACCAGAGAAGACGGCCTGGACGCCCAGGTGGTACAGCGCATCCTCACCAAACTGCGGGGCTCCGCCCAGCAGCTCAGCACCCTGGTATCCACCAGCGACAAGGGAGAACTCACCGGTTCCCTGCCGGAGGTGCTGGAAAAATTCAGCCGGCTGTCACCCTTCACCTCGGCCCGGAAGGTACTGGAGGAAAAAGCCAGGGAGCTGAAACTCTATGACTACACCATCTAGACCCTTCACCCTCACCTTCTCCGGCGGCTGGGATAAGGGCGTGCGCTGCTTCACCCGCTTCACCGAAGACCCGGAAGAACTGGGGGAAGACATGGGCCCCGGTCTTACCTTCACCGAAAACCAGGATATTTACATCCGCTTCGACGCGCCAAGGGGCTTCCGCTTCACCATGGATGGTCTGGACGTGGTCACCATCCCCGGTGAAGAAAGAGAAAACGGCCAGACCTACATCGCCCCCTTCCGGCGGCAGGACCAGCCGCTCCTTCTCTTCGAAGGCCAGGACTTTCCCCTGGTGCCGGGCTACTACGTGCTTACGGTGGAAGGAAACGGCAGACGCTGGTACGGCCTCATGGAAATCACCCCCAAGTACATGGGCAAGCAGAGCTGGCAGGACATGCGGGACGAACTGGCCGATGAAATCAGGACACTGTCCTTCGATTTCATGAAAAAGAACATTCATATTTCCAAAGCCCTGGAAGGGGCCCTGGGATTAAGCGCATCCATGCTCCTCCGCTTCTACACCATCAGCAGCGAATCATCGGTGGTACTGAACGTGCTTGACGAACTCTCCCACACCGCCAACACCCGCATGGTGCTCCGCCTGAAACAGATACGGCAGGAAGAAGGCCGGCGCCCGGACCCCCACATCCGTCCCCAGCACGTGAAAGAAAGGCAGGGCGCCGAGCGCATGCCTGCCTTCCGCACGGAAATCACCAGGGACGTGGAAGAAAACCGTTTCGCCAAATCCATCCTCCTGCGTCTGGACCACATTCTCCAGCAGTTCCTGGAAGAAATCGACGGTCCCATCAGGCGGCTGGAGGAGAAACAGGCGGAACTTCGGAAATACACCTGGGGACTGGAATACAGAACCGGTGAAAAGGCGCTCTCCCGCCTGTCCATCTACCGGCGGCGGGCCCGCCGTATCCGCGGCAGCATAGGCCGCGTATCCATGGCGCCCTGGTTTGAAGAAGCAAAGACGGAAATCAGCGGCGAAGTGCCCATGACCGTCTTCATGGACCCCCGGTACAGCGTACTCTACCGCCTCTACAAAAACCTCTCCGACCCCGCCCAGAGCCTGGACGTATCCAGCTTCTACCAGTTCCAGTGGAAACGGACGGACAAACTCTATGAAATGTGGAGCTTCCTCCAATTCATCAAAGCCCTCTCTGCCAGGGGCTGGGAACTGGAAGAAGGCATCTCCGTCATCCGCGAAGGCGGCCGCTACCGCCTCTCATCCCTGGAATCGGGCACGGAAATCAAACTCAAAAGAGACGGCGAAGAAGTGCACCTCACCTACGACGGCATCCTTCCTGCAGCGTCTGCCGACACGGACAGAGAAAACCATCCCCTCTACACCAATAACAGCCACCGCCAGCCGGACCTCCGACTGGACTACTACAAAGGCGGCCTCTACTACGGTTCCCTGGTGGCGGACTTCAAATACAGGGACCTCCTCTTCCTATGGCAGGACGAAACAAGAAGCGCCAGCCTCCGCCGCCAGTTCAATGCCTACCGCGACATGAACACCCGCTTCTACCGAGATCTCGACGAAACTGCCTCCCTTCGGGACAGCCGGCCGGTGAAAGAAGTGTGGGCCGTCTTCCCCAGAGAAATCCCCGGAAGAAGCGACGAAGACTACAGCCTCCGCTTCATCCCCCTGGCCCCCGGCCTTTCCGGCAACGAAAGACTGGCAGACGAACTGGAAAACTACCTCACATCCCTTAGACAATAAAGAACCCGGCACCTTTGAAAAAAAGGTGCCGGGATTTTAGATTGGCTGGGAAAAGTTCAGAAGGTGCAGAGGGTTCAAATGGTTCAGAAGGTTCAAAGGGTGGTTGTGGGCGCCTGACGGCGCCAGTATATATGCTGCCTTCGGCAGCCAATTCAGCTGGAGGATACATGCTCTTTGTGTCACTATCGCCAAATAACATTCCGGCGGCTCCCCCTTTGGTGGCTGGCGCCACCACCTTTCCCCCTATTCAGGGGGCACTATGGGCGCTGGGCAGTGTGCCGCATGGTTTTACAAGCCTCACGCCAAAGGCGCTGTTAACCCTCTGAACCCGGGCCGCTCTTCGGCCCTATCCACAGTATCCGCCCCATGCCGCTGATTTCCAGCCGGTGGGATATGGAGAGGACTGTCCTTTCGCTGGATACCCGTTCCAGGGCGGAGAGGACTTTTTTCTCCGTAAGGGAGTCCAGGTGGGCGTTCATTTCATCCAGAAGGAGGAGGGGCGGGGAGAAGACCATGGCCCTTGCGATGGCAAGGAGCTGGAGTTCGCCCTGGGAGAAGAGGCCTTCGTGGAAGGGGGTATTGAGTTTCTGGGGAAGGTTCATGCATGTTTCGTAGAGGCCGGCCATCTGGAGGGCGGGGGTGATTTTGTCCATGGTGACCCGGTAATCGCCCAGGGTGAGCTGGTCTTTCACTGTGCCTTCCACCATGGGGAAGGACTGGCTCACGATGCCGAAGATTTCTCTCCGTTTTTCCGGCGGCAGGGTATAGGGGTTCCTGCCGAAGACGGTGATGGTGCCCGTATCCGGCGGGTAGAGGCCGGAAATGAGTTTGAAGAGGGTGCTCTTGCCGCTGCCGGTGCGTCCGGCGATGGTGAGTTTTTCACCGGCATGGAGGGTGAGGCTGAAATCTTTGAAAAGGGGTCGGCCCTTTTCGTAGGCAAAGGAGAGGTGATGGATTTCCAGGGGCAGGGGGCTTTTCGGTTTATCCATGGCAGCCGGTTTCATTTCTTCTTCCGTCATGAATTCCCTGATGCGGTGGGCGCCGGCCATGGCGGACTGGATGTTTTCGATTTCCATGCCCATGCTTTCCAAAGGAGAGAAGATTTTTCCCACGTAGGCGATGAGGGCGGCGGCGGTGCCGGCGGTCATGCCGAAGAGGTCCGCCGAGCCGGTGACGGAGAGGATGGCCATGAGGGCGATGATGAGGGCGCTTGTGGTGATGATGATGGGGGAGTAGATGGAGTCATAGAAATTGGTTCTTTCCTGGGCTTTGAAGCTGGAAATGATGGAGGCGCCGTATCGTTTTTCCATGAAATCTTCACAGGAGAAGAGGTGGATGGTACGGATATTGGCGGCGGTTTCAGGAATGATTTCATTGGTGCCTGCCACGGCCCGCCGGTTTTCTATCTGGGCGGTGAGCATGCGCTTCTGGAAGGCCCTGGTGAGAAGGAAGAGGGAGGGGAGGGCCACAAGGAGCAGGAGGAACAGGCCCCGGCTCAGGTAGAAAACGGCGGCCATAATGGAAATCAAACGGAAGGCGTCGGCGGCCATGCTGATAATGCCGGAGTCGAAGAGGTCTTCAATGGTGTCCACGTCGTTCACAAAGAGGGAGGCGGTGCTTCCGCCTTCGTGTTTGATGAAATAGGAAGCCGGCAGGCGGGTGAGTTTATCCGCCATGGAAGACCGGATATGTTTCGTCACTGCCTGGCCGAAATAGGTAATAAAGGATTCCCTGGCGGCGTCGGCAAGGCCGGAAAAGGCGGTGAGCGCAAAGTAAAGGATACCCAGCAGGAGAAGGCCTTTGGGGTCGATGATTTCTGCGGTGAGGGAGTCGATGGCCCTCTGCAGCACCAGCGGCGGCAGGATTCCCAGGGTAAGGGAAAGGGTAATCACCGCCAAAAGGGAGAGCGCCAGCCACCGGTGGGTGGATATGGCGGATAGGATAATCCGCTTGAGGCTGTTTAGTGTATCATGCATAATGGGCTCCTTTGAAATAGTGAGATAGTGAGCTAGTGTACTAGTGGGCTAGTGGGCTAGTGGGCTAGTGTGACAGTGGGACAGTGTGACAGTGGGATAGTGTGACAGTGGGAAAGTTGTCTGCTGTCCATGGACGATGGGCTCTTATCTCAAAAGAGATGCAGACGTCAGACGGTCAGACATCAGACTTCCTGCCTTCCACCGTCATCCTGAGCGTCAGCGAAGGATCTCGGTATATGGAGTAAGTGACTCATAGGTTGGTAAATACCAGTCGGCGGGAAGATATCAGATGGTAGACGGCTGTATTCCCGACCGCAGGAGGGGGGAGGCGCCTCTGGCGCCATTATATATTGCGCCCGAAGGGCGCTGCCACAACCCTCAGCGGCATAGCCGTTGTCAAACTTTAGAACCCTAAGAATCTTCGGCCCTTTAGGGCCGTCAACCCTCACGCCCGAAGGGCTCGTCAAACTTTAGAAACTTTACGCCCGAAGGGCGCAGGGCCGCGAAGCGGCCCCAAGGAGGTATCCATGAAAATCAGAAAAGCTTCTGCTTCCGACGCAGAAGAAGTGAAAGCCCTCTGGGCCTACTGTTTTGAAAAGCCGTCGGACCCTTTTTTCCAGTGGTATTTCCAGGAGCTTTATACGCCGGAGACGGTGCTTCTGGGAGAAGAGAAAGGGCAGGCGGCCTGTGATCTGCACCGCCGGCCCTATCGGATGAGTGTGAGGGGCGCGTCCTTTGATACCGATTACATCGTAGGCGTAGCCACCCATCCGGCCTGCCGGGGGAGGGGGTATGCGTCGGAGCTTCTCCGGGGGGCCTTCCATATGGCGGCCAATGAAGGGAAGCCCTTTGTCATCCTCATGCCGTCGGCGGCTTCCTATTATCTGCCCATGGGATTTGGTTTCTTTGTGCACCAGTGGGAGCGGAAATCATCACCGGAGCATCTTGCACCTCTGGGAAAGAAGGCCTTTGCCTGCCGGGTGCTCACGGGAATTGAGGGCTGGCAGGATCTGGCCTCTGTGTATGATGCCTACACGAAGGGAAGAAACGGTTTCACCCTGCGGGATGAAGCATCCTGGCGGTCCCATATCGAAGGGCAGCTGAAGGATGGGTACATTGCCCTTGTGTATGATGAAAAGGGGCCCAACGGCTATCTTTTCTACAGTCTCGACGACCGGAGCATGATTGTGACGGAAATGGCCTTTGCCAATGAAAGCGGGCGGAGGGGGCTCTATGCCTTCATGGCAGGCCACCGGGGCTCTATGGATGAATGCATTTGGTATGAACCTTTAGACGACACCTCCTTCCGTTACTGGGAAGACGGGGCGGAGCATACCTATATCAAAAACCGGTCCTTCCCTTACATGCTTTCCCGTCTCACCGACCCGGTGACCGCCTTTGACGGCCTCTCCTGCGGCAAAGGACTGGACGGTTCCATTGCTTTCCAGCTGGTGGATTCCTTCCTTCCCGATAACAGCGGCATTTATGTCCTTCGGGCGGCGGACGGCAAAATCAGCGCCCTGAAGGAGGATGTTTTCTACAGTTTGAAATGCCACATTGAGGAAATTTCCGGCGTCCGTCTGGGAGAGGATATACCGGAGCCCTCCTTCTGCATCAATGCCGGCAGCCTGTCGGAGCTTTTCATGGGGGCCGCCGACCTTTCAGAGCTCTCCTGCCTGGAAAAAATCAAATGGCTCACCGCCGATGAAAAGGAACAGGAAAGGGCTCTCTCCTTCACCGACGCCCTCCTGCCGAAGCAGAAGAACTGGATCAATGAGTGGTTCTGAGGGCAGGAAATATTTCACCTACATGGTCCGGTGCGGCGACGGCAGCCTGTACACCGGATTTACGGTGGATGACCTGGAAAAACGGATAGGAACCCATAATGCCGGGAAGGGGAGCCGCTACACCAGAAGCCGGCTGCCTGTGAAACTGGTGTGGTACCGCATGTTTTCGACGGAACATGAAGCCCGTTCCCTGGAGTGGCATATGAAGCAGAAAACAAAGAAGGAAAAGGAAGCCCTGGCCGCTTCTTTTGGAAAGGATAAGGAACAGTGAACGCATCTGTACAAAAAACGAAATACCACCGCAAGCACTTTCCACATTGCGGGCGTTATTCCGCGGTACAGACCGAAGAACGACTGTATGTCGATAAAC
>ENA-UEQL01002410-UEQL01002410.1-human-gut-metagenome-genome-assembly--contig:-NODE-2410-length-12434-cov-3.699037_pt1 | contig 12434 bp, 9 predicted proteins | sample MGYA00242905_ERZ507926 | MGnify/ENA primary metagenome ERZ507926 (study PRJEB26167, sample SAMN06115531) | human gut metagenome | host: Homo sapiens | place: China:Henan | collected 2015-09-09 | study...
CCCAAGGTCTTATATCTTCTGCTCGAAATATCGATTGATAATAGCGGCGCAGACGGAGGCGCTGGCTTCATCGGGGTGCATATCCGAGAAGCGGACGGAGACGGTGTGGTTGCGGGTGATGACGGACTGGGCGTTGATGCGCTCCTGGAGAAGGGTCTGCAGGCGCTCACCGCGATAGGAGAACTGCCCGTGAATGATCACGCCGTCCAGATCGAACAGGTTAACCGAATTGATGATTGCGCAGGAGAAGCAGTCGGCGATGTAGGCAAGCACGGCGTTTGCCTCGCGGTCGCCCATGCAGGCATCGTCCACCAGCCGCTCGTAGGACGGAAAATGAAACTTTTCCTGAAGCGCCTTGATGGAGACATACTTTTCGAGGCACCCGAAGTTGCCGCAGGAGCAGGGGATGCCGCCGGCATGAATGCTGGTGTGCCCGATTTCACCGGCAAATCCGCCGAAGCCGCGGTAAATCTTGCCGCCGGTCATAATCGCGGAACCGATGCCGTCGGAAGCAATGACGAACATCCAGTTGCGATAGGAGGTCTCGGCGCGGAAGGATTCCTGAAGCGTCAGAAGCACGGCGTTGTTGTCCACGGTCACCGGAAGTCCCGATTTTTCCCGCAGGTAGTTCCCGACATCCACGTGATGGAAGAATGCGAAATCCGGCGGATTGAGGATGGTTCCGGTCACGTAGTCCAGCGGTCCCGGCGCACTCACGCCGATGCCGATGCACTTTTCCGGCGGAATATGCAATTCGGAAAGGAAGCGGAGCACCTCGCTCCAGGCAAAGTCCATCAGCCGGTAGGCATCGTCCCACTGCTCGGTCCGGTAGCTGGAGTAGGCAACGATATGCGACTTGAGATCGGTGATACAGACATAAATGTACTGCCGGTGCAGGGCGATCCCGGCGGCGTAGCGGTGGTCTGCCACAATGTCAAGCAGGATCGACTTGCGGCCGTGGGCGGAGGACATGGCACCCACCTCCGTGACCTGTCCCTCGTTGATCAGGTCGTTTGTGATCATCGTCACCGCTGATTTTGACATATTGGAGATCTTTGCAATCGCCGCGCGGGAGATCGGTTTTTTACGGATATAGTTGAGGATCAGCGCGCGGTTTTCATTCTTGATGGTTCGCACATTGTGCGGATAAACTTTCATAGCACACCTCGTATCAGCTTCTATTGTTATTATCATATCACAAAAAATGTTGTTTGTAAAGCCTTTGGTTCAAGTTTTGAATGAAATAATCGAAAAAAGACCGTTTTTTCACGGAAAAAAGGAAAAAATCTGTATGAGTCAAACGAAAACAATCAACCGCCCGATCTTTTTTGAGCGGAATCGGGTCTGGCGGGTATATACCGGCGGACGGCTGTTTGCGGATTTCTTCGGAGACGAGGCGGCGGACGGCTTTTACCCGGAGGAATGGGTGGCGTCCGACGTGCACGCCCTCAACGGCGCAGACCGGGATCCGTCAGAGGGAATTTCGCGCACGCGGGGGGACGGGATCCTTCTGACCGAGCTGTTCCGGACGCACCGGCGCGAGCTGCTGGGGAACCGGCGCGAATGGGGGGTTCTGGTCAAGCTGCTTGACAGCGCCATCCGCCTGCCGGTGCAGTGCCATCCCGACCCCGCCTATTCCCGCCGCTATCTGAACTCCGACCACGGCAAGGCGGAATCCTGGGTCATCCTGGAAACGCGGGAGAATGCGTGCATTTACTTCGGCTTCCGGGAGCAGATCACCAAGGAGGAATTTGCCGCGGCGGTGGCGGCGAGTGAGCACGACCCCGATGCCATGCCGGCACTGCTCAACCGCATTCCCGTGCGGCGCGGGGACGTCTTCTTCATCGGCTCCAATATGATCCACGCCATCGGTGCGGGATGCCTGCTGCTGGAAACGCAGGAGCCGACCGACTTTACCGTTCAGCCGGAGCATTGGTGCGGAGATGTCCGGCTGACCCCGGAGCAGATGTACCTGGGACTGCCCGCCGATGTGGCGCTGGACTGCTTCAACTATGACGTCTGGGGCGATGCGGCGGTGGCGCTGGGCAGGAAAACGCCGCACGTGCTGTACGATGACGGACGGGTGAAGGACGAATCGCTGATCTCCTTTTCCGACACGCCCTGCTTTGCGGTGCGCCGGCTGACCCTGACCGACGCCTCCACCGACCGGCTGGATTATCCGGCGGTCTGTGTGATTACGGAGGGCGTGGGAAGCGTGTACAGCCCCGCCGGAAGCGAACCCGTAAAAAAAGGCGATACCTTTCTGTTGCCGGACTGTCTGCGCGGCAGAGTCTCTCTGAGGGGAGACGGGCACATGGAGGTCATCGTCTGTATCCCACCGGAGGAAACGTAATGAAACAGATTCAATGGCTGACCCTGCTGGCCGTCTGCCTCTTGCTGATTCCCGCCTGCACCCGCACACCGGCGGTACCGGAGCCGGGGAGCGGCAGCGGAACAGCCGCCGCAACAGAAACCGAAACCGAACCGGAGACGGAGAAACCCGTAAAGGAGAAAACAACGATGAACGTCATGTCTTTTAACGTACTCGGAATGAACCGGGAAACGCAGACCGCGAAGGAGCCGTACAAAACCGTGGACGCGACCGTGGAAACGCGGGGAGTGAAGCTCAACCGTCTTCTGGTGGGAGAGCAGATCGATATCGCCGGCTTTCAGGAGCTGACCGCCCCGTGGCGCATCTGGTTCCGGGAGAAGCTGGATTCCGCCTACGGCTTTGTCGGAACGCCGACGCGCGACACCGGAGAGGGCGGCTATATTGCCTACCGCAAGGACAAATACGAGCCGGTGGAAAAGGGCGTGTTCTGGCTGTATGACGGTGCGCCCTCCAAGCCTGCGAAATACGACGAATCGATGTTCGACCGGATGTGCTACTGGGCGTTGTTCCGGGTGAAGGCGAGCGGGGAATACTTCCTCTTCATGGATACGCATCTCGACCACACCGGCGCGACCGCAAAGCAGGCAAAGGTGATTGTCGATCAGATTCCGGTCATCAGTGAGAAGATGAAAACGGCGTACGGAATCAAAAGCCTGCCGGTGATGCTGGTGGGGGATATGAACTCCCGACCGGACACCGAGGCTTACCGCGTCCTGACCTCCGCCCTGCGGGATGCCCGCCTGTACTCCAAGGGCGACACGGTTGACGGGCGCTATGCAACCAGTCCCGATCTGCGATGGGTGGAAAGCGAGGCGGACTACCGCCAGGACGGGCACGTCATCGATTATCTGATGATCTCCCGCCAGATCACCGTGAACAACTACAAAATGGTCTGGACCTCCACCAATCTCTGCCCGTACGGGGAATTCATCTCCGACCATAACGCCGTTATCGTCAACGTCGGCATCTGATGCTGTCAGAAGAAAGGAACATTTCATGGATTTTTTGAAGGATAAGATCAGGGTCACGCTCCGGGAGCTTGAAAAATACCGCAAGACGCTCCTGACCGGTGTGGACGGCTTCACCTATCTGCCCTGCGCGCCGAAGATCGACAACACCCTGCCCGCGCCGGATGCAGGCTTTGTCCCGTTCACGGGCGAGGACTGGAGCATCGGGCGCGACAGCCACGCGTGGTTCTACAAACACCTGGTGCTCCCGCAGGAATATCGCGGCAGGAAGGTGCGCTTCCAGGTACTGACCGGCACCCGCGGCTGGAACGTCAACAACCCGCAGTTCATCGTTTATGTCAACGGTGTCCTCCGGCAGGGGTTGGATGTCAACCACATCAGCCTGCCGCTGGGAACGGACGGGGAATACGAGCTGTATCTCTATGCCTATTCGGGAGCACTGGCGCAGGATCTCAAATTCTTCCCGTCGGTCTATGTTACCGATGAAGCCGTGGAGAAGCTCTGGTACGATCTGCGCGTACCGTTTGAACTGCTGGACTGCCTGAACCCGCTGGGCAAGGAGTATGCCGACATTCTCGGATACCTCAACCGCGCGGTGAACTGTCTGGATCTGCGGCAGGCTCCGGACGGCGGCTTTGCGGAATCGGTCCGGGCGGCGGATGAGGTGCTGGAGAAGGAATTCTACGGCGATTGGTGCCGCACACAGGAAAAGAGCGTCATCTGCGTGGGGCATACGCACATCGACTGCGCCTGGAAGTGGACGCTTGCGCAGACGCGGGAAAAGGTCCAGCGCTCCTTCTCGAACGTCCTGACCAACATGGAGGCATATCCGGAATACACCTTCATGCAGTCTCAGCCGCTTCTGTACCGGTACATCAAGGAGGAAGCGCCGGAAATTTATGAGGGCATCCGTGAAAAAATCCGCGAGGGGAGATGGGAAGCCGAGGGCGCGATGTGGGTCGAATCCGACTGCAATCTGCCCGGCGGCGAATCCTTCGTGCGGCAGTTCCTTTACGGCAAGCAGTTCTTCCGGGACGAATTGGGCGTGGACAGCCGGGTCTTCTGGGTGCCGGATGTCTTCGGCTACACGGCGGCGCTCCCGCAGATCATGAAGAAGAGCGGCGTGGACTATTTCGTGACCTCCAAGCTCAGCTGGAACGAAAAGAACCGCTACCCCTACGATATTTTCAAATGGCGCGGCATCGACGGCAGTGAGGTGAACGCGTATTTCCTGACCTCGCAGGAGCGCACCGAGCAGAGTCCGGCCGGCTACCGGAACCGCACCAATTACAACGCGCATCCGACCGCAAAGTACATCACCGGAACCTTTGACCGGATGCAGCAGAAGAACCTGACCGACGCGGTGCTTCTGCCGTTCGGTGCCGGGGACGGCGGCGGAGGTCCGACGCGCGATGACCTTGAACAGCTGCGCCGTCTGTCACGCGGAATGCGGTCCTGCCCGCAGGCGAAACCGGGCAGGGTGCGCGAATTCCTGGAGCAGCTCTTTGACGCGAACCGCGACAATCCGTACCTGCCGACCTGGGAAGGGGAGCTGTACTTTGAACTGCACCGCGGCACGCTGACCTCGATTGCAAAGAACAAGCGCAACAACCGCCAATCGGAATTCCTGCTGCAGAACGCCGAACAGCTTTCGGTTGCGGCAGAGCGCCTGCTCGGTGCGGCTTACCCGGCGGGAGAGCTGCACGGCGCCTGGCTGACGGTGCTGACCAACCAGTTCCATGACATCATCCCCGGCTCCTCGATTGACGAGGTCTATCAGGTCAGCGATGCGGACTATGAAGCCGTCCGGACGACCGGCGAGCGGATTGTACGCGAAAAGCTGGCGGCGCTGGCGGAAAAGATCGGAACCCGCGGCGGCGTGCTGGTCTGGAACCCGCACGGATGTCTGCACCGGGGCGAGGTGCGCGTAGGGAACGAGCTGGTGTACGTTGACGGCATCCCGGCAAAGGGCTGGTGCGTCACCGAGCCTGTCCGGACGAACGGAAGCATCCGGGTGGACGCGGACGTGATGGAAAACGACTTCTTCCGGGTCGAGCTGGACGGGAATGCGGTCATCACGCGTATCTATGACAAACGGAGCGACCGCGAGGTTCTGCGCCCCGGTACCAAGGGCAACCGGCTGGTGGCGTTTGAGGACTTCCCGAAGGATTATGACGCCTGGGAAATCACCGAATACTACACCGAAAAATCCTGGGAAATCGATGACGTACAGCGCGTAACGCCGGTGCGGGACGGTGTTCGCGCCGGACTGCGCGTGGAGCGGAAATTCCTCTCCAGCACGGTGACACAGACGGTCTGGCTCTATGAGCACACGCCGAAGATCGACTTTGAGACCGACGCCGACTGGCACGAGCATCACCTCCTGCTCAAGGCGCTGTTCGATACCGACATTCACACCGCGCGTGCCACCTGCAACATCCAGTTCGGTAACCTGGAGCGCTCCACGCTGAAGAACACCACCTGGGATACCGCGCGCTTTGAGGTGCTGGCGCACCGCTTTGCCGATCTTTCCGAGGGGAACTACGGCGTGGCGCTGATGAACGACTGCAAGTACGGCTACAGCTTCGGGGACGGTCAGATCGGTCTGTCGCTGATCAAGTGCGCAACCGACCCGAACCCGGTGGCTGACATCGGCGCGCATCGCTTCACCTATTCGCTCTATCCGCACGCGGGCAGCGTCGAACAGTCCGATGTGCAGGCGCTGTCGTATGCATTGAACCAGCCGATGACAGCAACCGAAATCGGGGAACAGACCGGCGACCTGCCGGAGCGCTTCTCGCTGGTGTCGGTTGACCGGGAGAACGTCATTCCCGAAACCGTCAAGGCGGCAGAGGACGGAAGCGGAACGATTGTGCGGCTCTATGAATCCGCCAACAGCCGCACGCGCGTGGCGGTCCGCCTCGGCATTCCCGCCGCACGGGTTACGGTCTGCGACCTGCAGGAGAACGAGCTGGAGAGCCTGCCTGTGCAGGACGGCGCGGTGACCCTGACGGTCAAGCCGTATGAAATCGTTACGCTGAAGGTGCGGTGACCGCCATGCGAAAGGTTGCCGCCGCGCTGCTTGCCGTCCTCCTCGTGCTTTGCGGGGCGGCTGGCTGTGCGAAACAGGAAGGAGAGAGGGAAACTGTGGAACAGACCGGACCGTTGACAGACGGAACCGGGACCGCCGCGCCGGTCACGCTGACCGCGCTGCGCCTGGGCGGCGTGGAGATTGCCGACTTCCGGATTATCTACGCCGAAAGCGAATGGACGTCCGCTTTGGAGACCTACGGGAACGCACTGCGGTTCGTGCCGGATTGCGACCGGCTGACTGCCGAGCGGCTTGCCGGGGTCATCCGGGAGGCGGTCGGCGCGGAGGTTCCGGTTGCAAAGGATACCGAAACCGAGCCGGCTGCGCATGAGATTCTGGTCGGCGGCACCAACCGCGGCGTCGGCGTGGAGATCTCCGACCCGGACAGCTATCTGGTTGCGCTGACGGACGGAAAGCTGACGGTTCGCGGCGGGGCGCCGGGCACGACCTGGCACGCGGTTGATGCCATTGCGGAATGGCTGGAAAAACAGCGTGCGGCAGGCACACAGGAGCCGGATTTTGCGTCCGGCAGCCGCCTGCACGGCAGCTACAGCCTGAAAAAGATTGCCTGCGTGGGGGACAGCATCACCCATGGATCGGGATCGAGCGACCCGGTGCTGTTTTCCTATCCGTCGGTGCTGGGGCGCATCCTCTGGCAGGAGTGCCTGGTGTACAACTTCGGGCACGGCAGCCGCACGGTGCGTGACGATGCGGAACGCTACAACCGCGACCTGGGCGGGATCGAGAACTGCGGATACCGCAATTCCAACACGTACAAACGTCTGATGGCAAGCACGGTCCGGTTTGACCTGGTGCTGCTGATGCTGGGGACCAACGACAGCTATCTTGTCCCCGGAGATTGGACCGCCGCGGACGATGCAAAGTTCCTTTCCTGCCTGCGCTGGCTTGCGGACGATCTTCGCGGGCACAGCCGGAACGCGGAGATTGTGCTGATGAACTGCCCGACCTATTTCGGCAGCAGCGGCTGGTCCAAGCCGCACACCCGCGACCTGCAAAAGCTCTGCGCCGAGCAGATGGCTGCGGATGGCTACCCGGTCCGGCTCTACAATATGTGCCTGTTTACCGAACAGAAGATGGGGAGCCGGATGTTTGCGGACGGACTTCACCCGAACAACCGGGGCTATGCCGCCATGGCAGAGGGGGTCTCGGAGCTGGTGCGTGCGGTTTTGGAGGACGGGCAGAATCCGTATCTGATCCCGCTCAAATAACGATAGGAGAATGAAAATGCGAAAACTGATGATTCTGACCGCACTCATCCTTTGCATGGGATGCCTGCTGGGTGCTTGCACAAAAAATGGGAATGAGGAAAATTCCATGAAAACAGAGGAATCGACCAAGGAACAAACAACAGAGCCTGTGACCGAGGTGACGACCGAGGCGCCGAAGCTGGAGCACCTGACCATTAACGGTGCGGAGCTGAGCGAATACAGCATTATTTATGCACGCAACAGCTACTACAAGGTGCTCAGCGGCATCCGCGATCAGCTGAAGGGGGACTATGATTTCGACCACCTGACCGCCCAGCGGCTGGCGGATCTGATTTACGAGCGCTTCGGTGTCCGCATGACCGTGGCGCAGGATACCAAAACGAAAGCCGGAGAGAAAGAGATTCTGGTCGGAAAAACCAACCGGAAGCTGCATCCCGAAACGCTGGGCGCCGATGATTATACCGTGTCGCTGACCGAGGGCAAGCTGGTGGTCTGCGGCGGCGCGTTCGGCACGACCTGGCACGCAATCGATGCAATTGAGGCATGGCTGGCGCAGAAGGCGCAGGACGGCAAGACCGCCGATTTCACCGCCGCCGACAGCATCACGGGGACCTATCATCTCAAAACCGTTGCCTGCATCGGCGACAGCATCACCTACGGTGCCACCTCGACCGACCCGCAGTATCTCTCCTTCCCGGCGAATATGCAGCGGATCCTCTGGCATGACTACCGGATCACCAACTACGGTCACAGCGGCAAGACCATGCGCGACGACCTGCAGGACTCCTACATGGCAACCGAGACCTGGCAGAGACTGCTGGCGGACCGGACCGGGTACGATCTGGTGCTCCTGATGCTGGGAACCAACGACAGCCACCGCGATCCGGATTGGGACGCCGAGGATGACAGCCGCTTCAAGCGGAGCTGTAAAACCCTGCTGAAGGCGGTGAAGGAGAAGAACCCGAACGCGACGTTTGTGATGATGAACTGCCCGAAATACTTTGACCCCAACGGCAAATTCGCATCGCCGCACATCCGTGAATTGCAGCTGGAGACCGCAAAATGGCTGAACGCGGGCGGCTTCCGCATCCTGTTCTACGATATGTACAGCTTTACCGAAAAGGAAATGGGCGCATCGCTCTTCCCGGACAATCTGCATCCCGGAGACGCCGGCTACGTCGTGATGGGAAAAGGTGTGGCACAGCTGGTGCGCGCGGTGACGGAGAACGGAAAGAACCGCTATCTTGTGAATTTGGGGGCATGAGACGATGCTTTACACACTGAAAAGCAGTCACATGACCGTGACGGTCAACAGCCGCGGCGCCGAGCTTTGGTCGCTGATGCGGGACGGGAACGAGTATCTCTGGCAGGGCGATCCGGACTACTGGAGCGGACGTGCGCCGGTGCTGTTTCCCGTCTGCGGGAGGCTGTACGGCGGGAAGTACCGGTACGCCGGGCAGGAATACTGCCTGCCGATTCACGGCTTTGCAAAGGATTCCGAATTTGCGGTCACTGCCGCAGAGGACGCGCTGACCTGCGTTCTGGAGGCGGATGACGCAACCCGCGCGGTTTATCCGTTTGATTTCCGGCTGACGGTTGTCTACCGCCTGAAAAACGACCGCACCCTCCGCGTGGAGAGCACGGTTACAAATACCGGGAAAGGGGAACTGCCGTTTTCCTTGGGCGCACATCCGGGCTTTCGGGTGCCGCTGCGGGAGGGGGAGCGGTTTGAGGACTGCTATCTGCGCTTTGCGGGCGGAACCGTTCCGCGCCGGCTGGTCTTTTCCGATACCTGTTTTCAGACCGGGGAGACCGCGGATTTCCCGCTCATTGACGGCGATCTGCTGCTTTTGCGACACGAGCTGTTCGACCGGGACGCGATCTTTCTGGAGAACACCGGCGGTCGGGTTCTGCTGAACACCAAAAAGCACAGCCGGGAGGTTTCGGTACGCTTTGGGGATTTTCCCTATCTCGGACTCTGGCACCGACCGCATACCGATGCGCCGTACCTGTGCATTGAGCCGTGGGCGGGGCTTCCGTCCCGCGACGGAACCGAGGATGATCTTGCAACCAAGGACGCAATGCTCCGTCTCGGCACGGGGGAAGAGAAAACGCTGACCTACGAGGTGAGCTTGCGTTAACAGAACGCCGAGAAGGGGATCCGGATGCCGGCAGGCGGTCGGATCTCCTTCTTGTATCTGTCTCCCGGTTCGCGTTCCGGAAAGAAACATCAGCCGCCGTCATCCCGGAGTCTGCGTTGATTACGGGAAGGTAACCTGACGGGCAAATGCCGTCTCCTTTGGCTTTTTTGGAAAAAAGGCTTGCAATTGTGCGCCGGGAATGGTATAATGATAGGGATTTGACCTGACGGAGGGAAAGCGAATGATTTATCAGGCACACAAGGGAGTCAGCTCGGATTTTCCGGAGAACACCATGCGCGCGTACCGCGCCGCAGTGGAGGAAGGCTACGGCATCATCGAATGCGGCCCGAAGGTGACGCGGGACGGGACGATTGTCCTGCTGCACGACCGGACGCTGAACAGGACTGCCCGACTGCCGGGCGGGGAGCTTCTGCCCCGTGAGACGAAGATTGCCGACCTGACACTGGCACAGGCGCGGGAGCTGGATATGGGATTCTGGCGCGCACCGGCGTTTGCGGGGGAGCGGATTCCGACCCTGCGTGAGCTGCTGGCGCTTGCGGAGGAAAGCGGCATCCGGGTCAAGATTGACAATGTATGGCAGTCCTTTCCGGAGGCGGCACAGCAGACGCTGTTCCGGGAGCTCCGCGAAAGCCGCGCCGCCGTCGGTATGACCTGCAACTCGCCGGAGGCGCTCCGGCTGGTGACGCGCGAGCTGCCGGCGGCGGAGCTGCATTACGACGGCGGAGACCTTTCGCCGGAGCGGATTGCAGACGTCAAACGGATTGCCGCCGGGCGGAGGCTGACGGTGTGGGTCTGCTATGACAACGCCGCAACCGCGTGGTTCCGGGGAACAAAGGCGTCCCCGGAGCTTTGCCGCCGTCTGGCACGGGAGGCGGATGTCGGCGTCTGGATCCTGTCTGCAGTCAAAGAAGCGGAGGACGCCCGGCGGTGGGGGGCAAACATCATTGAAACGAACGGAGAGATCAAACCCGACCATGAAACAGAACTGTAACCGGACCGTCGCCGCCTGCTTTGTCGGCTACATCGTTCAGGCAATCATCTGCACCTTTGCGCCGCTGCTGTTCGTTACCTTTTCGGACAGCTACGGCATTCCCATGACCAAAATTACCCTGCTGGTTACGGTCAATTTCCTTCTGCAGCTGTGCATCGATCTTTGCGCGGTGAAATTTGCCAAATACATCAGCTATCGCGCCATGGCGGTGGCGGCACAGCTGTTTGCCGGCGGGGGACTGATCCTTCTGACCGTCCTGCCGGATCTGCTTCCCGACCCGTTTGTGGGAATCCTGCTTTCCACTATGGTATATGCGGTGGGCGGCGGACTGCTGGAGGTCATCGTCAGCCCGATGGTGGAAGCCTGCCCCACGCCGAACAAGGAGCAGATGATGAGCCTGTTGCATTCGTTCTTCTGCTGGGGTCAGGTGGGGGCGGTGGCGCTCTCCACGGTCTTCTTTTCGACCGTCGGCATCGGACACTGGCGTGTGCTTGCCCGCCTGTGGGCGCTGGTTCCGTTTGCCAACGCGCTGAACTTCCTGACGGTGCCGATTTACCGTCCGGAGGGGGACGGCGGCGCGGGCATTCCGGTCAGACGGCTGACGGCAACGCCCGTGTTCTGGCTCTTCTTTGTAATGATGCTCTGTGCGGGCGCGAGCGAGGTCGCGGTGTCGCAGTGGGCATCGGCTTTCGCGGAGCGCGGGCTCGGCGTGAACAAAACGGTGGGGGATCTTGCCGGTCCCATGGCATTTGCCGTCTGCATGGGGGTGTCCCGTCTCATCTACGGCTTTTTCGGAAGCCGGTTGAGGCTGGAGCGGTTTATCCTCATCAGTGCGTTGCTGTGTGTGGTGTCCTACCTTTGCATCGGATTTTCCCCGTCTCCGATCCTGGCGCTGGTCGCCTGCGGGATCTGCGGCTTCTCCGTGGGAATCTTTTGGCCCGGAACGCTCAGCGCGGCATCCGGTGCCCTGCCCGGCGGCGGAACCGCGATGTTTGCTCTGCTGGCGCTTGCGGGGGATGTCGGCTGTTCGGCGGGACCCACGCTTGCCGGACTGGTCGCCGGCGCCTGCGGGGACAATCTGCACCTCGGCATTCTTTCTGCCATCGCGTTTCCCGTTCTGATGCTCGGCGGCGCGTGCCTGCTGTTCCGCCGCAGACGCAGAACCTGAATCAATCACATATCATCTGTCTATAAAGGGAATTCATTTCGATCGAATTCCCTTTTTTTCTGTGTTTTCCGACAAAAACCAACACTGGAAGTGTTTTCTTCTTACAAATAGGATGTTCTTTTGCTTTGACGGAAAATCTATACTATTAGTGTAGCTGAAATTCTGACGGGGGGCTTTTATGGATTACCGTTCAATTGGAGCAAACATCCGGAAATACCGGAAAGCAAGAAAAATGACGCAGGAAACCCTGGCGGAACGCGCCGGGCTCAGCGTCAATTACATCGGTGCAATCGAACGCGGCGAAAAACTGCCTTCCCTGGAAACCTTTATCGAAATCGTCAACCGCATCGGCGTAACCACCGACTGCATCCTCCAGGATGTCATAACCAAAGCACCACTTGTAGCAGCAGAAGGAATAAGCAAAAAGATAGGC
>ENA-UEQL01002412-UEQL01002412.1-human-gut-metagenome-genome-assembly--contig:-NODE-2412-length-12428-cov-5.992551_pt1 | contig 12428 bp, 10 predicted proteins | sample MGYA00242905_ERZ507926 | MGnify/ENA primary metagenome ERZ507926 (study PRJEB26167, sample SAMN06115531) | human gut metagenome | host: Homo sapiens | place: China:Henan | collected 2015-09-09...
TGGGAAGTGTTGATATACTTGAATCAAACAACTCTTTTATAAACGCAAGCGTTCAAAGTGATGAAATCAAAAAAGTCACTTCGCTTGATATTAAAGAGGAAAACGGAATTATTGCAAAATCATCTTTTCAAAAACTTGAGGCTAATTCAATAATCGGCAATGTGAATTTTGAAGATAAAAGCCTGCCGCTTATTTATAATGCAAGCGCAGTAAACGCAAATGATAAATTCAACATTGATTTAAACAGCACTTTGCCGGGCGAAATAGGGCCTTGCTTTGCGCAAGTTTATAAAAACAACAGTTCTAAAATCAAGCTTGCTTCAAAAGGTGATTTAATAAATATTGACACCTTTTATTCATCATACGAATATGAAGTAATAAAAACACTTACGGTTAAAAACGATTACGAGCTGAAAAAAGTCGGCGCCGGGCTTTCAAGGGCGCTGGTGCTTTATACCGATAACAGCGTAGGCGCAGGAATATCAAATGAATATTATGTTTGTGTTGCAGTTATGAAAACCGGCACAAAAGTAAACGCATAGGAGGGCATATGACACTTTCAAAATCGCGAAAAGCTATGTGCTTTATCCTAACAATGCTTTTTTCTATCGGCTCTATTTTATTTTTCGGAACGCTTATTGCCAAATCCACCGTTTTAAACGAGGGGTATATGAACCGTATTTTTGAATACAGCAATGTAAATGAGCAATGCGAAAAGGCGTTTGAAGACAGGGTTGCCATACTGGAAGCGCAAAGCACAATTCCGGCAAGAGTGTTTAACACCGTGTTTAAAACAAACGACACTGCCGCATCAAATGTAATAGGCAAATTATATTCAAGCCAAAATCCTACATTGTACTCAAAAAATCAAATTAAGCAGTTCGAATCGCTTTGCAAAGAGTATCTTGAGGGAAACAATATGCAATATGACAGCGAACTTATACACAACACTGCCATAAAAGCTACCGAAGCATATAACGATTGCTTTGGTTTTAACAATGCTGATACCCTTGTAAGCTACATCGGCACATTAAACAGTAATTCTTCCCGCCTTATATCAATAGGAATGTTGCTTATGGCTGTGCCTATTATTATGCTTCTTGTTTTATACAGGCGTTCACGCGAAATAATGTTTAACATTTTTGCTTCGCTTACCACTTCTGGTATGATATTTACGGTATCTTCTCTTTTGTGCCTGATATTTAAAACAGCACAGAGGCTTGATATATCACCGCAGATATATTCGCAGGCTTTCGGCAATGCGGTAAAAGGCTCCTGCTTTATCAGTATTATATTTGGCCTTTTACTTACGGGTATATCAATTTTCGTAAATGTAAAAATAACAAAATCACTTGATTCAAAAAAGTAATAACAAACACGCTGGTAGACTTTGAGAAAGTGAGATAAATTTCGTATTTTGCGAGTGGGAGCTGTTTTATTCTCACTTGCTACGAAACAGTACACCGTACTGTTTCTGCCAAATTCATAAATGAATTTGGAGCCTCGTGTCTCTTGTGCTTCGCACAATTCACTCCCCCGAGCAAAAGACGAAAAGCGCCAAAAAAAGCTTGGACTCGATGTCCAAGCTTTTTTTCAATCCCTCCGAGTGCAACAAGTTGCACCCACCGTCTCACCTGTCGGTTCGGTCGGTGCTTCTGCACCCTTTCGACTAGGCGCGCTTTAGCCACTTTATCAACAGTCTAAAACCGGTAAGCTTAATGCTTACCGGTTTATTTTACGCTTACATATAGAATAGTTTTAAATAATATATTATATATTATAATATATAATATAGAAATATGAGGAAAACAAACGGTATTCAGGCTATTTATCGAACAAATATACTGTTTTTGGGCTTGAAATGATTGTTGTTTTATCTAACTGTTAGGCTGTCGTACAATATCTATATAATGGGTAGTGTTTTTAATTTTTAGACTTTTTATACAATATATTGAGTTATTAAAAATCGGTAAAATAAAATGTTACAAATTGTAAGAATTTAAAGTGGCATTTCTAACGATTTTACAAAAATATACTTTTTCACGCTAAATCGCTAAAGAATATAACCACAAGATATAGTGTAACCGTTTTGTAACCATACCACAATGTTAAAAACGTTTGTGCATATTATACAAAATCTTATCTTCGGAAATATTGACACATTATGCATTTGTCACTATAATGGCAATCGCTCGAGGAAATAATAACGGTGAAGCAGAAAAAACAACTCTGCTCGATATGAAATTTTTGTAGCTACATTCGTATCGGTATTAGGAACAATGTTTCAAAGCGAAACCCTAATATTTCTATCACAAAAGGAGATTAAGATGACTAACCAATCAACAACCGGCGACATACGCGGCGTAAGCCACAAAGTCGTAACGGCAGTAATTGCATTTGTGTTAGCAATAATTATTTTTGCATCAACTGCATTTGCACAGATGGTATCAAACTACACTGTTGAAATTAAAGTTGATAACAACACTTATACAATTACAACAAACGAAACGGAACCTATCGAAATCCTGTCGCAAGCAAATGTTACATTGAAGGATACAGACAAACTCGATATAAGCTCTTTTAACGCAGGTAAGGGCGGAGTTATTAAAGTTGACAGACTTAACAACATAAATGTTGAATTCAATGGAGTAACAAACACATACAGCGTATACGGTGACACAGTTAAGGAAGCACTTGACGAAATCGGATTTAACACCGAAAAAGTTACTCTTAGCTGCTCACTTAATGATATTGTTACAGACGGTATGGAAATTAAGTATATATCATCTAAAACAACCACACTTAAGGTTGACGGTGAAACATACAAAGTACCGGTTGTAGACGGAACTGTATCGACACTTCTTGATGTAGCAAATATTACACTTGACGGTGATGATTACACTACCCCATCTGTAAATAAGCAGATTACAAAAAAAACCAAGGTAACTGTTAACCGCGTAACATACAAGGAAGTTACCAAAAAAGAAAGCGTTAAATACGGTACCATTGAAAAAGAAAATGATGATGTTTACGAAGGCATTGAAACCGTAGTAAAAAAAGGTAAAAAAGGCAAAGCCAATGTAACTTATCAAGTAAAATATGTAAATGGTAAGAAAAAGACTAAGAAAGTTATTGACAAAGATGTTATTACCAAAGCTAAAAGCGAGGTAGTAAAAGTAGGCACAAAGGAAACAGACGGTGCCAAGGTCAAGACTAACGGAGTAAAGAATAAAAAGGGATACAAAGTAGGCCAAGTAATTTCAGGCAGATACACACACTACTGTGCTTGCGGCACTTGCGGTACAGGTACAGGTAGAACTGCAAGCGGCAAGCGTGTATCAAACGGAATGAAAGACCCGTACTACATTGCTTGTAACTGGTTGCCTATGGGTTCAATAGTAAATATTGACGGAACAAACTACACAGTAGTTGACAGAGGTGGTTCAGGCCTTTCAAGCGTAGGCAGAGTAGATATATTTACACCTGAAGGACACAAAGCATGCTATAAATACGGAACAGGCAAATGCACACTTACAATTATGCGTTTGGGCTGGTAAGTATAATATATAAATTAGGTTCGTTAAAAAGGAAAAGTGACAAACACTTTTCCTTTTTTATTTTAATAATATGTATTTGACTTATTAACAAAAACATAGTAGAATAATGTGTATATAACTAACGGAGGAAAATACAATGGATAATTCAGAAAAAACTTTAGACCAGCTTGTTGCTCTTTGCAAGGGTAGAGGTTTTGTTTACCCGGGTTCAGAGATTTACGGCGGTCTTGCAAATACATGGGATTACGGCCCGCTCGGTGTTGAACTTAAAGAAAATATCAAAAAAGCCTGGAGAAAGAAATTTATTCAGGAAAACCCATATAATGTAGGGCTTGACAGTGCTATTCTTATGAACCCGCAAACTTGGGTTGCATCAGGCCACCTCGGCGGATTCTCCGACCCGCTTATGGATTGCTGTGAATGTAAAACAAGGCACAGAGCAGACGATTTGATTGAAAGCTTTGACGGCACAAATGTTGCCGGCTGGAGCAATGAGGAAATGTCTGCTTATATTAAGGAGCATAACATTCCTTGCCCAAATTGCGGTGCGCATAATTTTACGGATATTCGCCAATTCAACCTTATGTTTAAAACTTTCCAGGGGGTAACAGAGGATGCAAAAGACGAAATTTATCTTCGCCCTGAAACTGCACAAGGTATTTTTACAAACTTTGCAAATGTGCAGAGAACTACAAGAAAGAAAATTCCTTTCGGTGTAGCACAGGTAGGTAAATCATTCAGAAACGAAATTACTCCGGGCAAATTCATCTTCCGTGTAAGAGAATTTGAGCAAATGGAGCTTGAATTTTTCTGTAAGCCGGGTACTGACCTTGAGTGGTTTGATTATTGGAGAAGCTTCTGCCGTGATTGGCTTTATTCTCTTAACATCAACAAGGATAACCTCAGGCTTCGTGACCACGACCCTGAAGAGCTTTGCTTCTATTCCAAAGCTACAACCGACTTTGAATACAAATTCCCGTTTGGCTGGGGCGAACTTTGGGGTGTGGCTGACAGAACAGACTACGACCTCACACAGCATATCAAAACAAGCGGCAAAAACCTTGAATATTTTGACCAGGCAACAGGCGAAAAATATGTACCTTATGTTATTGAGCCTTCACTTGGTGTTGAGCGTCTATTCCTTGCACTTCTTACAGAAGCTTATGATGAAGAAATGCTTGATGAAGAAAAGAATGACAAGAGAATAGTAATGCACTTCCACCCTGCAATTGCTCCGTTTAAAGCAGCGGTTCTTCCGCTTTCAAAGAAGCTTAACGAGCAGGCAACAGAAGTTTTTGCTATGCTTTCAAAGAAATTCAACATTGATTATGATGACGCAGGCTCTATCGGCAAAAGATACCGCCGCCAAGATGAAATCGGTACTCCGTATTGCATCACATACGACTTTGATTCAGTTGAAGATAACTGCGTAACCGTTCGTGACCGTGATACTATGGAGCAGGTTAGACTTCCGATTGACGAACTTGTAAAATTCATCGAGGAAAAGGTTGAGTTTTAATTTATCTTTCAAAGGAGGATAAAATTATGAATAACATCAACAGAAGCTTGGTAAAATCGCAAGCCAAGCAAATCATTAAAGACAAAATATTCGCCCTGTTTGTTTTAAGTGCAATTGTAATTTTTTTAACCCAGGGTTTAACCATAGGTGTAAATGTTTACACCGACAGTGATGATATTGAAAACCTCTTCGGCCCGAAAAACAGCAACGGTTACAGTGATAATTCTAACCGAAACACACCTGAAGATTTTTTTAAATACTTTAACGGCGGGCAAAGTGATGATAACGACAACAGCTACGATGATGACAGCTCAAGCGACAACCCTATTGAAAGCTTCGGCCAAAGCTATAACGGCAGTGACACCGGCATTACTAACACATCTGTTAACACTTCAAGCATAGGTTATTTTTCCGATACAGGAATTAAAGGACTTACCGTTCTTTCAATCGTGCTTTCTCCGCTTCTTGTTTCACTTTTAGGCTTTTATGTAATCCTCGTTAAGCGTGACCCGAGTGAGCAATTTTCACTAGGTGAAGAAATCAAAAACATATTCAAAGTATCGTTTGACGCAACATACGGTAAAAAGCTTGTTGTTTCAATTTTAAGAACCGTGTTTATAACGCTTTGGTGTTTTCTCTTCATAATCCCGGGTATCGTGTATAATTACAGTTCATACTTCTCATTCCAGATTATGTGTGAAAACCCGAATTTGAAGCCTATGGAGGCTCTCAAGCTATCTAAAAAGATGGTTGCCGGCAACAGGAGTGAGCTTTTTGCACTTGACTTAAGCTTTATCGGCTGGTGGATACTCTGCGGTATCTCCTTCGGCATTGCGAGCATATATGCAATTCCTTATTATTTAACTACCCAAGCACTCTATTATGAAAACTTCAAATTAAGAGCTTTGCAAGAGGGCAGAATTACGGAAGACGACTTCCTTTCACAAGAGGAAAAGGCAAACAAATATGCTTTTGCCGGTGCGGGAAATTATTATAACCCTGCACAAAACACCAATGAGCAGTACACAGCTAATCAAAACGACAGTGCAAACGCTTATTACTACAACCCACAGCAGCACACAGCTGATACCGGGGCAGCACAAACCGCTGCAAATGAAAATGCAGGCGAGCAAAATACATCACCATTTTATACTCCTGCAAATGTGCCGAGTGAAAATGAACCTACACAAAGCGGTTCATACCCGTCATATGCAAATAACGAGCAGGAAAAGGCAGAATATTATCAGCCGCCTGTAAATGATGAAGCGGTTTCAAGCGAGCCGGAAAATCAAAATGCAGATACAAACGAATAATCTATAAAAGCAAAGGCGAGCAGTATTTGCCCCTAAAAATCATCGGGGTTTCACTGCTCGCCTATTTTTTGTTTATTTTTTCAAAAGCTATTCTGTTTTTCCCATTACATCAAGTGGGTTGACATACTTATTATCCAAAAGCGTTTCAAAATGAAGGTGTGATTCGCTCTTTTCTTCAAACGGAGTTGTACCGAGCGTGCCGAGAGTTTCACCGATAGTTACATAATCGCCCTCTGATACATTTACGGTATCCATTCCACAATACCTTGCAACAAGTTTGCCGCCGTGGTCAATTTCAATCACGGTGCCGAGCATAGCGTCTTTGCTTACGCTTAATACAAGCCCATCGTTAATCGAACGCACTTTACTGCCCTTATTAGCTTTAAAATCAACCGCTGTATGCGCCCTGTAATCTTTCATTGTTTTATTTTCAACAAGTTCTTCACTGTAACCCAAAAGCACCGCTTCATCGCAAGGATATTTGTAAAACGATTTATAAGGAATATTAGTATCGCTTGATGTCATAGTAGATACTTCGGTTGATGTTACGGTAGTCGGCTTTTTTGAATTTTGCTTTTTTGAATTTTGCTTTTTAGTTGTTTGCTTTTCAGTTTGGCTTGCAGTGGTTAACTGCGTATTATTTGTGGTGGTAACCTTTTTTTCTTTAGCTTTTTCAACCACGGTAGTAGCTTCGTTTACATCTGTTGTGTGCGAAGACTGGGTTGAAAAATAAACAATCAAGCCAAGTGCAACAATGCAAAGGCAAATCACTGAAAATAAAACTCTTAAATTTTTATTATTTGGTTTATCTTTTGTAGCCATAGAAAACACCTCAAGGGTATTATTGCCCTTGGGGTGTTAAGTTATACATATTAAATTTTAATCGTAAACTACGGTAACTACGCTTGAAGCAGGAAGCGAAACATCAAGTTTTTTTGCTGTGCCAAAATCTGTTTTGGCAATATCGTTATCCTTATCGGTTGTATAAACGCTGTAATCACCTGTGCAGTCAAGTGCTGTTTTAACCTTTTTATCGTTGTTATTTACATATACTACAACTGTTGAACCGTCTTCATTAACAAAAGCAACGCTTTTTACATTTTCAACACCTGATGAACAGGCAATTCTGATTGCGCCCTCTTTAATAAATTTTGAAAAGTTGCCGAGACAGTAATATCTTTTTGAAAAATCGAGATTTTCGTGATTATCTTCATCAAGGTAAATAAGACCGTCGGTATACACACCGTAGGAACAGGCAGTCCACCAATCCCATTCGGTAGCGTTTAAAAGAGTTAAATCATCCACAATTTTATTTGCCATTGCAACACCGTACTTAATTGTAGTACCGTTAGTACCTTTTTTCGCTTTGGAAATAAGGTCAAACACACCTGTGTTTTCATCGGTAGTCATTTGGCAATATTCAGTAGACGCAACATTATATTTTGAATATTTTTCAGAAATATAATCTGCCGTGGCTTTTTTAGTATCTGTATCTGACCAGTAAGAATGCATACTCACTTCGTCAAAATATTTGCGAAGACCGGCATTTTTGAAAACATATTTTGGCCCTTTGCCCAAAATGCAATCCATATATGCCATTGCTGTACTGCCTTGCCCTTCCATAGCACCGGATTCAAACATTGATACTTTTACTCCGCTTTTATCAAGCTCACTGCCTTTAAATTTTTTAACAAAAGTTTTAAGCAAATCTCTTGCTTCATATTTGGAATAATAGCAACCCTCTTGATTAACGGAATAAGTATTATCATCATTATACCAAGCCGCCCAATTATACTGCGGCTCATTTATAGGCGAAACGCTTGTAACACGGTAGCCTTTTTTCACAAAGTAATCGGCACTGTTATAGCAAAAATCGGCAAATGCCTTGTAATTTGATTTATCAAGATTTGAAACCCACTGTTCATCATCACTTTTATATGGGGTACAGTATGCCGCACCGTTTTTAGTTAAATACACGGGAGCGCTGTTGCAAAACAGAGTCAAGCGCATATCCTTGCCGGCATATTTTTTTGCAAGTTCCAGGCACTGCTGTGCGTTTTTATCATTATTAAAATTATATGTTCCGTCAGCATTTAAAAAACATTCGGTTTGGCGGTTTTTAGTCAATATGTGACTATCATTCTTTGAACCTGCGCCGAGATTGTAGCGGTAAATATTAAGTCCTATTCCCTTGTCATCATCATAAAGTGCCTGCATAATATCACTTGCATTATCCCACGAGCCTACATCCTGACTCCACCAGCAAGCAGACGCACCAAATCCGTTTATAGTTTGGTAATTCACATTATTATCAAGCACGGTGACATTACTGCCGCTGACATTGGCATTTACTTTTTCACTTTGCCTGTATTCAACTTTTCCGTCAATTCCGATAACACCGAAAATTATATAAAGCACCGCCGCTATAATTGCAACAATCAAAGCCGATATTACAATGAGCAAAGTTTTTTTCTTTTTGCTTTTATCCATTTTTCATCACCCGATTTTAAAAAAGGGCGAATTGCAAATCAACTCGCCCATAATAATATTCTTGTTTTTTATACGCCCGAATAAGCGTTGAAACCGCCGTCAACAGGAATATTAACACCTGTAATAAAGCCTGAATAAGTATCATCGCAAAGGAAAAGAAGTGTACCTGAAAGTTCATCAGGTTCGCCGAATCTATCCATTGGTGTAGCGGCAAGAATTTTGCCTGTTCTTTCAGTAGGTGTTCCGTCCTCATTCCAAAGAAGAGCTGCATTCTGCTTTGTTGAGAAAAAGCCCGGTGCAATCGCATTCACTCTGATTCCGAGCGGAGCAAAGTGAACTGCCATCCATTCGGTAAAGTTCTTAACAGCGGCTTTAGCGGCACTGTAAGCAGGAATACGGGTAAGCGGCCTAAACGCATTCATAGAGGTAATCATAATGATAGTACCCTTTTGCTTTTCAGCCATATCCTTGGCAAACACCTGAGTAGGAATAAGTGTACCGAGGAAATTAAGGTTAAATACAAAGCTGATACCGTTAGGGTCAAGGTCAAAGAAAGTTTTTACATTTTCATCCTTTTGAACAAGGTCGATTTTTTCAAGAGTATCTTTTGTAGTAGTTCCCTTCGGGTTGTTTCCGCCTGCACCGTTTAAAAGAATATCGCAAGAGCCTAATTTTTCATTGATGACTTTTCTTGCGCTTTCCATTGATTCAAGTTCAAGAACATTACAGCCGACTGCAATAGCTTCGCCGCCGTCTGCATTGATTTCATCAGCACATTTTTTTGCTGCTTCTTCGTTAAGGTCAAGCACTGCAACTTTGCAACCCTGTTTAGCAAGGGTTTTTGCGAATGCGGCACAAAGAACACCGCCGCCGCCTGTAACAACAGCAACTTTACCTTTTAAATTCTCGTGTTTAAACATAATGTTTATTTTTCCTTTCTGCTTTTTTCAACAGCTTCCCAAAGTCCGTTGAGATAGCTTACGCCCAATGCTCTGTCATAAAGTCCGTAACCCGGGCGTGCAACTTCTCCCCAAATCATTCTGCCGTGGTCAGGGCGAATATATCCGTCAAACCCAACCTCTTGAAGAGCTTTAACTATTTCATACATATCAAGTGAACCATAATCACTTTCGTGTGCAGTTTCGTTAAACCACCTGTCATTGATTGAAACATTGCGAAGATGAGCAAAATAAATTCTATCCCCTGCGGCTTTAATAATTTCAACCATATCATTTTTAGGGCTTGCACCGAGTGAGCCTGTGCAAAGAGTTAAACCGTTGTACTTGCTCGGAACCATATCAAGAAGCTTTTCAACAGCTTCTTTGCTTGTGATAATACGAGGAAGGCCAAAAATACCCCAAGGCGGGTCATCCGGATGTATTGCCATTTTGACATCACATTCCTCACAAGTAGGCATAATAGCTTCAAGAAAATATTTAAGATTTGCCCACAAATCATCGGCAGTTACATTCTTATACTTTTCAAAAAGTTCTTTAATTTCACCCATTCTTTCAGTTTCCCAACCCGGCATAGCATATCCGTTTGAGTTGTCATCAATCTCTTTAAACATATCTTCGGGTGATTTGCCCTCTACCTGCTTACCGTCATAGCTAAGGCAGGTTGAACCATCAGGCAAAGGCATATAAAGGTCTGTTCTTGTCCAGTCAAAAACAGGCATAAAGTTATAGCAAATTACTTTAACCCCAACCTTTGCAAGATTTCTGATTGATGTTTTATAATTTTCAATAAGCTTGTCCCTTGTAGGTAAACCAAGCTTTATATCCTCGTGAACATTTACGCTTTCGATACATTCCATTGTAAGCCCGGCAGATGTGATTTCATCATACATTTTCTGCACATCTTCCATTTCCCAAGCTTCCCCGGCAGGAAGATAATGAAGAGCAGGAACAACGCCGACTACACCCGGAATTTGCTTGATTTGCTCAAGTGATACGGTATCAAGGTCCTTACCGAACCAGCGAAAAGTCATTTGCATATTTTTACCTCCTTTATTTAAAATCATATAGCACTTTGATTCTATCATAATATAATAGACGATTCAAGCGGATATTTATAATAATTATATTTTTTAAACGCTCAATTTTTATTTAACTTTAACAGTTTTTGTTTTAGACCAAGCACCGTATATCTTCTTTCCGGCAGATTTTTTATATGCACGAATTCTTACATAATACTTTTTCTTTGATTTAAGCTTGGAAATAGTTTTTGAAGTAGTGCTTTTCTTACTTATTGTTACTGTTTTAGTTGATTTTTTAGCATATTTTTTTGATGTTGAATATTGGATTTGATAGCCTGTTACGGTTTTATCCTTTTTCCATTTAACAGTCATTTTCTTTTTTCTTGCACTTTTAAGCGAAGAAAGTTTTTCCTTTTTCGGCTTAATGGTAAGTCTGATTGTCGCAGTACCGGAGTAATTGCCTTTAAATTTAACTGTAAGAGTTGCATATCCCGGCTTGGTATTGTTTTTATAACTTACGGTGTAATTTGACGCAGCAACAGTATTCCCCATTCTGTCATAAACCTTAACTGAAGTAGTTTTCTTTTTCTTATTATATGTGAAAGATTTGGTCTTGGCTTTTACGCTTGATACAGCAGGAAAGCTGGCAGTTTTTATGTATTCCGGACAATATGTGCATATGCTTTCAACATAACCGTCATAATTTTGTGCGCTGTCGTATTGGTCATAATGAGCAGGATATGAATTATATAAGCTGAAATCGTGATTATGATTTCTTACACTTACTACATTTGAAAAAGACACAGATGCCGATTCAAGCACATAGTAATATGTTTTACCGGCTTCAAGTGTAGCGGCACAAATAAGATTTGGGTTATTATCATTAAGCACGGTGTTATATGTTTCACCGCTGAAATCTTCTATCGACGCCATAATATTACCGCCATAACTTTGATTAAAGCAATAAAATTCAAATGAGCCGGTATAAGACGGAGTAAATTCGACATATGCTTTATTTCCCAAGTCGCCCCAAACTGCAGCGCTTGAATTCAAATAGATTTCCTGCGCAGTCTTTTTAGTATTTGCAAATGCGTTTATTGAACCTAACGATAAGCAGCTTATTGCAAGAAGCAAGCTTAAAAATATCGAAAATGTTTTTTTCATTTCTATACCTCCGAAACATTGATATATTTATTTTAACATATAAAGATATAAAGTCAATAAGAAAACAGCCCTTATTTAGGGCTGTTTTTAACTGTAAATATTAAATTATGCGCTTTCCTTTTCTGCTTTTTCTTTTTCGCGGCGAGCCATAATTTCTTTAATCATCATTCTGTGGCCATCACCTGTAATATTATAAAAATGCATAGGAATAAGCATAAGCAGGTAACCCACAATAGGAAATACGGTGGTCATAAGGAAAAGACCTAAAAGAGTTGAATGATTTTGAACAGTGGAAACATCGGTTGTATGCTCAACATAACCTGTTCTTGCAAGTACCTGATGTCGATGGAAATGAAGTTGAAGTGAAAGCGGAATTGTCCAACCGTTTCAAAACCAAGGAAGAAGCA
>ENA-UEQL01002413-UEQL01002413.1-human-gut-metagenome-genome-assembly--contig:-NODE-2413-length-12428-cov-3.455348_pt1 | contig 12428 bp, 9 predicted proteins | sample MGYA00242905_ERZ507926 | MGnify/ENA primary metagenome ERZ507926 (study PRJEB26167, sample SAMN06115531) | human gut metagenome | host: Homo sapiens | place: China:Henan | collected 2015-09-09 | study...
ATCACAGATTTTGCGTCCTTGATGAATGGCAACAGCGCAACGACGCTTGTTCCTCTCTGTGATTCAGATGCGATGATCGCGACCGGGCTTTTCATCGCACGCGGAAGCTGCTTCAACATCGGTTCCCCGATGTGATGCTCCTCATCTTTCGTTCCATTGATGGCATAGTCTACATGCGTCTGATTGATTGTGACCGGCAGCGCATTAAAGCCCACCTTCTGAAATACCTCCGGTGTCGACCCGACCACCAGCGTATCATTTTTTTCGATTTTCCCGGCTTTCCAGTCGTCCACCTGTTCTGCAAACGGCTTTGTGAAATCATACTTTTCTGCTTTTGATGCAGACATCTTTGCCGGCGGCGCTCTCGCGCTGCCGGATTTTTTGTATAAAGAAAAAACAGCCGGATATGGTCCGGCTGTTTTACATAATATCGGGTTTTCGGCAAAAGCTATCCTGACTTGAATGGAAGGCAGGGATCTGTAAATGAAGGGCTTTGCGATGCTGGAGATCGGGAAGGTCGGATGGGTGGAGAAGCCGAAGCCGGTCTGCGGGCCGATAGACGCGGTCTGCCGGCCGCTGGCTGCGGCGGTCTGCACCTCAGATGTGCATACGGTCTGGGAGGGTGCCGTCGGCGAGCGGCACGATATGATCCTGGGACACGAGTGCTGCGCGGAGGTCGTTTCCGTGGGCGAGCTCGTGCGGGATTTCAAGCCCGGCGACCGGGTACTGGTGCCCGCTATCACGCCGGACTGGAGCTCACTGGAGGCGCAGGCCGGGTTTGCCATGCACTCCGGCGGGCTGCTGGCGGGCTGGAAGTTCTCCAACATCAAAAACGGTGTGTTTTCTGAGTTTTTCCATGTCAACGATGCGGATGGGAATCTCGCGCATCTGCCGGAGGGGATGGACATCACGGAGGCGTGCATGCTCTCCGACATGGTGCCGACCGGCTTTCATGGCGCGGAGCTGGCGGATGTGCAGTTCGGCGATACGGTGCTCGTCGTCGGTATCGGACCGGTCGGGCTCATGGCGGTGGCCGGTGCGGCGCTGCGGGGCGCAGCGCGGATCCTCGCGGTCGGCACGCGGCCGATCTGCGTGGAGGCGGCGCGGAAATACGGCGCGACCGACTTCATCAGCTACAAAAATGGCCCGATCGACGAGCAGGTACTGGCGCTGACCGGTGGAAAGGGCGTCGACTGCGCGATCATCGCGGGCGGCGATGTGGATACGTTCATCCCCGTCGTAAAGATCCTGAAGCCCGGCGGGCGGATCGGCAACGTCAACTATCTCGGCAGCGGGGACTATGTGAAGATCCCGCGCGCGGACTGGGGCGTCGGCATGGGCCACAAGCTGATCAACGGCGGGCTCATGCCTGGCGGGCGGCTGCGGATGGAGAAGCTCGCCGCGCTCATGACGAGCGGGCGGCTGGACGTGAAGCCACTCATCACCCACGTATTTGACGGCTGGGACAAGCTGCCGCAGGCGCTGCAGCTCATGAAGGACAAGCCGCAGGACCTCATCAAGCCCGTCGTGCGGTTATGACTCCTCTGCCGCAGCGGTCAGATTGAGATAGTAATATTCGGTCTCCGCGGACAGCGGGACGGCGCTTCCCTGCTCCGAAAACCCGAAATTCTGCCCGTAGATCGTGACCAGACCGTGCGTATCCAGACGCGCGGTCTGGTTTTTCAGTGTCAGTATGCTTTCAGTTGTCATAATTCCATAACCGTCAACTGCATTGTCATAGAAGCCAAAGAAATCAAAGCTGTGCGGTTTCCGGGAAGTGACTTCGATGCAGACCGTACCGCCGGTCGGAATGGTCACATCCGCCGCGGCATAGCAAATGCGCTGCATGACGTACGCGTCCTGAAGCAGAGAATCCAGCATTCCCACGCTGTAGCGCTCGGCGGGCGCGGCGGAGCAGACGCCATATCCGGTCAAAAGCTCCGCGGCAGCAGCCGCAAGCCGGTCTACAGCAGCGCTGGAGGCGTCTGTGCCGAGCTGGGCGGCGGCAGTCTGCCGCAGAAAATCTGCAAGAGTCATTTCCGTGCGCGCTGCGGTTCCTTCGAGTGCATCCAGCTCCTTCCCCCGCTCGCAGCTTCCGTCGGTATAGCCCTGCATGGCATAGCCGGACAGATCCTGCCCGAGCACGGCAAGCAGATGCAGGGACTGACCGTGTTCGTTTGTAAAATAGCTGTACTGCGGCTGCCCGGTCGCATCGTCCAAGCCATAACCGTTGATCCCGTAGGTCAGGATCGTCGTCTGTTCCGGGTCTGCGTCGACTGTGATCGCAAGCGTCGCCGCGCTTGCCGTTGTATTGCCGGATGCGGTAAAGGAATAGACGTAGACGGTCTGGTCGGGCAGCGATTTCGGCGCGAGTGCGTCGGACTGATAGCTGCCGGACAGCAGCGTCTGATATTCGGTCCAGCTTTCCGCGTGGCGGAGGTTCCAGCGCTGCTCCGCCTGTTCCGGCTCCGGGCTGGCCGGGCCGAACCAACCGGGGAACGCGCCGGGATAGATGGCAGTTTCGGTGCCAGCCCCATCCACACTCAGCTGCGGCCGGAGTGCCTCCAGATCACTGAGGCTGGAGACGAAGGGATAGAGCACCGTCGCTGTGCAGGCCTCCCCGGAGCTGTTTTGGATCGTATAACGGTCTGTCACGGTAACGGCGGCCCCGTACTCCTCTGCATAAGGCGCACAGTCCAGCAGGATCTCCCGGTCGGCGGAAAGCGCCGGGGCAGCCTGCGCCAGCGTCAGCGGAAAAATTGGGCCCGCGTAGGACATAAAATCTGTCGCGTCCGCCGGTTTGACAGCGTCGCTGCCGGACGTACCGGCAAGCCCGATATCCGAACCGGGAGCCGCGCAGGCGCAAAGCGCGGCAATCAAAAAGAGCGCAAGGGGCAGCGCCAGGATCTTTCGGATATTTCGCATCGTTTTCCCTCCTGTTTTTCTCGGATATGATAAAAGACGGATTACGGGAACATTGGTTGCATGAATTGGAAGATTCAGATCAAAAAAACGCCCTTGCAGGGACTCTGCAAGGGCGTTCTGGTATCAGCAATAGAAATCCTTGATCTTCTTCGCCCGGGACGGGTGACGGAGCTTACGGATGGCTTTGTTTTCGATCTGGCGGATGCGTTCACGGGTAACGCCGAAGATCTGGCCGACCTCCTCGAGCGTATGCGTCCGGCCGTCATACATGCCGAAGCGCATGCGCAGCACGTCTGCCTCACGCTCGGTCAGCGTGCCGAGGATCTCGGTCAGCGCTTCGGAGAGCATCGCGTTGGACGTGGCGTCGACGGGGCCGGGGGTATTGTCGTCCTCGACGAAGGAGCCGATGGTCGTATCCTCCTCGTCGCCGACCGGCATGTCCAGAGACAGGGTGTCGGCGGCGGTGCGATTGGCCTCGATGATCTTCTCGATGGGCAGATTCAGCTCAGCGGCGATCTCCTCGAGCGTCGGCTCGCGGCCCAGCTCCTGCACGAGCTTGCGGTTGCAGCGGGTCGCCTTGTTGATGACCTCGACCATATGCACCGGGACGCGGATGGTACGCGCCTGATCGGCGATCGCGCGGGTAATGGCCTGCCGGATCCACCAGGTTGCATATGTAGAGAATTTGTTTCCCTTTGTATAGTCGAACTTGTCGACGGCGCGGATGAGGCCGGTATTGCCCTCCTGAATAAGATCCAGAATGTGCAGGCCGCGGCCGGAATATTTCTTGGCGATGGATACGACCAGACGCAGGTTAGCCTACGTCAGACGGTCCTTGGCGGCCTTGTCGCCCTCAGAGACGCGCTTGGCCAGCTCGATCTCCTCGTCGGCAGTCAGCAGCTTGACCTGGCCGATCTCCTTGAGATACATGCGCACCGGATCATCCAGATTGTATTCCGCGGCAAGCTCCAGCGGGTCGACGAGCTCCTCGTCGTCGCCGTCGGGGACCTCGTCCATGTCCATGCCGAGATCGTCGGACACGTCCAGCTCCAGCTCCGGGCTCACGATCTGGATGCCCATGGCGTCAAAGGTATCATAAATATGCTCAATTTTCTCGACCGGCAGATCCAGCTTTTCCAGCTCTGTGGTCAGTTCCGTCGCCTGAATGCTCCCGTCCCGCTTTGCTCTTGCGATCAATGCGGATACCGCAGCCATTGCATCCTCGGTCGAGGGCTTCGGATTCTTCGTATTAGCCATTCTATCGCTCATCCTCATTTATCTGGTAACATTGCTGCGCATCGGCGCAACTGTGTTATTATAACCCCATCCTGCCTGTTTTGACAAGGCCAATTTGACATTTTTTCTGTTTTTTCTTGACCCTTGCCCGTATCTTTCTGCCGTTCGGCTCAGATCTCCATGATGACGGGCAGGATCATCGGGTTGCGCTTGGTCGTTTTGAACAGGTAGCCGGACAGATCGTTCTTGATGTTGGCCTTCAGCACGCTCCAGTCGCTGCGTCCGTTCTGGCTGCAGCGGTCAATGGCGTGCGCGGCGATGACGCGCAGCTCTTCCATCAGATTTTCCGATTCCTTGACATAGACGAAGCCGCGCGTGATGATATCCGGCCCGCTGATGACGCTGCCGTCCTCGCTCGAGATGTTGACGACCACGACCAGCATGCCGTCCTGCGCCAGATGCTTGCGGTCACGCAGCACGACGCTGCCGACGTCGCCGACGCCGGTGCCGTCGACCAGGATCTTGCCGGACGGGACGGTGCCGCCCCACTTGCAGGTGGTCTTGGTGAGCTCGAGCACCTTGCCGATGTCGGAGATGAAGATGTTCTTGGGATCCATGCCCATCGACTGGGCCAGACGGGAATGCGCCTGCAGATGGCGCTGCTCGCCGTGGACGGGGATGAAGAAGCGGGGCTTCAGAAGCCCATGGATGATCTTCAGCTCCTCCTGGCAGGCGTGGCCGGAGACGTGCAGGCCCTCGAGCTTGTCATAGATGACCTCTGCGCCCTTGCGGTAGAGCTCATTGATGATCTTGCCGATGGATTTTTCGTTGCCGGGGATCGCGGAGGCGGAGATGATGACGCGGTCAGAGGCCGTGATCTCCACCTGCCGGTGGCCGGAGAAGGCCATGCGGTAGAGGGCAGACATATTTTCGCCCTGCGAGCCGGTCGAGACGATGACGAGCTTGTTGTTGGGGATCTGCTTGATCTGCGTGATGTCGACGAGCGTGCCCGCCGGGATCTTCAGATAGCCGAGCTCCGTGGAGACCTTCAGGATGTTTTCCATGCTGCGGCCGGTCACGGCGACCTTGCGGCCGAATTTCTTCGCCGTGGCGATCAGGCTCTGCAGCCGGAAAGCGTTCGAGGCGAAGGTCGTGACGATGATGCGCTTGTTGCAGCCGGAGAACTGGCGCTCAAAATTGGCCGCGACAGTCTTTTCCGACGGCGTATAGCCCTGCCGCTCGACGTTCGTCGAGTCGCACAGCAGCGCCAGCACACCTTCTTTGCCGAGCGCGCCGAAGCGGGCCAGGTCGATCATGCCGTCTTCCGCGGTGGCGTCGATCTTGAAGTCGCCCGTCATGACGATGGTGCCGACCGGCGTTTTGATGGCGAACGCAACGGCGTCGGCGATGGAATGGTTCACGTGGATGAACTCCACGGTGAAGCAGCCGGCCTTGACCTTCTCCCCTGCTTCATGGGTAAACAGGTGGACGGTATTCTGCAGCTGATGCTCCTCGAGCTTCAGCTGGACGATGCCGGCGGTCAGGCGCGTGGCGTGGATGGGGCAGTTGAACTGCTCCATGGCGTACGGGATGCCGCCGATATGGTCCTCATGCCCGTGGGTCAGGAACATGCCGCGGATCTTGTCTTTGTTTTTGACCAGGTACGTCATGTCGGCAATGACCAGGTCGACGCCGTACATTTCCTCATCCGGGAAGCCAAGACCGCAGTCGACGATGATGATATCCTTGCCGTATTCGAGTACGGTCATATTCTTGCCGATCTCGTTGAGACCGCCAAGGGGAATGATCTTTAATTTTTCTGCCAAATGATTTCACTCTTTCCTAAAATAATATAAGTATGGATGCGGCTGCGCGGAGGATCCTCCGCGCGGAACAAATGCAAAAAGGACGCAGGAACGCATGCCCATGCAGCTGGCCGGACAGTGCCCCGTCTCGCTCTGCCAATCGCCAATGCCGCCTGCGCTCCATACCGTATGCAGTTGATCTATTTGATGCGCCTGCGCGGCGCACGATCCCAATCAAAAAGCCATGGAAGGTCATAGCTGATATATAGTATAACACACTTTCCGTGGAAAGTACACCTTTTTTTGTTCTTTTATCCATATCATAAATGAATTAAGCAAATGAATGATAGATTATAATTGATTCCTTCGGCAAAATTTGATATAGTAAACTTGATTATACAAAGACATGAGGCGGCGGTCTATGAAAAAGCCGGTCGGACGTCTGCTTTATCCGAATACGGGCTGGTACTTTGCGGCCATGCTGCTGTTTACCGCCGCGGCCGCCGCGGTCGGGCAGTATATCCTTGCGGGCGGCGCGCTGTTCGTCACGCTCATCATGTTTATCATCAGCCGCGCAAGGCTTTCCCGACGCAAGCGGCAGCTGATGAGCTACGTGCATACGGCGACGGATTCCGTCGGCATTTCCGTCCACGCGGGCTCCGCGTTCCCGATGGCGGTCATCCGGCTGCCGGAAAATGAGATCATCTGGGGCAACCCCAGCTTCTTTACCATCACCGGTCTTTCCGATACTGCCTGCTATCAGACGCTCGACGCGGTCGTGCCCGGCTTCTCCACCAGCTGGCTGCGCGAGGGCCGCTCCGAGCTGCCGGGCGACCAGATCATTGGCGGCCGCCGCTACCGCATCTACGGCAACTACGTCAAATCCGAAGACGACGCGACGACCGTACAGCTGGCGACCATCTATTTTGCCGACATGACCGAGATGTTCAACGTCCGCGACGAATTCCTCCGCACGCGGCCGATCGTCTCGATCATCCTGATCGATAACTACGACGAGCTGACTGCTAACCTCTCCGACTCTGCCATCTCCACGCTCGACGCGCAGCTCAACGACGTCGTGGCCAACTGGACGGCGGGACTGGAGGCGCTGTGCCGCAAGATCGAACGCAACCGGTATCTGCTGATCTTCGAGAGCAAGGATCTTGCCCGCCTGCAGGACGGCCGGTTCAGCATCCTGGAGGACGTGCGGCACGTCACGACCTCCGGCGGCATGTCCGCGACGATCTCGCTCGGCATCGGCAAGGACGGCGGGAGCTTCGCGGAGAATTACCGCTTCGCGTCCCTCGCCATCGAGATGTCCCTTTCCCGCGGCGGCGACCAGGCCGTCATCAAGGACCGGTTCAACTTCACCTTCTACGGCGGCCGCACCAAAGAAGCGGAGCGGCATACGCGCGTCAAATCCCGCGTGATGGCGGGTTCGCTGTCCGAGCTCATCGGGCAGTCGAGCACAGTATATATCATGGGGCACCGGATGGCGGATCTGGACGCGCTCGGCTCGGCCGTGGGCCTGCTGTGCCTGTGCCGGGTAAAGGAGCGTCCAGCCCGGATCGTGATCGACCTGCAGAAAAACGCCTGCCAGAGCCTGATCGCCGAGCTCAAGGCCGCGCCCGGCTGCGAGGATCTGTTCATCTCCGGACAGGATGCGCTGGTCGAGGCAGACAACCGGAGCCTGCTCATCGTCGTCGACACCAACCGGCCGGAGCAGGTCGAGTGCCGCCCGCTGCTCGAGTCCATTTCCCGCGTCGCGGTCATCGACCACCACCGCCGGGCGGCGGATTATATCGAGCAGCCGGTCCTCAATCTGCACGAGCCGTATGCATCCTCTGCGTCGGAGCTTGTAACGGAGCTTCTGCAGTACGCCGTCAGCCAGCGCGACGTCCGTCCGCTCGAGGCGCAGGCGCTGCTGGCCGGTATCGTATTGGATACGAAGAATTTCTCCGTCCGCACCGGCTCGCGCACGTTTGAGTCCGCGGCCTATCTGCGCAAGGCGGGTGCCGACCCGGTCGAGGTCAAGAAGCTGTTCCAGACGGATCTGGACGATACGCTCACCCGCTACCGCGTCGTGCAGGCCGCCCGGCTCTACCGCGGCGAGCTCGCCATCGCCTGCCTGGACGAGACCATCACCCGCACCATCGCCGCACAGGCGGCCGATGAGCTCATCAACATCTCCGGCATCACTGCCTCGTTCGTCCTCTTCCCCGACGGCGAACAGGTCATCATCAGTGCGCGCTCCATCGGCTCGTGCAATGTGCAGGTGGTGCTCGAAAAGCTCGGCGGCGGCGGCAACGGCGCGACGGCCGGCGCGCAGATCAAGGGCAAACCGCTGCGGCAGGTCCTGCAGGACCTTGTCGGCGCGATCGACGCATTTTACGCATAAAACGCGATTTTCAAAAATATCTCTCTGAAAGGAGTCACCACCATGAAGGTTATTTTGACACAGGATGTAAGAGGCCAGGGCAAACGCGGCCAGATGATCGAGGTCTCCGACGGCTACGCCCGCAATTTCCTGCTGCCGCGCAAGCTCGCGCAGGAAGCGACCGCCGATAACGTGAACACCATGAAAATGAACGACAAGGCCGCGCAGGAGCGTCAGGCCAAGGAGCGCGCCGAAGCGCTCGAGATCCGCAACCGGATGAAGGACATGACTGTCGTTGTTACCGCCAAGGGCGGCGGCGCGGGCCGTCTGTTCGGCTCGGTCACGAACACCGAAGTTGCCGACGCGCTGGCAAAGCAGGCCGATATCAAGCTCGACAAGCGCAAGATCGTGCTCGACGAGCCGATCAAGGCTGTCGGCGTGTACACGGTCAAGTGCAAGCTCGGCTATGAGATCAACGCCGACCTCAAGGTCGAGGTCAAGGAAGGCTGATCAGGCCCTGATATTCTGAAGCTCCCGGAAGGATGTGAACCGTATGGATGAGGAATTGCTTGCCCGGCAGACGCCACAGGCGCTGGAAGCGGAGCAGTCTGTGCTCGGCTCCATGCTCATCGACGAGCGCTGCGTACCGGACGTCGTCGGTATGCTGCAGCCGGAGGATTTTTACCTGCGGCAGAACCGCGAGATCTACGAGACCATCTATACGATGTTCAACTTCTCGGAGAAGATCGACCCCGTTACCGTCCTCAATAAAATGAAAGAGCGCGGCGTGTACGACGAGGAACGCAGCTACGACTATCTCGCCCAGCTGCTGAAGATCACGCCGACCGCCGCCAACGTCAAGCAATACTGCACGATCGTGCATGACAAGTCGCTGCTGCGCGCGCTGGCCGCCGCTTCGTCGGAGATCACGGATATGGTCTACGAGGGCGTCGGCACGGCGCAGGAGATGCTGGAGGTCTCGGAAAAGAAGATCTATTCCCTGCGCCGCGGCAACACCGGCGACAGTCTGCAGCACATCGGCAAGGTCATGATCAACGTCTATGACCGGCTGGAAGAGCTGGCTGCCTCCGGCAGCGAGATCCCGGGCCTGTCCACGGGCCTGCACGACCTTGACCGCAAAATCAACGGCCTCAACAAGACCGACCTGATCCTGATCGCGGCCCGCCCCGGCATGGGCAAAACGGCGATCGCGCTCAACATCTGCCTCAACGTTGCGAAGACGTATGAGAAGACCGTTGCCTTCTTCTCGCTCGAAATGTCGCGCGAGCAGCTGGTCATGCGTCTTTTGTCCACGGAAAGCTTCGTGGAAAACCAGAAGCTCACCACCGGCCATCTGGAAGACGACGACTGGAGCAAGCTCTCCATCGCCTCCTCCGCGCTCAGCCAGACGGACATCCGCGTAGACGACAATCCCGCCATCACCGTCGCGGAGATCAATGCCAAGTGCCGCCGGCTCGATAACCTCGGGCTGGTCCTGATCGACTATCTGCAGCTCATGACCGCCGCGGCTCCCGGCAAATCCGGCGATAACCGCGTGACGATCGTCAGCGATATCTCTCGCGCGCTCAAGATCATGGCCAAGGAGCTGAACGTGCCGGTCATCTGCCTGAGCCAGCTTTCGCGTGCCAATGAATCGAGAACCGACAAGCGCCCGATGCTCTCGGACCTTCGTGAATCCGGCGCCATCGAGCAGGACGCCGACTCCGTCCTGTTCCTCTACCGTGACGAATATTATAACCCCAACACGCAGGACAAGAATATCGCCGAGTGCATCATCGCCAAAAACCGCCACGGCGAGACCGGCACGGTCAAGCTGCAGTGGCGGCCGCAGTTCTTCACCTTCTCCGATCTGGAGTGGAAGCATGAGGGCTGAGGTCCTCGCCTGGATGCAGGCGCAGCGGATGACGGAGCCCGGCGATACGGTCGTATGCGCAGTGTCGGGCGGCGCGGATTCTGTGAGCATGCTGCACGTGCTGCTGTCACTGCAGGACACGCTCGGCATCCGGGTAGAGGCCGCGCACTTCAACCATCACCTGCGCGGCGCGGAATCCGACCGCGACGAGGCCTTTGTCCGGCAGCTGTGCGCCTCGCTCGGCGTACCGCTGCATACGGGCGGCGGCGACGTGCAAGCGCGGGCGGCGCAGACGCATGAATCTCTGGAAGAGGCTGCGCGCAAGCTCCGCTACGCGTTCTTTGACACACTCCCCGGCCTTGTCGCCACGGCACACACGCAGGACGACAATCTCGAGACCGTGCTCCTGAACCTCACGCGCGGGACCGGCCTTGCCGGGCTGACCGGCATTCCGCCGAAGCGCGGACGGCTCATCCGGCCGATGTTGGTCTGCACGCGGGCGCAGATCGAGGCGTGTCTTGCTGAGCACGGATTTTCTTATGTGACCGACAGCACCAATCTCCTGCCGGACGCCCGGCGCAACCGGCTGCGTCAGCGCGTGATCCCGCTTCTGCGGGAGGAAAACCCCGCCGTCGCACAGACCGTCTTCCGGACCTGCGCGCTGCTCCGCGTGGACAACGCGTTTCTTGATGCGCAGGCGCGCGAGGCGCTGCAGGCTGCTCAATTGCCGGACGGCGTCAGCCGCAGCGCGCTTTCCGTCTGGCCGGAGGCTGTGCGCACCCGCGCAGTCCGGCTGCTGCTCGAGTCGATCCATGCGCCCAAGCTGACGCAGCGGCATATCGACGCGGTCGACCGGCTGCTGTTCGCTTCGTGCCCCTCCGCATCCGTCTCACTGCCGGGCGGCTTTGCCGCGCGGCTGGAATATGACAGGCTGTACCTGACGGACCGCTCCCCTGCCGCTTCCTTTTCACCCGTGACGCTTTCGCCGGGCGAGAAAGCGCTGATCCCGGCGCTCGGGCTGCGCGTCGAATGCCGGATCGAAGAAAATTTTCAGGAAAAAGCAAAAACCCTCTCCACTTTTGCAGTCAAATATGATACCATAGAGCAAACTCCCCGGATCACGATCCGTCCGCGTCAGGCGCATGACGTCATGCACACAGCAGGCGGCACGAAAACGCTCAAAAAGCTGCTGATCGACCGCAAGGTCCCTGCCGCACGACGTGCGCTCATGCCGGTGGCCGCTGACGCATCCGGTGTTCTGGGCGTTTATGGGATCGGCGTCGATCTGGGCCGCGCCGCGGCTCCGGGCGAACGCGCGGTCATCATCACAATCGAAGAAACAGAGAAAGAGGATTAGATGTATGATTAACAAGTCTGACATGCTGCAGGACATTGAGCGCGTACTGGTCTCCGAAGAAGAGATCCACGCGCGGATCAAGGAAGTCGGCGCACAGATCGCAGACGACTATCGCGGCAAGTGCCCGATCCTGGTCGGCGTTCTCAAGGGCGTCGTTCCGTTTTTCGCGGAAATGGCGAATGCCATCAGCATTCCCGTGCAGGAGGATTTCATGTGCATCACATCCTTTGAGGGCGGCACGGAATCCACCGGCAAGCTGACGTTCCGCAAGGATATCGACCATGATATCGAGGGCCGACATGTGCTCATTCTGGAGGATATCATTGATTCCGGCAGCACGCTCAAGATGATCTGTGAGATGTTCCATGAGCGCAAGCCCGCGTCCATCAAGATCTGCACGCTGCTCGACAAGCCAACCGGCCGCAAGGTCGAGCTGAAGCCGGACTACACCTGCTTCACCGTCCCGCCCGCGTTCGTCGTCGGCTTCGGTCTGGACTATGAGGATTACTACCGCAACCTGCCGTTCGTCGGCGTGCTGAAGCCCTCTGTCTATCAGGACCGCTGAAGACGGTCTATTCCACATAAAGGAGAACCTCCGTGAACCAACAGCCCAAAATCCTGCAGACCATTCTGCTCGTTGCGGTCCTGGCGCTGGTGCTTGTGGTGCTCTCTTCGTCCCTGCTTGCGCAAAACGGCAGCAGGCTTGCATATTCTGACGTGCTCGACCTGTTTGAAAACGAACGGGTCGAGTCGTTCGTTCTGCAGGGCGATACGCTGACGCTGACGCTCTACGGAAGCGAAGCAGAGCAGGCCGGCACCGCAACGGCGAAGATCGGCGACATCGAGACCTTCCAC
>ENA-UEQL01002417-UEQL01002417.1-human-gut-metagenome-genome-assembly--contig:-NODE-2417-length-12419-cov-3.810728_pt1 | contig 12419 bp, 12 predicted proteins | sample MGYA00242905_ERZ507926 | MGnify/ENA primary metagenome ERZ507926 (study PRJEB26167, sample SAMN06115531) | human gut metagenome | host: Homo sapiens | place: China:Henan | collected 2015-09-09...
ATGGAGAGCTACTTGTAAGAATGTGATGTTTTTATGGGTTGGCTTTTTGCCAGCCCATTTTTATGCTATATTGTATCGACTATTTATTTTTAAGGAGGACGACAATATGTCAATTTTTACCGGTTCAGCAGTTGCACTTGTAACACCATTTCTTGAAAATGGAGATGTGGATTATGATAAGCTCAAGGAGCTCGTGGAGTTTCATATAGCACACAAGACGGATGCCATAGTTATCTGCGGAACAACAGGCGAGGCTTCAACACTGTCACACGAGGAGCATCTTGAGTGCGTGAAGAAGTGTGTAGAGTTCGCTGATCACAGAATAAAGGTAATAGCAGGAACAGGTTCAAACTGTACTGCAACAGCAATATATCTCTCAACAGAGGCAGAGAGCTACGGAGTGGACGGTCTGCTCGTGGTTACACCATACTACAACAAGGCTACTCAGGCAGGTCTTGTGAGCCACTATTCGCAGATTGCAGACAGCACAAAGTGTCCTATTATCGTATACAACGTACCGGGACGTACAGGCTGCAACGTGCTTCCGGAGACTATGGCAGAGCTCTTTAAGACAAAGGAAAATATCGTGGGACTCAAGGAAGCTACAGGAAATCTGGCACAGGCTTCAAAGACAATGTATCTGACAGACGGAAAGCTTGATATGTACTCAGGCGAGGATGGTCTCGTAGTGCCTCTTATGTCTATCGGAGCAATCGGTGTAATCTCAGTATGGAGCAATGTAGCCCCTGCAAAGGTACACAATATGTGCGACAGCTTCTTCAAGGGCGATTTACAGACAGCCTTAGAGCTTCAGAGAGAGGCTCTTCCACTTGTGGACGCACTCTTCTCAGAGGTAAATCCAATTCCTGTAAAGAAGGCTATGAACCTGATGGGTATGAATGTCGGACCTCTTAGAAGCCCTATGTGCGAGATGGGTGAGGATAATGCAAGGAAGCTTGCTGAGGTCATGAAGGCTTATGGCTTAAAGCTTGCATAGTACAACGAGAAAGGATACGATAAAATGACAAAGGTAATTATGAATGGCTGCAACGGCAAAATGGGACAGACTATCACAGCAATCTGTAAAGCTGATGCTGATATCGAGATTGTAGCCGGTATTGATTTATATGATGGAATAGACAATGACTATCCTGTTTTTTCGAGCATCGACAAATGTGATGTAGACGCTGATGTGGTCATAGATTTTTCCAATGCCAAGGCTGTTGACGGGGTGCTGGACTATTGTGTGGACAAGCAGGTTCCGGTTGTTTTATGCACTACCGGTCTTAGTGATGAGCAGCTTGCAAAGGTTGAGGAGTGCTACAAGAAGGTGGCAGTGCTCAAGTCTGCAAACATGTCACTTGGCATAAACACTCTTATGGCTCTTCTCAAAAAGGCTGCACAGGTTTTTGCACCGGCAGGCTTTGACATGGAGATAGTTGAGAAGCATCACAATTTAAAGCTTGATGCACCTTCAGGTACTGCGCTTGCGCTTGCTGATTCCATCAACGAGGCTATGGATAACGAGTATCACTATGTTTACGACCGCAGCCAGCGCAGAGAGAAGCGTGATCCTAAGGAAATTGGTATTTCTGCTGTCAGAGGAGGAAGCATCGTCGGTGAGCACGAGGTACTTTTCTGTGGACAGGATGAGGTGATTGAGTTTAAGCATACTGCTTACTCTAAGGCTGTTTTTGCGAAGGGTGCTGTTGAGGCTGCCAAGTTCCTTAAGGGAAAGGGTGCAGGTCACTACGATATGGCGGATGTTATTGCAGCTAAGTAGATTTGGGCTGTTTATCATTGTGGCGATAGGTCGGGCGTAAGCTCTCTCAATGTACGAATATGAGTACACTTGCGGATTTTGCTTGATTTATTGGGGAGTGCGTATTATATTAAATATTATAAAAACACAACAGGGGAGCTGGTATTTAGCCGGCTGAGAGTAGACTGGTAGTGTCTTGACCCATAACCTGATTTGGATAATGCCAACGTAGGGAGATACCGTCGCTGACACGCTCATGGAGCTCGTAATGCGGATATGTCTTTCAGGCATATCCGCGTTTTGTTTTCTATCCGGTCCTTTGTGCCGGACAGACAAGAGCGGTGCCCGCCGGGATTTCAAAAGATGCAGAGGTGTTCAATATGAAATGTGATCCCAAAGATCTGCTGCTGTATGCCGTCACCGACCGGCACTGGCTGAACGGACGGACGCTGGTGGACGTGGTCAAGGAGAGTCTGGATGGCGGCGTCACCATGATCCAGCTCCGGGAAAAGTCTCTGGATGAGGGCAAATTTCTGGAAGAAGCCAAGGAGCTGCAAGCCCTGTGCCGGGAGCGGCATGTTCCCTTTATCGTCAATGACAACGTGGACATCGCCAAGGCCATGGACGCTGACGGCGTTCATGTGGGGCAGGACGATATGGCGGCGCTGGATGCCCGGGCCAAGCTGGGGCCGGACAAGCTCATCGGCGTCTCCGCCCACACGGTGGAGGAGGCTCTGCTGGCAGAGAAGCAAGGAGCGGATTATCTGGGCGTGGGAGCCGTGTTCCCCACCAGCTCCAAGAGCGATGTGGGGGAGATGTCCTACGAGACCCTGAAGGCTATCTGCAAGGCCGTGTCCATTCCTGTGGTGGCCATCGGCGGCATTTCCGGCGAGAATGTAGGCAAGCTGGCGGGCAGCGGCATCTGCGGCGTGGCGGTCATCAGCGCTATCTACGCCGCCAAGGATGTCAAAGCCGCCGCCGCTGATTTGAAAGCCACCGTGGAAGAAATGCTGCGGGTATGATCCGGGGGGCCATTTTCGATTTGGATGGCGTTCTGCTGGACTCTATGGGTATCTGGGAAGATCTGGGCGCCCGGTATCTCCGGCGGCTGCACATCACCCCGGAGCCGGGACTGAATGAGGTCCTCTTTCCCATGAGCATGGAGCAGGGGGCTGCCTATCTGAAAGCGCATTACCCGCTTCAACAGAGCGAGGCGGAAATCTGCGGCGGCATTGCCCAAATGCTGAAGGACTACTATGCTCAGGAGGTCCCTGCCAAGCCCGGCGCGGCGGCGCTGCTGGCATTTCTGGCGGAACGGGGCATTTCCATGGCGGCGGCTACCTCCAGCCCGCGGGCGCACGTGACCGCCGCGTTGGATCGGCTGGGCCTGCTGCCCTACCTGAAAGCAGTTTTCACCACCGGCGAGGTGGGCGTCAGCAAGCATGAGCCGGTGATCTACCATCTGGCGGCGGAAGCGTTGGGGACGGCCCCGGCAGAAACGCTGGTATTCGAGGATTCCCTCTACGCCCTGAAAACCGCCAAGACGGCGGGTTTCCGCACTGTCGGCGTATTGGACGCCCACGGGGAAACAGATCAGGCGGGGCTGAAAGAGGCGGCGGAGGTCTATCTCACGTCCCTGACGGAGTTTCCCGGCCATTGGGAACCGCTCAACAAGTAAATTCGGAACGCTCAGGGCCTTGCCCTGTGTTCAGGCGGTACATTGGGGGCACCACCTTGTATCGCTTTATAAAACTGTGCTGTAAAAGAGAAAGGAAGTATTCACATGAAAACAGCATTGACCATTGCTGGAAGCGATTCCAGCGGAGGCGCCGGTATCCAGGCGGATATGAAGACCATGACGGCCAACGGCGTTTACGCCATGAGCGCCGTCACGGCCCTGACCGCCCAGAACACCACCGGCGTCACAGACATTCTGGAGTCCACTCCTCATTTCCTGAGTGAGCAGCTGGACGCTATTTTTACCGATATTTTCCCCGACGCGGTGAAGATCGGCATGGTTTCCTCCGCCGACCTCATCGTGGTCATCGCGGAAAAACTGAAGCAGTACAAAGCGAAGAACATCGTGGTGGACCCCGTGATGGTGGCCACCTCCGGGGCAAAGCTGCTGCGGGATGATGCGGTGGAGGCCCTGTGCCGGGAGCTGCTGCCGCTGGCGGCGGTCCTGACCCCCAACATCCCCGAGGCGGAGATCCTCTCCGGCATGACCATCACCGATGCTACCGGCATGGAGGCTGCCGCCAAGTACATCAGCGAGAAATACGGCTGCGCCGTGCTGTGCAAGGGCGGCCATAAGGTCAACGATGCCGACGATCTCCTGTGGCGGAACGGCTTCGGCAAGTGGTTCCACGGCAAGCGGATCGACAATCCCAACACCCACGGCACCGGCTGCACCCTCTCCAGCGCCATTGCCTCCAATCTGGCCAAGGGCTATGATCTGGACGAGTCCGTGGAGCGGGCCAAGGAATACATCTCCGGCGCATTGGCGGCCATGCTGGATCTGGGCCACGGCTCCGGCCCCATGAACCACATGTTTGCCCTGAAGGGAGCTTTTACGGAATGATCACCTCTACGGTTGCGATCTTATTCGCCGTGGGCTATCTGCTGGCAACGATCTGGCTGTGCCGGGGCTTCCGACTGACGGCCCGGGACCTGTGCCTGGGCGGTATCGTCTGCGCCATGACGCTGGTGCTGGCCACGATCCGCATTCCCCTGCCCACCGGCTCCAACATCACCTGCGGCTCCTGGATCCCTCTGATGCTGCTGGCCCTGCTGTATGACTATCGGCTGTCCATGCTGAGCGGCTGGGTGTGCGGTATTCTGGCGATGATCCTGATCCCCGGCTGGCAGGCGGTCCACTGGGCGCAGATCTTTGTGCAGCAGCTGGTCTGCTTCTCCTGCTTGGGCTATGCCGGCGTGTTCGGCAGCGACAAGCGCTGGAAGGCCATCTGCGGCATGGCGCTGGCGGTGGCGATCCGCTGCTTCGGTCATGTGATCAGCGGTGTGATCTTCTATTCCCAGAACGCATGGGACGGCTGGGGCGCCTGGGGTTACAGTCTGGCCTTTAACCTGTCCTCCCGGCTTCCGGAGGGGATCTTGAGCATTTTGATCGTATCGGTGCTGCCGCTGACGCTTATGCGGCGGGCCATTGCCAGAAGGGAGGCAAAATGATGGGTACTGTTGATCGGCTTCTGAAAGCCACCGAGGATATCTGGGCCAGCTACCACGAAAAACCCTTTGTGCAGGGATTGAAGTACGGCACGCTGGACCAGAAGAAATTCCGCAGCTATATCATTCAGGATTACTGGTATCTCATGGACTATACCAAGGTTTTTGCCATCGGTGTAGCCAAGAGCAAGAGCGTGGAGGTCATGAAACTCTTTGCCAAGTACATCCAGGCGATCCTGGACGGCGAGGTCAACGTTCACAACGGCTATATGGCCGATTTTGGGATCACCCAGGAGGAACTGGACCACACGCCTATCCAGCAGGATAACCGCTCTTACACCTCCTATATGCTCAGCGTTGCCTATCGGGGCGGTGAGGCGGAAATCCTGACGGCCATCTTCTCCTGTGCTTACAGCTATGAGGTCATCGCCCGCAAGATCGTGGAGGAGTGCCCCTCCGCTCCCGAGCACCCTATGTACGGGCGTTGGGTACGGGGCTACATCACTCCCCGCTACACAGGCAACAACGTGATCCTGAAGGATATGCTGGAGCGGCTGACCAAGGACTATACTGAAGAGCAGCTCCGCTATCTGGAGGAGATCTTTACGGCGTGTTCCCGCTATGAGGCATCCTTCTGGGACATGGCGGACCGCTTCGGAACGGAAGGCGGGGTGCAGGCATGAAAAAGACATCCACCTTCCAAAACGGCCTGATCTGGTTCGGCGCAGGTGTTTCTCTGGCGGAGATCCTCACCGGCACCGCCTTTGCGCCTTTGGGTATGGCCAAGGGTCTGGCGGCGATCGTCATCGGTCACATCATCGGCTGCGCCATGATGCTTCTGGCGGGCCTCATCGGCGGCCGCACCGGCCGCAGCGCCATGGAGACCGTGAAAATGAGCTTTGGACAGAAGGGCGGCTTGCTGTTCGCCTTCCTGAACGTGCTTCAGCTGGTAGGCTGGACTGCCATCATGATCTATGACGGGGCCTTGGCTATCGGAGGTATTTTCAATCTTGGACATTGGGTCTGGTGTCTGGTCATCGGCGTCCTCATTATCCTGTGGATCGCTGTGGGCATCACGGATCTGGGCTGGATCAACAAGCTTACTATGGCGGCCCTGTTTCTTTTGACCTTAGTGCTGTGCAAGGTGATCTTCTTCTCCGGCAGCGCTATGGCGGCCTCCGGCGAGGCCATGACCTTCGGTGCGGCGGTGGAGCTGGCGGTGGCCATGCCTCTGAGTTGGCTGCCCCTCATCAGCGACTACACCCGCGAGGCGGAAAAGCCTGTGCAGGCCACCTGGGTCAGCGTTCTGGTGTACGGACTGGTGTCCTGCTGGATGTATGTCATCGGCATGGGCGCGGCCATCTTCACCGGGGAATATGACATCGCCGTCATTATGGTGAAGGCGGGGCTGGGCATTGCCGCTCTGGTGATTCTGGTGTTCTCCACTGTCACCACTACCTTCTTGGATGCCTGGTCTGCCGGTATTTCTGCCGAGTCCCTCTCCAAGAAGCTGAACGGGAAAAAGACCGCCATTGCGGTGACGGTCATCGGCGCTGCGGGGGCCATTCTGTTCCCCATGGATGATATCACCGGCTTCCTGTATCTCATCGGCTCCGTGTTTGCACCCATGATCGCGGTGCAGATCGCGGATCATTTCCTCCTCAAGCGGGATCGCTTTGCCGTGGCGGCGGACGGCCGGAATCTGGTGATCTGGCTGGTGGGCTTCATCGCCTATCGCTGGCTCATGGGCGTGGACACCCCGGTGGGCTACACTCTGCCGGACATGGTGCTGACAGTGGTGCTGTGCGTCCTTGCGGAAAAGCTGTGCGCCGGCAAGAAGAACGGCTGATCGGCTGACCGAACAATAAATGACCGGCGGATACGTGTATGCGTATCCGCCGGTTTTGCTGTGTGTGATTTGTAGGTTTTTCCCTTGCCCTCCGGCCGGTTCCGTGGTACACTTTCTTCCTGTACGAGCATTGACCGAAGAGAAAGGATAACCATGAATCAAAAAGAACTTAACGAGATCCGCCGGCGCTTCAAGCTGGATAAAAACAGCATTTCCAAGATTTTTGGCTGCTATGTCAACAGCAATAAGGAGATCATTTCCTGGATCGACGCCTCTATGGGCCTCATGCAGCAGGAGGAGCAGGAAATGTATCTGGGCCTTCTGAAAAAGGCCCTCTCCGGGGCTTTGGGCAAAAATCTGGTGGATATCACGTTTTCCACGGCGCAGGTGGCGGACAGTGACGAGCATCGCCTGCTGCAGACCATGCGGCAGACAGAACTGAAGGACCCTGCCTCCCGGGAGGATTTCTGCCGCCGGCTGATCGGCGCACTGAACATGGGAGAGACCAACTACCTGATCCTGCTGGCTGCGGACACCTACGATGTGCCCCACAAGAGCCGGGACGATGAATTTCAGGCGGACGCGGGGGACACGGTGTATCGCTACTTTGTCTGCGCCGTCTGCCCGGTAAAGGCCCCTACTCTGGAGCTGCGGTACGATCATGACCTGAACGAATTCCATCCCGGCTCCACCGGCCATATCGCGCTGGCCCCGGAGCTTGGCTTCCTGTACCCCGCCTTTGACAGCCGCGCCGCCAACATCTATGACCTGCTGTTCTACGCCAAGAACCCGGCGGAGCTGCATCAGGAGGTCATTGACGCGCTGTTCCGGGTGGAGCCGCCCATGTCTGCGGCAGAACAGAAAAACGTTTTTGATACGGCGCTGACGGAGGCTCTGGATCAGGATTGCAGCTATGATGTAGTGCAGTCCGTCCATGAGCAGATCCGGGCAAAGATCGAGGACCACAAGGAAAGCCACGATCCGGAGCCGCTGGAGCTGACGGTTTCCGACGTGGGCTGCATACTGGCCAACAGCGGCGTGGACACCGAAAAGGTGGAAGCGTTCAAAGCGAACTGCGAAAAGCAGTACGGCGAAAACGCCGCACTGAATCCGGTGAATATCATCGAGAGCCGCAAGTTTCAGGTCACCACCCCAGAGGTGAAGATCTCCATCGCCCCGGAAAACAGCTATCTCATCGAGACCCGGATCATCGACGGCCGCAAGTATCTCCTGATTCCCGCCGATGACGGCGTGGAGGTCAACGGCATCGGCGTGAACATCGCTGCCGACCAGCCGCAGGAATAAGCGCAATGCCTTTCATACGTGGTAAAAGCCCCGCCGGATTCCGAAAGGAATCCGGCGGGGCTTTATTTATTCGGAACATATTACGGGCGGAAGGGAACTCAGCCCTCCTCCGCGATCTTGCGGCCCATGAGGACACCCATGACGGAGGCCATCATCAAGCCGCGGGTCCAGCCGGAGCTGTCGCCCAGGCAGTGAAGGCCCTGAAGGCTGGTGTTGAAATCCGTGTCCATCTTCACCCGGTTGGAGTAGAACTTCAGCTCGGGAGAATACAGCAGGGTCTCGTAGGCGGCAAAGCCGGGCACCACATAATCCATGGCCTGAATGAAATTGATGATGTTGGTCATGGCCCGGTAGGGCATGGCGGCGGTGATGTCGCCGGCCACGGCGTCCTTCAGGGTGGGCTTGACGTTGGACTGGGCCAGCTCCTTCTGCCAGGTGCGCTTGCCGTCCAGGATGTCGCCGTAGCGCTGCACCATGATGTGGCCTGCGCCCAGCATATTCGTCAGCTCGCCCACCTTCTGCGCGTAGGCAATGGGCTGGTTAAAGGGCACGGAGAAGTTGTGGGAGCAGAGGATGGACAGGTTGGTGTTGTCGCTCTTCTTCTCCTTGTAGGAGTGGCCGTTGACCACCGCCAGGTTGTTGTCATAGTTTTCCTGACTGACAAAGCCGCCGGGGTTTTGGCAGAAGGTACGGACCTTGTTCTTGAAGGGCCGGGGATAGCCTACCAGCTTGGACTCGTACAGGACCCGGTTTACGGTCTCCATGACCTCATTGCGGACCTCCACACGGACACCGATATCCACAGTGCCGGGGGCGTGAGCGATGTTGTGCTCGGCGCAGAGCTTTTCCAGCCAGTCGGCACCCCGGCGGCCGGTAGCGACCACGGTGTGCTTGGCGTAGATCTCCATGTCCACCTTGCCGTTGGACACGGAAACGCCCTTGCAGACGTCATTTTCCAGAATCAGGTTGCTGCACTCGTAGCCAAAGTACATCTCTACGCCGTGCTCCTGTAAATACTTCTCGATGGCGTAGTAGATACCCTGAGCCTTTTCCGTGCCCATGTGGCGGATGGGGCAGTCCACCAGCTTCAAGCCTGCCTGAATGGCGTGCTTGCGGATCTCCTTGCGCTCCTCGTCATTGCCGAGACCCTCAATGTGCGCGTCCGCACCGAAATCCAGATAGATCTGGTCAGCGTAGTTGATGGTCTCCTGTGCCAGCTCCGGGGTGATGAGGGTGGGCAGATCGCCGCCTACCTCATAGCTGAGGGACAGCTTGCCGTCGGAAAACGCACCGGCGCCGGAGAAGCCGGTGGTGATGTGGCAGTAGGGCTTGCAGTTGACGCACTTCTTTGTCTTGTCCTTGGGGCAATGGCGGTTTTCTACCGCCTGACCCTTTTCCACCATGATGATCTTCTGCTTGCTGCCCTTTTTGACCATTTCCAGGGCGGTGAAGATGCCGGCAGGACCGGCGCCGATGATAACAACATCTGCGTTCATAATATCTCCTATCTCCTTATTTGGCTGACAATTCTACCTGATGGCGTACCAGCGTCATAGGCGGCACCGGACGGGGCAGCCTGAGCTTCAGCAGCATCTGGGGATTTCGGGGTTCTTCGATCACGGTTCCGGCCTCATCCCGCATTTCCGGGACCGTCATGGAAAAGGGACGCAGGTCCGGCCCTACCAGCTCCACCGTGTCACCGGTGCGGAACTTGTTCCGCAGGGAAATGACAGCGTTGCCGTCGGAGTCACATTCCGTGACCAGCGCCACCACCTGCCATTCCCGGATGTAGCGGGAATTTTCGTAGTACTGGCCGGGATAACCGTAGTAAAAGCCGGTGGCATAGGGCCGGTGGCTGACGTGTTCCACTTCATCCCGCCACACCGGGTCAATGGGACGGCCCGCGGCGGCGTCATCCAGACAGTGCCGGTAAGCGCCGGTGACGATGGCGGCATAATAGGCGGATTTGGCCCGACCCTCGATCTTCAAACTGGACAGCCCCACATCCAGCAGGTCATCCAGATGGTCGATCATGCACATATCACGGGAATTTAAAATATAGCTGCCCTTTTCGTCCTCTTCAATGGGGAAATATTCGCCGGGGCGTTTTTCCTCCATCAGGGCGTAATGATAGCGGCAGGGCTGGGCGCAGGCGCCGCGGCTGGCATCCCGGCCCGTCATATAATTGCTCAGCAGACACCGCCCGGAATAGCTGACGCACATGGCCCCGTGAACAAAGGCCTCGATCTCCAGCTCTGCCGGGGTGTTCTCACGGATGGTCCGAATTTCTTCAAGGCTCAGCTCCCGGGCTAAAATCACCCGGGAAGCGCCCAGATCATACCAGGCGTTGGCAGTGACATAGTTGGAAATGCTGGCCTGAGTGGAGATGTGGCGCTGGCAGTTGGGGGCATATTTCCCCGCCAGCGTAAAGGCACCCAGGTCCGCCACGATCACCGCATCCACACCGGCGTCATTCAGCCGTTCCAGATGCGCCGGCAGGCGGACAATCTCATCCCCCCGGGGCATGGTGTTGATGGTGCAGTGGACCCGTACATTGTGGGCGTGGGCGAAGTCCACCGCCGTTTTCAGCCCCTCCGGGGCGAAGTTCCCGGCGAAGGCACGCATTCCGAAGGAGGTGCCCGCCAGGTACACCGCGTCCGCGCCGTAGAGCACGGCCATTTTCAGCCGTTCCATATCTCCTGCCGGAGCCAGCAGCTCCGGCAGCTTTTTCTGTTTATCCACCATAGGAGCTGCTCCCCACAAAGGCATTGTGCTCAGACAGGGTCTTGGAGAAGTGGTGCTTCCCGTCGGTGCCCAATGCGTAGTAATAATAATCCGTGTCGTTGGGGTCCATAGCCGCTTTCAGAGCCGCACTGCCGGGGTTGGCAATAGCCGTAGGCGGCAGTCCCTTGTGGAGATACAGGTTGCAGGGGGTATCGACCGCCTTGTCCGCGTTGGTGATGGCACCGGTGTGATCCGGCAGACCATAGAGCAGGGACGCGTCGATCTGGAGCAGTCCTGCGGTCTCGCCGGGCTTTTGCAGACGGTTATAGATAACAGAGGCGATATCCCGCTGATCCGTACCGTCCGTCTCCTTTTCAATGAGGGAGGCGATGATGACCACATCCTTCATGCTGTAACCCATGGATTTGGCCTTGGAGGAGGCGAACGCATCCTCGTCGATATGGTCGGCAAAGGCGTCGATCAGCTTACCCAGAGCGTTCTTGGCGTTGTGATTCTTGTAGAACTCATAGGTGTCCGGGAACAGGTAGCCCTCCAGACGGCTGGGGTCTTCGGAATTGTTGTTGATGAAGCTGTAATCGTATGTGGCGGTCTTGGCGGCCTCCAGCAGATTTTCTTCCGTATTGACGCCCTTTTCCGCTAACAGACGGATGGTCTGCCGCACGGTATAGCCCTCGGGGATGGTGACGGTGACAGTCTCCGCCGTCAGGTTGCCGGAGGAGTTGTGCATGCCCAGGATCAGCGCCCGGTAATCCATCTCCGTATTCAGCGTATAGGTACCGATGCCGATCTTTTTATCGGCATGGGAGATCCCGGCGTAGAGCTTGAAAAACCACTTGTACTTGATGAGCCCCGCATCCTGGAGCTTATCCGCCACGGTGGACACGCTGTCCTCCGCCGTCACCTCCACCGAGGTCTCCCGCAGAGCACCCCGGTTGAAGGCACAGAAATCCGAGCCCAGCATCCAGCCCACACCCGCCAGAATAGCGGAAGCCAGCAGGACAAAGATCAGGTAACCGACCAGATGGTGTTGTCCTCCGGGAAGTGGCAGATATAACGATTCTCCTCGCTGCAGTCGGCGGTTGCGTGCAGACCCTTGACGAAGTCGGCACTGTCGCCCAGCGCGTCCAGGACGTTCTTGCCGACACGGGTCATGATGAGCATATTCAGCACAACGTAGATCGAGTCGGTCAATTCGATGCCGATCTTGCCGAACTCGGAGCCGACCAGTCCCATGGAGTAGGGGATGACATACATTGTCTTGCCCTTGTAGGAGCCGGTGTAAAGCTTGGTCAGCTTTGCATAGCACTCCTTGGGATCCATCCAGTTGTTGATATTGCCGGCATCCTCCTTCTTGCGGGTGCAGATGAAGGTTCTGCCTTCGACACGCGCCACGTCATTGACGGCAGTGCGGTGCAGGTAGCAGTTCGGGTATTTCTCCTCGTTCAGCTTGATCAGCTCGCCCGTGGAGCAAGTCTCGCGGCGCAGACCCTCCGCCTGCTCCTCGCTACCGTCGATCCAAACGATGTCCTTGGGCTGAACCATGTCCGCCATGGACTGAATCCAGTCCAGAAC
>ENA-UEQL01002422-UEQL01002422.1-human-gut-metagenome-genome-assembly--contig:-NODE-2422-length-12412-cov-4.123308_pt1 | contig 12412 bp, 8 predicted proteins | sample MGYA00242905_ERZ507926 | MGnify/ENA primary metagenome ERZ507926 (study PRJEB26167, sample SAMN06115531) | human gut metagenome | host: Homo sapiens | place: China:Henan | collected 2015-09-09 | study...
CGAGAAACGCCGTCAGGTTGCCGGGCTTTTGCGGGGGGATACTGTTCCAGGCGCCAAGGTAAGTATCGTTGACGCATAGAAGTCGACGATGGCCGGTCGCGAGCCCAGATAGTGCCATTCGGAGATGGCGGAGTCGAGGTTGGCGATTTTTTCCGAGAATTCGGTTTTGGTCAGTTGCGTGATTGCCATGATTGCGGTTGTTTTGCGGTTATTGTACGGGAACTTCTTCGAGCTCTTCCTGCGGCAGCGGCCGCGTGCAGAAGAACCAGTCGTAACACTGCGTCCCTTCGTCGGGACGGGTCATGCGCTCTTCGGCAGCGGCCGACGATGAGGCGGTGGGTACGATCGCTTCGTCGCCCGGATGCCAGTCGGCGGGCAGCGCCACGTTGAAGCGGTCGACGGTTTGCAGGCCGACGAGCACGCGTTTGATCTCGTCGAAGTTGCGGCCCAGCGCCAGCGGATAGTAGATCACGGCGCGGATCGTGGCGTCGGGGTCGATGAAGAAGACGGCTCGGACGGCCGACGTCGAACTTTCGCCCGGCTGGATCATGCCGTAGAGGTTGGCGACTTTCATCCGCAGATCGGCGATCAGCGGGAAGCGCACCTCGACGTGCTGCATTCCGCGGTAGACGATCTTGTCGCGGATCGTGCGCAGCCATGCGATGTGGCTGTACAGTCCGTCGACCGAGAGTCCGACGAGCTGGCAGTTGAGCGCTTCGAATTCGTCGCTGCGTGCCGCGAAGGTCATGAATTCGGAGGTACAGACGGGCGTGAAGTCCGACGGGTGGCTGAAAAGGATGATCCAGCGTCCGGCATAATCTTCCGGAAAGCGGATCGGGCCTTGCGTAGTGACGGCCTCGAACGACGGGGCCTTGTCGCCGATGCGCGGCAGGGGAGTGGTGTTCAGATTTTCCATATCGTCTCTTTTTTTAACGGTGTGACACGGCGGTCGACCGGAAGAAACTCTCTGGAAGTAGCGAGGAGACCTCAGAAGCGGCGGGTGTAGGCGTGGCAGTAGGGGAGCGTTCCCCGGCGGCGGTAGTAGTCCTGGTGACAGGTTTCGGCGGGCCAGAAGGGGCCGGCCGGCGTCACGCGCGTGGCGACGCGGTAACCTTTGCTGCGGAGCAGGGCGATGAGCCGTTCGGCCACGGCGCGTTGTTCGGGCGAGGTGTAGAAGATTTCGGAGCGGTACTGGTCGCCGATGTCGGGCCCTTGGCGGTCGATCTGCGTAGGGTCGTGGATCTCGAAGAAGAGGCGTGCGAGCGTTTCGTAGGAGACCTTCGACGTATCGAAGGTCACGCGCACCGCTTCGGCGTGTCCCGTGGTATGGCTGCACACCTCCTCGTAGGTAGGGCGGTCGGTGCGGCCGCCGGTGTAACCCGCTTCGACCGAGAGGACGCCGGGCTGTTGTTCCAGCAGGTATTCCACGCCCCAGAAACAACCGCCGGCGAAGATCGCCGTTTCGGTCGTGGCGGCCGCCTCGGAGGAGGTTCGGTCGGACGGCTCCGCGGCCGGCACGAAGTCGAGCGAGAGGGAGTTGACGCAGTGGCGCGTATTCTTGTCGGTAAAGCGTTCACCCGTGAAGACATGCCCCAGATGCGCCCCGCAGCGGGCGCAGGTGATCTCGGTGCGGCGGCCGTCGGCGTCGGGCGTGCGGCGTACCGCACCTGCGATCTCGTCGTCGAAGGCGGGCCAGCCGCACCCCGCATCGAACTTGTCCTCCGAACGGTAGAGCGGCGCGCCGCACTGGCGGCAGCGGTAGAGGCCGCGCTCGCTGTGCTTGTAGTATTTTCCCGTGAAGGGAGCCTCGGTTCCCTTGTCGACGATGATCCGGCGTTCGTCGGGTGTGAGCGGTTTCATGGTTTGTGCATTTACCGTGAGGAGAATTCCCATGAGGGCGATTCCCCCTGCGATGATTCGTTTCATAACGCTCTGTCGGATGTGCAACAATCGCGCCGTGCGCGCCCTACAACAGCGATATTGCGCCTTGCACGGCGTAGAGGACAGCCACGTAGCGCAGCGCCTTGCCCGCGAACATGGCCAGCGTGGTGATCCACACGTTGCTGCGCATGAGTCCCAGCAGGATGGCGATCGCTTCGCCGACGTAGGGCAAGAAGGCGAAAAAGGCGCTCCATGCCCCCTTTCCTGCGAGGAAGCGTCCGGCACGGTCGAGTTGTTTTTCGCCGATGCCGAGGTAGCGGCCGAACCATTCGCGTTTGCCCAGATGACCGATCCAGTAGCAGGTCATGCCGCCTGCGGTGTTGCCCGTGGCGGCTGCCAGCAGGCAGAGTGCGGGGTCGAGTCCCAAGCGGACGAGTACGACCATCACCGCTTCCGAACTGAACGGGACGATGCTCCCCGCCACGAAGGCCGAGAGGAAAAGTCCCCAATAGCCCCAGTCGATGCAGAGCTGCGTGGCCGTGTCCAGAAATCCTTCCATGTCATTCGTCGCTTTGTTGCGGCAGGTCGTCGAGCAGTGCCGTCAGCGAGTCGTAGAGCGGCACGCCGTAGCGCCGGCAGGTGATGCGCACGTTGTCGTAGCGGTAGTAGTCGGGGCTGCACGCCACGAACAGCTTGCCCGAACGGGCGTAAAGTCCCATTTCGAGCAGCGAGATCGGCGAGCGGCTGTCGCCCAGCAGATTCATTACGATGAGGTCGGCCGCTTCGAGGTGCGCCAGCTCCCACGCGACCTGATACTCCATTTCGGCCGGCGAGGCATGGAACTCCCGACGGCGGGGGTTGAAGAAGAGCCAGCGGCCGCCGATGCTGTCGCGGAAGCGGGCGACGAGAGCCGCCTGCCAGTCGGAGCTGCGTCCCATGTCGATCGTGCCGGCGAGGAAGACCTTGCGGTACTGCGTCGAGTCGACCGTGTGCGACCGCCAGCGGGGCTGGTATTCGGCCACGTCGTCGGCCGGCGTTTCGGCGGCTCGTATGCCGGTCGGCCGGGAACCGCCGCCGCAGCCGGCGAGCAGTCCGGCCAGCAGGAGGACGAGGAGGGTTGCAGGGCGGTTCATCGGAGCGTGTCGTCGAGCGGCCACGGCCGCAGTTCGTAGAGTTGGTTGCGCAGGCGCGGCGTGAAGCCCGCTTCGCGGATCGCCTGCTGGATGCCTTCGGCGTCGAAGCGGTTGTCGGCGCCGGCCGACGAGACGACGTGCTCCTCGATCATGATCGACCCCATGTCGTTGGCGCCGCTGTGGAGCGCCGCCTGCGCCGTCTGGCGGCCGACGGTGAGCCACGACGCCTGTATGTTGGGGATGTTGTTCAGGATCAGCCGGCTGGCGGCGATGATGCGGATGTATTCCAGCGGCGAGAAATCGGTCGATATCCCTTCGGCTTCGAGCCGCGTGCCCGTCGAGCGGAAGATCCACGGGATGAAGGCCAGAAAGCCGGGCTTCCCTTCGGGGCAGCGCGCTTGCAGATCGCGGATCGCGAGCAGGTGGTCGACGCGCTGGCGCGGCTGCTCGACGTGGCCGTACATCATCGTGGCCGACGTGGCCAGCCCCAGCGTATGGGCTTCGTGCATCACCGCGAGCCACGACGCCACCGAGGGCTTGGCGGGCGAGATCGCGCGCCGCACGTCGGGGTCGAGGATTTCGGCTCCGGCGCCCGGCAGCGAATCCAGTCCGGCGGCCATGAGCCGGCGCAGCGTTTCGAGCGTCGTCAGACCGCTGATGCGGGCGATGTGGGCCACTTCGGGCGCACCGAGCGCATGAAGCCGGATCCGGGGGAACATCCGTTTCAGGTCGCGGAACAACTCTTCGTAGAAGTCGATGCCGAGCTGCGGATGCAGCCCGCCCTGCAACAACAGCTGGTCGCCGCCCAGCGCAAGCGTTTGTGCGATCTTTTCGCGGTACTCCTCGCGCGAGGTGACGAAGGCGCGCTGCGTATCGTGGGGCTTGCAGTGGAAATTGCAGAACTTGCAGCCCGAGATGCAGACGTTGGTGATATTGACGTTGCGGTCGATCTGCCACGTCACGACCGTCGGGTCGGCGACCGTCGCACGCCGTACGGCGTCGGCCGCTGCGGCCAGCTCCTGCACGGGCGTGCATTCGTAGAGCGCATAGGCTTCGTCGCGCGTGAGCGGCTCGCGCCGCACGGCCTTGTCGAGTATGCGGTCGGTCGTCATGTCAGCGGCGGCGTTTTACCTGCGGGCTCCGGCGGCCTCGCTGCGGGGTGTCGGTGCGGGGTGCGTCGGGCAGCACCATGTCGAAGTCGAGCTGGCGTTTTTGCAGATCGGCGCGCTTGACGCGGATGCGCACGGCATCGCCCAGCGTGAAGCGCCGGCCCGTCGAGCGGCCCGTCACGGTGTATTCGGCCGGATCGAAGTCGTAGAAATCGTCGTGCATGTCGCGCATGGCCACCAGCCCTTCGATGTGGTTCTCGTCGATCTCGACGAAGATGCCCCACTCGGTGATGCCCGATATGTGGCCGGCGAACTCCTCGCCCAGGCGTGCCTGCATGAACTCCACCATCTTGTATTTGATCGAGGCGCGTTCGGCCTCGGCGGCGATCACTTCGCGTTCCGAGGCGTGCTCGCACAGCGCTTCGAATGTCGCCTTGTCGGTCGTCTTGCCGCCTTCGAGGTAGCGTGCCAGCAGGCGGTGCACCATCATGTCGGGATAGCGGCGGATCGGCGAAGTGAAGTGGGTGTAGTAGGGGAAGGCCAGTCCGTAGTGGCCGATGTTGTCGGTGGTGTAGTAGGCTTTGGCCATCGAACGTACGGCCAGCGTCGTGACGACGTTCTCTTCGGGGCGGCCCTTGACCTTCTGGAAGAGCTTGTTCATCTCCTTGGCGACGGGACGGCCCTCGGAGGCTTTGAAGACGTGCCCGAAGCGCAGGATGAACTGCCGGAAGCTCTGCAACTTGTCGACGTTCGGTTCGTCGTGGACGCGGTAGACCATCGTGCGGCCCGACTTGCGCCCTCTGACCTTGCCGCAGAACTCGGCAACGCGGCGGTTGGCCAGCAGCATGAACTCCTCGATCATCTGGTTGGCCTCCTTCTGTTCCTTGAAATAGACGCCCAGCGGCCGGCCCTTCTCGTCGAGCCGGAATTTGGCCTCGGCGCGGTCGAAGCTGATCGCGCCGTTGCGGAACCGCTCGCGGCGCATGGCCTGCGCCAGCCGGTTGAGCGTAAGTATCTCTTCGGCGTAGTCGCCCCGGCCGGTCTCGATCACCTGCTGCGCCTCCTCGTAGGCGAAGCGGCGGTCGGAGTAGATCACCGTGCGGCCGAACCATTCGTCGAGGATTTCGAGGTTCTCGTTGAGGGTGAAAACCGCCGAAAAGCAGAGGCTCTCCTCGTGCGGCCGCAGCGAACAGAGTTCGTTGCAGAGCCGTTCGGGCAGCATCGGCACGGTGCGGTCGACCAGATAGACCGACGTGCCGCGCGCTTCGGCTTCGGTGTCGACCACCGAACCCGGCCGCACGTAGTGCGTCACGTCGGCGATATGGACGCCCACCTCCCACACGCCGTCGCGGACTTTGCGGACCGACAGCGCGTCGTCGAAGTCCTTGGCGTCGGCCGGATCGACGGTGAAGGTCACCGTCTGCCGGAAGTCGCGCCGCTCGGCGTAGTCTTTGCGGGTGATGCGCCCGTCGATGGCTTCGGCTGCCGCCTCGACCTCCGGCTCGAAGCGGTAGGGGAGGTCGTATTCGGCCAGAATGGCGTGCATCTCGGTGTCGTTCTCGCCCGCCTTGCCCAGAATGTCGACCAGTTCGCCCACGGGGCTTTTCGAGCCGGGCGCCCATTCGGCGATGCGTACGACGACCTTGTCGCCGTTTTTCACGTTCGGGCAGTCGCGCTTGTGGAGGTAGACGTCGACGGGCATCTTGCGCGAGTCGATACGCACGAAGACATTGTGTTCGTTGACTTCGGCCGTGCCGACGTAGCGTTTGCGGCTGCGTTCGACGATCGCGGTGATCTCGCCTTCGGGGGCGTTGGAACCCCGTGCCTTGCGCGTGAGCACCAGTTGCACGCGGTCGCCGTCGAGAGCGTTCAGCGAGTTGCGCGAGTGGATGTAGACCTGCTGCTCCATGCCTTCGACATGCACGAACATCGAACCGGTATTCAGCATCTCGACCGTGCCTTCGAGTCGGGGCCGCTGGGCGGGACTCAGGCGGTATTTGTCGCGCGGGCAGCTCTCGATGACGCCCGTTGCGAGCAGTTGTTCGACGATCTGCATCGTCTCGCGGCGGCCCTCCTTGCTTGCGCCGCCCGATGCCGAAGCGAGGTGGCGCAGCGAGAATTTGTTGTCGGGCAGCTGCCGGAACAGTTCCAGAATCAGCGCGGCGCGTTCGTCGCCGTTATGGGTTTGTTTTTTCGTTCTTGTCATTTTTCATTCAACAGTTTGAGGGCCAGCGCCTGCATGAAGGCTATGCCCGTGGTGATGGCCTTCTCGTCGGGCGAGAAGGTCGATGTATGCGGTTTCCCCGACGCCGCGCCGACGCCCAGCCGGTAGAACAGCGAAGGATAGCGGTGCGTGTAGAACCCGAAGTCTTCGGCCGTCGTGCGCAGCGGCAGGTCGACGGCCTGCCACTGCTCGGCGGCCAGGCTGCGGGCGAGCGAGGCGAGGGCGGGGTCGTTGACCACGCAGGGATAGCCCCGCCCGATGTCGACGGCCGTCCGTGTGCCGTACCGGCGGTCGGCGGAGGCGGCGATTTCGCGGATCGCGTCGTAGGAGGCGCAGCGCAGCGCCTCGTCGAAGGTGCGCAGCGTCCCTTCGAGCCGGACGTCGTCGGGGACGACGTTCGTCGCGCCGTCGGCCTCGATGCGGCCGATCGAGAGGACGCGCTCCGGCAGGTTGAGGGCCAGCAGTCCGCCGACGAATTCGGCGGCGGCGGCTACGGGGTCGCGCAATTGATTGCGCAGTGCGGCGTGGCCCCCTGTGCCGTGTACGGTGAAGCGCAGTTCGTCGCTCGAAGCCATGTATTTGCCCGCGCGGAATCCGAAGGTGCCCACTTCGAGCGACGGTTCGACGTGCTCGCCTACCACGGCCCGCACGTCGTAGTCGGCGAAAGGCTCTTCGGCCAGCACCAGCGACGCGCCTCCGGGGTTGCACTCCTCGCCCGGCTGGAAGAGCCCGAGAAGCGTCCCCTCGAAGTCGCGCGAACGATTGAGCTCCTGCAAGGCACCCATCATCACGGCCGTGTGGACGTCGTGGCCGCAGGCGTGCATCACCCCGTCGTTGAGCGAGCGCCACGCCACGTCGGCCTGTTCGCGGATCGGCAGCGCGTCGATGTCGGCGCGCAGGACGACCGCACGACGAAGATTGCCGCGGCCTTCGATGCGTGCCAGGACGCCCGTGCGGGCGACGGTGCGGTGGGCGATGCCCAGCCCGTCGAGCGTGCGGGCGATGAGGTCGTGCGTCCCGGTCTCGCGGAACGAGAGTTCGGGACGGCGGTGCAGCGCACGGCGGAAAGCGATGATGTCGAGCTCGTCGGCCATGGTCAGAATACCTCCTTGATGATTTGGCGCACGTTCTCGGCGCGGCCCATGGTATAGAAATGGATCACCGGTACGCCGGCGGCTTTCAGCCGGCGGCACTGGTCGACGGCCCACTCCACGCCGATGCGGCGGATCGCTTCGGGGCGGTCGGCGTGCGCCCGGACTTCGCTGTGCAGTGCTTCGGGCAGTTCGATGGCGAAGGTTTCGGGGAGCAGCGTGAGCTGCCGCAGCGTCGAGAGGGGTTTCACGCCCGGGATGACCGGCACGTCGATCCCCGCTTCGCGGCAGCGGCCGATGAAGGCCAGGATGCGGTCGGCGTCGTAGCAGATCTGCGTCATGACGTAGTCGGCGCCGGCGTCGACCTTGGCTTTGAGGTGGCGCAGGTCGCTTTCGGCGTCGAGGGCGTCGACGTGTTTTTCGGGATAGCCCGCCACGCCGATCGAGAATTTCGAGTGGTGGCACTCCTCCACTTCGCCGTCGACGAACTCGCCGCGGTTCATCGCCGCGATCTGCCGCACGAGGTCGATGGCGTGGGAGTGCCCCTGCGGATGGGGCATGAAATGGCGTTCGTTGGGGCCGCAGTCGCCGCGCAGCGCCAGCACGTTGTGCAGCCCGAGGAAGTCCATGTCGATGAGCGTGTCCTCGATGTCGTAGCGCGACAGGCCGCCGCAGATCAGGTGCGGCACCACCTCGATGCCGAAGCGGTCGCGGATCGCGGCCGAGATGCCCACCGTGCCGGGACGCCGCCGCATCCGGTGCCACTCGATGTGGCCGTCGGGGGTAAGCGTCTCCTTGATGCTCTCGCGGTGGAAGGTGACGTTGATGAAGGCGGGGTCGAATTCGCGCAGGGCTTCGATCGTGGTGAAGACGCTGCGGGTACCGTCGCCTTTGAGCGGTGGCAGCAATTCGAACGAGAAGCGGGTCGTCTCCCGTGCGGAGGTTTCGCGGATGATATCCAGTACGTTCATGTTCAGACGTTGTTCGGAATGATTTTTTCAACGGTTTCGACTGCCAGTCCGCGCCGTTCGGCGTAGTCGCGCAGCTGTTCGGCGTCGATCTGTCCGACGGAGAAATAGCGGGCATCGGAGAAGAACAACCCGCAGAGCGCTTCGCCGGGCGAGATCATCCAGTTCTCCGTCAGCCGCATGCGGGTCGTCTGTTCGACGGCGAGCAGATCGAAGATCTCGCGTTTGAGCGAGTGGTCGGGCGAGGCGGGGTAGCCGAAGGCCATGCGCCGGCCGCGGTATTCGCCCGCGATGACCTGCTGCGGCGTCGGCGCCTCTGCGGTTTCGTAGCCCCACATCTGCCGCCGCACGAAGCTGTGCACCACTTCGGCGAAGGCTTCGGTGAGGCGGTCGGCGAGCAGCTTGGCCATGATGGCCGAGTAGTCGTCGCCCTCGGAGCGGAACTTGTCGCAAAGCTCTTGCAGGCCGATTCCGGCCGTGAGGGCGAAGGCGCCGATGTAGTCGGTCGCGCCGTCGCGCCGGTCGGCGATGAAGTCGGACAGGCAGAGGTTTTCGGCGCCGCGCGTCTGGTTGCGAAGCATGGGCAGCGTATGGCGGCGTCCCTTCGCATCGGTGAGGAGGATGTCGTCCCCGCGGCTGACGGCGGGGTAGATTCCCACGACGCCTTGCAGCGTGAGGAGCCGTTCGTCGGCGATGCGGTGCAGCAACGCCTGTGCGTCGTCGAAGAGTTTGCGGGCTTCGTCGCCCCGTTCGGGGTGGTCGAAGAGGTCGGGGCAGCGCCCTTTGAGCCCCCATGCGGGGAAGAAGAAGTTCCAGTCGATGAAGGGTTCGACGTCGGCGATGTCGAAGTCGGGGAAGACGAGCCGTCCCGTGTGGGCTGCGGGCGCGATCTGCGATGCGGGACGCGGGCGGCGGTTGCGGCGGGCATCGGCGACGGAGATCAGATCACGCAGCCGTTCGCGGCGCAGGTAGTCGTCGCGCAGCCGTTGCTGGCGGGCCTGCACCTCGGCGACATAGGTTTCGCAATCGGGACCCAGCAGGGCCGCGAGGATGCGGTTGTTCTCGCTCGCGTCGCGCGAGTGGATGACCGGTGCCGCCGTGCAGGGGGCGATCTTCACGGCCGTGTGGAGGTCGGAGGTGGTGGCTCCGCCGATGATGAAGGGGATGTGCAGCGAGCGGCGTTCGGCCTCCTCGACCACGTGGATCATCTCGTCGAGCGACGGGGTGATCAGGCCGCTCAGGCAGATCGCGTCGGCGCCCCATGCGGCCGCTTCGTCGACGATGCGCTGCGCCTCGACCATGACGCCCAGGTCGCGGATCTCGTAGCCGTTGCAGGCCATGACCACCGCGACGATGTTTTTGCCGATGTCGTGGACGTCGCCCTTGACCGTGGCCACGATCACCTTGCCCGCCGAATTTCGGCCGGCGGCATTCTGTTCGATATAGGGGGTGAGCACCCCGACGGCGCGTTTCATCACGCGCGCCGACTTGACGACCTGCGGCAGGAACATCTTGCCCTGGCCGAAGAGTTCGCCCACGCGCGCCATCGCACGCATCAGCAGCCGGTCGATCACCTGCATCGGGTCGCCCAGTTCGCGGTAGGCTTCGAGCGTGTCGGTCTCGATGTGGTCGGTCACTCCTCTGAGCAGAGCGTATTCGATGCGTTCCGGCAGCGGCCGGGTGCGCCACGCCTCCTCGTGTGCGGCTCCTTCGGCCGCGGTGTCGGTGCGGAGATGCTGTGCGTAGTCGATGAGCCGCTCGGCAGCGTCGGCACGACGGCAGAGGACGACGTCCTCGACGCGTTCGAGCAGTGCGGGTTCGATGTCGCTGTAAACCTGCAACAACTGGGGATTGACGATGCCCATGTCCATTCCCGCCGCGATGGCGTGGTAGAGGAAGACCGAGTGCATCGCCTCGCGCACGACGTTGTTGCCGCGGAAGGCGAACGAGAGGTTCGAAACGCCGCCCGACACCTTGGCGTGGGGCAGGTGTTCCTTGATCCAGCGCGTAGCTTCGATGAAGTCGAGCGCATAGCGGTCGTGCGCCTCGATGCCTGTGGCGACGGCCAGTACGTTGGGGTCGAAAACGATCTCTTCGGGCGGGAATCCCGCTTCGGTCAGCAGCCGGTAGGCGCGTTCGGCCACCTCGATCTTGCGGGCGTAGGTGTCGGCCTGTCCCCGTTCGTCGAAGAGCATCACCACGGCCGCCGCGCCGTAGCGGCGGATGGCGGCGGCACGTTCCAAAAAGGTACCTTCGCCCTCTTTGAGCGAGATCGAGTTGACGACGCTCTTGCCCTGCACGACTTGCAGACCGGCTTCGAGCACCTCCCATTTCGACGAGTCGATCATCACCGGCACGCGGGCGATTTCGGGCTCCGAGGCCATGAGGTTCAGAAAGTGGCGCATGGCCTGCGGCCCGTCGATCAGACCGTCGTCCATGCAGACGTCGACGAGCTGCGCTCCGGCGTCGACCTGTGCGCGGGCCACGGTGAGCGCTTCGTCGTAGTCGCCTTCGCGGATGAGACGGGCGAACTTCGCCGAGCCGGCCACGTTGGTGCGCTCGCCGATGTTGACGAAGTTGGCCTCGGGGACGATGCGCAGCGGTTCGAGACCGCTCAGGACCGTGATATGGCGCGGTGCGGGGAGACGCCGCGGTGCGTAGTCGCCCGCGATCTTCGCAAGTTCGAAGATATGTTCGGGGGTGGTGCCGCAACAGCCGCCGATGATGTCGACCAGCCCGCGCCGCATGTACTCGGCGCAGTCGGCGGCGAACATCGCCGGCGTCTCGTCGTAGCCGCCCATGATGTTCGGAAGGCCGGCGTTGGGGTGCGTCGAGATGCGCGTCTCGGCCACGGCGGCCAGCCGTTCCAGATAGGGGAGCAGCTGCTTGGCGCCGTAGGCGCAGTTGAGCCCGACCGAAAGCGGCCGTGCATGGGCTACCGAAGCGTAGAAGGCCTCGACGGTCTGTCCCGAAAGGGTGCGTCCCGATGCGTCGGAGAGCGTGCCTGAGATCATCACCGGCGTGCGGATACCGCGTGTGCGGCACTCGTCGTCGACGGCGGCCAGCGCAGCCTTGGCGTTGAGCGTGTCGAAGACCGTTTCGATAAGCAGCAGGTCGGCGCCCCCGTCCAGCAATCCCCGCACCTGCTCGCGGTAGGCGGCGCACATCTCGGCGAACGTGATGTCGCGCGCGGCGGGATCGTTGACGTCCGCCGACATCGAGAGCGTGCGGTTGGTGGGGCCGATCGAGCCGGCGACGAAGCGCGGTTTGAGCGGGTTGCGTGCGGTGAAGGCGTCGGCTGCTGCGCGGGCCACGCCGGCTGCTGCGCGGGCGATTTCGTAGGCGCAGCCCTCCAAACCGTAGTCGGCCAGCGAGACGGCGTTGGCATTGAACGAATCGGTTTCGATGATGTCGGCGCCTGCGGCGAGGTATTTTTCGTGGATTTCGCGCACCACGTCGGGGCAGGTCAGCGCCAGCAGGTCGTTGCAGCCGCGCAGCTGCCGTTCCCAGTCGCGGAACCGTTCGCCGCGGTAGGCCGCTTCGTCCAGCCCGTAGCCTTGCACCATCGTGCCGAAGCCGCCGTCGAGCAGCAGGATGCGTTCGTCGAGTATCTCTTCGATCGGTTTTCTCATTTTTTGACGATTTCGATTTCAAACAACCGGCTCCAATTCTTTCCCGTGACGAAGATGCGCCGCGTGGCTGCGTCGTAGGCGATGCCGTTGAGTACGTCGGTCGCGGGGGTGATCTCCTCTTCGGGCAGCAGTCCCGCGAGGTCCACGACCCCTTCGACCGTCCCCGTAGCGGGATCGATGATGACGATCTGGTCGGTGGTGTAGACGTTGGCCCAGATCTTTCCTTCGATCCATTCCAGTTCGTTGAGGAACTGCACGGGACGGCCGGCGGCCGTGACCGTGATCTTGCGTCCGCGTCGGAACGTGGCGGGATCGACCTCCCAGATGTGCTCCGAACCGTCGCTCAGATAGAGCGTCTCTCCGTCGGTGGCGAG
>ENA-UEQL01002425-UEQL01002425.1-human-gut-metagenome-genome-assembly--contig:-NODE-2425-length-12403-cov-8.292471_pt1 | contig 12403 bp, 11 predicted proteins | sample MGYA00242905_ERZ507926 | MGnify/ENA primary metagenome ERZ507926 (study PRJEB26167, sample SAMN06115531) | human gut metagenome | host: Homo sapiens | place: China:Henan | collected 2015-09-09...
AGCAAACCCGGAGGGCGTCCTTTTCGCGGGCGGGTTCGTCGAATTGCGAAAGTTCCGCGCATGAGGCGCAGAAGAGCAGGGCGCCTATGGCTGATACGGCGATTGCCGCGGTTTTATATTTTTGAAAGTGCGAATTTTTTGAGATTAAAAAGCGGCGCCGCGCATCTGAAAAATTTTTTTGAGAAAACTCTTTTTTGAGCGGCACAAAGTTTGGTCGGTGCGCAGATAAAACGTCCCTAAAAATTGAACAGTTTTTTGCATTTTTCAAGACGGCGGATTGAGCCCGCACTGGAGGCGCAAGGCTTCTGGGCTTAAATGTAAAAGTATTTAAAATATGATAAACGGAGAAAAACAGATAAAAGCGATGCTAAGAAACGGATGTTTAAATTGCTCATAAAATCAAATTCAAGCGTTTTTTAATCGGATAAAAATGATATACGGATATATAAGAGTTAGTTCAGATAAACAAACTACTGAAAACCAGCGTTTTGAAATCTCAAATTACGCTATGGGGCGCGGAATAAAAATCGACCGGTGGATAGAAGAGACTGTCAGTTCGAGAAAAAACCTGAGATCCCGCAAACTCTGGGCGCTTATGTGCAAAATAAAGGGCGGGGATTCGCTCATCGTATCCGAATTATCCCGATTGGGACGCAATATGTTCCAAATTGTCGGCATTTTGAACTTCTGCATGGAAAGGCAAATAAAGCTCCGCACCATAAAGGAAAACTACGAGCTCGGCAACAATATCGCTTCAAAAGTGCTCGCGTTCGCATTCGGGCTCGCCGCGGAAATAGAGAGGGAGCTGATTTCCCAGCGCACACGGGAGGCGCTGATGCGCCGAAAGAGCGAGGGCAAGGCCCTCGGGCGGCCGCGCGGGCAGAAGTCAGTGCGGGTGAAGCTTTCAAAGTACGAGGACGACATAATTTCCCTGATAAATGAAGGCGTTCCTAAAGCGCGCATAGCAAAAAAAATTCAACGTGGCGCGCGGCACGCTTTAAAGGTTTCTCTCCGGAATTTCTTCGGGATATCGCGGGAAGAAACCGGCGCCGGCATATGCTGACGGAAAACGGCAATCCAAATTTATGGAGCGCGTCGCGCTCGAAAACCCGCGCCCGCGCTTGCGCGTCCGCAAAAATCCGAAAGAAAAACAGCGCGCGGGGGAAAAACCGTCCAAGGCAAACTTGCGCCGGCGCGCGAAGGTTTAAGTCCGCGAGGCGCGGCGCGTCTGTCAGGCGCGCGCCGCGCCGGTATCGATTGTTTTGTGCTGCCAGGCGCGCGTTTGCGCAGGCAAATATCGGTTTAGCAAGGGGAGGGCGGCCCGCACTTGGGCGTAATATCCTTGCGAATATTGGCGGATTTCCGCGTGGAAAAATTCATCTCCCGCTTGCGCGCCCGGCATATCGCGCCTTGTTTCCGGTTGCCCTCTTGCCGTGCCGCACAATGCTCGGGAATATCAGCGCGAGAATTGCGGGATATGCGGGCTGTTGCGGGTTTTTGCGGCTCGCCCAAAATAAGCGGCAAGCAGGCAAATTTGCAGGCCCGTCTTTCGCGGCGGATTGCGCGGCAAAATCCGGACGCAAAAAACGGCGGAACGGAGGGGGGTAAACACCTTGCCAATTCCGCCATTTTGCGGTCGGCCCAATCCGGCCGGAACATATTCGTCAAACGTTGACCAGTAGGGACTCGAACCCCAACAAAAGGTGCCAGAAACCTTTGTGCTACCATTACACCACTGGTCAATTTTGAAAGCATTTAAACATTCAAAATTTTGGGGGCTTGTCAAGCTTTTATTTCCGTTTTAATTTGACCAACGCCGCGCTTGGATTTTTAATCGTCTTTTATTTATATGTCCGCAAATTTTGAAAAGGAACTTCTTTCGGCAGTCAACGCCGTTTTGGCCAACAACGGGCGCCCTCCCGTCGATTCCCTTGCCGCCGGCTCGGATTTGCGCGCGGATTTGGGGCTCGACTCGTTCGACCTCGCGGAGCTCGCCGTGCGCTTGCAGGCAAAGTTTGACGTGGACGTATTCGAGGGCGGGGGAGTCCGCACGCCGGCGCAGATTTTGGAAAAGCTTTCCAAGTAATGCGCGGTTGCGCATGGGCGGAGGAGCGGCCCGCTTGCAAATGGTTTTGCGCGCTTCCGGTTTTTCCCGCGCGCAAGGTCTGCGCGGCGGGCTTTGGTTTTTTTAGCGGAGTTGCCGGAAATTCGCTTTCCCTGCGGCATAAGGGCGCCGGAGTATCTGGCGCAAATTAAACCGTTGCGGCTGCGCGCGGGAAAAATGCCTGTGAAATTCCGCGCCGCTTTTCATGTATTTGTTTTTTCGGAACGGAGCAATGCCATTTTCCGCTTTCATCTGCCGCGCAAAAAAAGCGGCGCGCAAAATTTTCTGCGCGCCGCCAACTACAAACCTTACAAACCGATATTAATTCAAATTGGCTAACTCCTGCCCTGCGAGTATTGCGAACACGCCGTTTTGCTCGCTGTCGGACAATTCCTTAAATATGGCCTTCGCCTCGTCGGCCTTGCCGCTCTGCGCCTTTGCGAGGCCGAGGAGATATCCAGCCTGGGCGGAATATGCGGATTTTGCCGCGCCTTTAAAAATCTTTTCGAGTTCCGCCATGCCGTTTTCGGCATTGCCTGCGGATATCGCGGAGACTGCGGCGCCGATTTTTGCGCGCTGCGCGAGCGGCGAATTCCCCAGCCCGCCGACGGACTGGGAATAGAGCTTTTCGGCTTCGGCGTATTTGCCCGCCTTGTAGGCGGCGTCGGCGTTTTGAAGCAACGCGACCCCCGCGAGCGCGGTGCCCGGATTTTCGGCGGCGAATTTGGCGAGCTCTTCGGGAGTTGCGGCGGCGCAGTACGCGGCGGAGAGGCTTTCGGAGGCGCTCGCCCTGTATATTTTCCAAGCCTGGACGCCGATGACTATCGCGAACGCCGCGGTTATGGTAAAGATTATGAAGTTGCGGTTTCTTTTCCAATAGAGCCACACCCTGTCTTCAAGGTCGACTCCCTCGAGGTCTTCGTCGAGGATTACGGTCTTGCGCTCGTCCGCCGCGGGCGCGCCGGCGAGTTCCGCTTCGCTCGGCAGGCTCGGCCTGTTTTTTGCGGCGTTGAGGGGGCCTTTCCTGAAAAATTTTTCATTCATATTGCGCGGTATTCTTAAAATTTAAAGTAAAGCCCGTTTTTTTGCGCCAATCAAGAATAAAACTCAGGCTTTTTGCTTTTTCGCTTGCCGCCGCCGCGGAGCGGCGTATTTTGCCCGCATGAGAAAAACAGCTTTTTTGGCGGTTGCCGCGACGTTGGCGCTTGTGTCGACGCTTGCGGCGAAGACATATTTCAAGGGCGTCTGCGACAAAGACGCGCTTTCGTACAAATCGGGCGAGGAAATTGTGTTTTCCGTGTCGCTGATGGAGGACGGCAAGCCCAAGGGCGGGCAAAAAGTAAAATATGTCCGCAGGGGCGACGACGGCAAAACCGATTCGGGAGAGTTCGTTTCCGACGCGGGCAGGCCGTTTGTCTATAAGACGTCTGTCGACAGACCCGGGTATGTCCACCTTAAAATGGAGGCGGTCGGGGACGACGGAAAGCCTTTGAAGGACGCCGACAAGTTTGACGGCGGCGCTTGCGCGGACTTCGACAAAATAGCGCCTTCCGCGCCGGAACCCAAGGATTTCGACAAGTATTGGAGGGCCCGCAAGCGCGCTCTCAAAAAAGTTCCGATGAAGGCGGAGCTCACGCCTCTGCCCGAGAAGTCGAAGGGCGGAATCGACGTGTACGAGATAAAAATCGACTCTCTCGGGGAGCCCGTGCGCGGCTATTTGAGCATCCCCAAAAACGCTGCGGAGAAGTCGCTGCCGGCGCGCGCGGTGTTCCAGGGGTACAGCGTTTCGGACATGCACTATTGGCCCATGGGCGACTGCATAGCCATATTCGTTTCGCCGCACAGCATGGACATGGGAAAGGACAAGGCGTACTACGACGAATTGAAGAAGGGGAAGCTCGCCGGATTCGGATTTGAAAAGGAGCTTGCCTCCCCCAAGGATTCCTATTTCGACGGAATGATTTTGCGCGATTTGCGCGCCCTCGAATACCTGCGCTCGCGCCCCGAGTGGAACGGCAGGGAGCTGACGGTTTCCGGCGGAAGCATGGGCGGATTCCAGGCGATAGCGGCCGCCGCGCTCGACCCGAAGGTGACGGGGTGCAATTCGAGCATAACGTGGATGTGCGACCTCGGCGGAAAGGGCGCCGGAAGGCTCGGCGGGTGGCTGCCGGAGTACCTTCCGAACCGCGCGTATTTTGACAGCGCCAATTTGGGCAAACGCATAAAGTGCCCCGTAGAAATAGACGCCGGCCTCGGCGACTACACTTGCCCGCCATCGGGGGTCACCGCGCTTTACAACAATATTTCGTCGCCCAAGAAAATCGTATTCACCCAGGGGCGCACGCACGGGTATACCCCGCCGGATTCCCCCGCAAAGTATTCGCGCTCCGGCGGCGCGCAGAAATAGATTTTTAAGGTTTTGCGATGCGAAAGGCGCGGCGTTGGGGAACTCCGCGCCTTTTTTGACGCTCCGGCTTGGCGGGCTGGAAGCGGATTGCGCACGGAATGCCGCGCCGCCGCGCGCGTTTTGGGGGAAGCGGAGAAGGGCGGCGGGAATTGGGCGTTCAGCCCGCATTTGCGCGCCCTACCGCATTTGCGCGTCCGTATTTTTAAGGAGCGGGAAATTTTCTAAGCCCCGCAAGGTTCTCGGGCGCCCGCCGCTTTTGTTCGAAAAAGGCGCGAACGGCAAGGTTCGCGCCGATTGAAATTTCGCCTGCCGGTTTTCGGGCTATTCTTTCGCCTGCCCGCTGCCGCCGAACACGCGGGCTGTCGCGTTCAGGTAGTCGTATCCGTAAAAATTGTCGGGTTCGAGGTATTCGCCTTCCGTCCATTCATTCCATGCGTTCACGAATATGAGCTTGGGATTGCCCTCGGGAATGTTTTTGTCGGCCCACGCTTTGGCCATGCGCAGGGTTTTTTCATATTCTTTCGGGCATTTTTTCTCGCAGATTTCAGTGAATTCGTTTTGCGGGAAGCGCGGGTTGTTGTCCCAGCCGGTGGATACTATCGGGAAGAACACTCCGAAATCCTTTTTGTATTTTTCCCATTGCGGGATATTCCTGTCCCTCCATGCGGCGTAGCCGCCCTTGCGCGAGCCTCCCCAGTTGTATGCGCTCATTGAATCGAAGCCGTAGTATTCGGCGATTTCCCCGAGGGACGGTTTTCCCTTTCCGGGGACGGGAATATTGTGCGGAACGTTCATCGCCATGAAATGCAGCCCGTCGAAGCCGGCTTTCTTGCATTCGCTTTCGAGGAATTCGAGCGCCGCCTTCGTCTTTTCAGGGCCGCCCGCGCCGCGCACGAAGTTGCGCATCAGGAAAATCGCGAGCACCGGCTTGTTGGCGATCTTATAGTAGTTGGGCTTCTTGAAGTATGCTATAAAGCGCGGAACCAGCACCTTCGTAAATTCGTCGTAGGAGACGTCCGCGCTCCAGTTGACTTTCTCTTTTTCCGCCTTGCCTATCTTGTTGTTCCATAGGTTGTCGACGTCGTGGTTTGCCCACATCAGGAAGAATTTCATGCGCTCGTTGTTGGGGGCTTTGAGGAAGCCGTCGTTCAGCGCGCCTTCGAGGAACGGCCTGTTTTGGTACCAGTACCAGTCGTACATGAACACGTTGACTCCGGCGGCGAGGGCGGCGTCGATTTTGCGCGCGACGGCTATCGGGTCTGCCTCGTTTTCATAGCCCCACAGCGGGACAATCGGCTGTTTGTGCCCGTCGAATTTCGGCCTGGCTTCGTAGACGTTCTGCCACTCTCCCGTGCCGTGCGGGAAAATCCCGAGCTCCTTCCAGCGCGGTTCGGGGTGGTAGGCGGGCCAGACTATCGCGGCAACGTCGTATTCGGATTTTGCGGGGGCGGCGGAATTTCCCGCCTGCGGCGCGCGCCGGTCGCCGGAAGGGTTGGAAGTTTCCGGTTGCGACGCGCAGGCCGCGACAAGCGCGCAAACTATCGGCAGAATGCAGTATTTTATCATATTGGAATCTTGGTTTTGTATTGAAATACGTTTTAATTCGCGCCTTTGAAATATTCAATGCAAAAGTTTCCTAAATTCATATAAATTAAAAAAGCCGCCCTCACAAGATTTCGCGCATAAGCGCGAGAACTTGGAGGGCGGCCTCTGCGGGTCAAACCGCGTTCCTATTCAAAAAGCAGGGTGGTCACGGAGCGCGGAGAGAGTTTGAACGTCCGCTTGCCGTCAAATTTCGGGTCGATGTGCTGGTTGGCGAGGTCGGAGGATTCGCTCGTCCTGAAAGCCGAAACTTTTTTCAGCCCGTCCGAGCCTTTGCCGGAGAGCGAGAAGTCGAAATCCGCAGGCTCGTAGGAAACGTTTGCGGCAACAACCGCCACTTTCTTGCCGTCGGGCGAGGCGAAGGCGGAGGCGAACACTCCGCCGAGGTCGTCAGCGCCGGTTAAATCTATCCTCTTCCATCCCGGACGGATGAAAAAGCTGTAATTGCCGAGCGTCCAAAGCTTCTTGCGGGTGAATACGTTTCCGCCCTGGCAGATGTCGCCGTCTTTGGGGGTGACGCCGGTAAGGGCGTGGTCGCCGTTTATTTCAAAGGCTTTCCAGTAGCCCCAGCTCGGGGCGTCGACGCGCGCGAGGTCGGTGTGGATGAGCTTGGCCATCAAAAGCGAGATGTCCATGTCGGAGGGATTTTTTTGCGGCATGCCGTCTTTGCAAGCCACCCCAGGAAGGAGGCACCACTCCGTCTGTATGAATTGCACGCCGTATTTGTCGGCGCATTCCTTGAGCTTTTTGCGCGTGGAGACGATCTGCTCGTTGGACGTGTGCGTGTGGTAGTCGTGCGCGCCGATTTTGCGCGGGATGGATTTGAGATGGCCTATGTAGTCTTTGCTGTCGGGGTCGAAGAACGCGCGGATTTGGTCGCACGCCATGTCTTCAACGGGGTTTTTATTCATCTTTTTGCGCCCTTCGAGGTATGCGTCGCTTCCGTAGAGGTAGTCTACCCGCTCGGCCTCGCACAGCAGCTGTTTGGTTTTCAGCCCGCGCTTGCCAAGCGACTTGTCGAGCTCGACCGCCAGCCTCTTGATTTCCGGATTTAGCCACGGGGTGCCCTCCTGCGCGTTGGTGGACCACTTCCAGCCGGGCTCGTTCACGGGGCTGATGTAGTCTATATTGTACCCTTCGCCCTCGAAGTGCTTGGCGACTTCCGCCATGTATTCGGCGAAGTCGTCGTAGCAGTCTGCGCGCAGGTTGGACTTGAAGTCGGCGGCGTCCTTGTAGCCCTTGCCGTTTTGCGTCATCTGGACGGGAGGCGTGTTGGAAAACAGCAGAAACGATTCGCAGCCGTACTCTTTTGCCTTTTTCATGAAGTACTGCTGGCCGGCCGCCTTGGACCAGTCGTAGGATTTCCCGTCCTTTGACAGGAACGATTCCGCCCTGCGCTGGATGGGGACTATGTCCGCGCCCTCCTGCTCCCATGTTCCGCCGCCGATGTTGACGCGCCACATGCTAAGCCCGATTCCCTCGGGGCTTCCGTCTTCCCCGTATTTTTGGGAAAACAGCCATTTGGCGAGCTTTTCCTTCTTGTCGTCGGCGAAAAACTTGCCGATGAAGTTTCCGCTCCACGCGTCCGATGCCGTGAAGCTTTCGATGGTCTGGAACTTTTTATCGAGGTTTGCGGAGACGCAGACCGTCTGCGCGGCGTTCGCCGCCGAGAGAACGGCGGCCGCCGTTGCGATGCTGTATATGGTTTTTTTCATGAGCCGTTTTTATTTTTGGTGCAGTTTCTTGAAATGCGGAAGCCTCCATATCGGGGCGTCGATTTTGACCGCGCGCCCGCCGGAATATCTGTTGCCGAGCTCGTCGATCCATTCCCCGCGCGGCAGGACGACTTCGCGCGAATCCGCCGGCGTGACGACCGGCGCGACGAGGTATTCCGAGCCTAGCATAAATTGGTCGCGGATATTCTCGTAGCCGCAGTTGGGAAATTCGTATTCCATCGCGCGCACGATAGGCTCTCCCGTGGCGGAGGCTTCGCGGGCGGTTTTCAGGATATAATCGGCGAATTTGACGTGCAGGTTTGCGGCGTCGCGGCAGGCGTCGAGGTGCTTTTTGTCGAGCACCCTCCACGGGGCGAGCGAAAACTGCATCATCGGCATCAGCGCCGAGGCCTGCGCGAATCTTACTATCAGCCGCTGGTCGATCCGGCCGGGTTCGACGCCGATGAAAGACTTGTATTCTCCGCCGCCCACCATGTCGGGGGCGAAGTACGGATACCCGAGCATTCCGCACGCCGCGGCGTGCGGGATAATCTGCCGCAGCCCATCCCATGTGGAGTGTTTGTCCCTGAGCCTTTGGACTATCGCGCGCCCGCCGAGTTTCCATGTGCTTTTGAATTCGTGGTACGGAAATTCAAACGCCAGTTGCGAATATCCGCGCGGATAGTCCTGCGGAGTGTATTTTGGCGAGTCGAACAGTATTCCCTTTCCGGAGACCGAAGAGGCCGCCCCGCCGTCGAATTTGAAGCCGTCTATGCCGTATTTTTCCGCTAGGGCTTTCAGGCGTTTTGAGAAATGCGCCCGCGCTCTCGGGGAGGTCATGTCGTAAACGGGCGATTTGCCGCTCCACCACGGTATTATCGCGGCTTTGCGCCTGCCGTTTTTCATTTTGGGCTCGTCCGCACCCTGCAAGAGGACGCCGTCGCCTTGGAGCTCCAAAAATTCCCCTCCGGCGGAGGGCGCAAACGGGGCTGTCCAGTACATCACCTTGTACCCCATTTCTCGAAGCTGCGCGTTGAGCCCCGCAGGATCCGGAAATTTATCCGCCCTGAATTCCAGCATTCCGTAATACCTGTCCCATCCGCCGTCCACCATGAACACCCCGCACGGAAAGCCGTTTTCGCGTATGGCGCGGGCGTATTTCAGGATGTCCGCCTGGTTTTGGTTGCGGACGAGCTCTATCCATGTGTTGAAGTGCGGCTTGGAAAAAAATATTTCCGGCGGGATTTTGCCGTCCGGCGGAAAGTGGTTTTTGGACGCGCTTAGAAACGCGCTTTTGAGGGTTCCCGCGCCGTCGCCGCGCACCGAGAGTTTTTCAAAGCGCGACTCCAACACGAGCGCTCCCTTTTCGAACTTGAAAGAGAACGGTTCCTCCGACCATACGTACCTGCCTTTCGAGGAGAGCAGCAGCGGGGAGGCCTGGTTGCCGAAGTCGTTTTTCAGAAGGTCGAAGCTCTTTGTGTCGGCGGGGAAGGGCATTATGTCGCCGAGGGTAGTGGCGGCTCCCCACCACTTTTCTCCGTCTAACGGTTCCACGCGGGTTTTGAAAGTCTCCGCCGCCGCGCAGGAAACCGATAACATAAATGCGAGCATCGCGCCTCTCATGCGCAACACCTTATATTTCGGCGCGGAGGCGTTCAAGAAAAATGGGGAATTTGCGCGTTTAACAGTTAAATTTGGCGCCGGATTTCCCCTTTTTTATTGAACGGGGACGACCCTCACCGCCCTCCCGCATTGGTCGGCGTGTATTCCCGGGCCGTATGCGTTCATTTTCAGCCCGTTGTTATATCTGGGCGCCGACAGCTGCCTGTACAGCAGCTCTTCGTGCAGCCGGGCGTAGAAAGAATCGTCGTATTCTCCGTATTCCGGGTATCCGCTCCAATAACTTTGATTATACGGCGCGCATCCCGACAGGAGAAGGCATATTGCCATTGCGAAAACGGTTCTCGTCATTTCAGTTCGTTTTGTATTATGTCTCTTAGATTTAGAGCCCTGTTTATGTCCGCCTTGAATTCTTTTTCCACTCCTTGGAATATTTTCTCTTGAAACTGAAACTCCTCTAATGTCTTTGTGTCGTATTTCGCTAAAGCCGGATCGTTTTTTTTCATTTCTTCCAAATCTTCCTTTTTTACTTTTTCCCATTCTGCTTTGCCCTTGTCGGAGCCGTATTTTGCCGCCATGTACATCAGAAGCTTGTAGTGGATTGATTTGGCGTCTTTGTTTGCAGTGGAAAATTTTAATATTATGGCGGCGGCGTAGTATCCTTCCGGATCCCCTTTTTCTCCCGCCAGTATATAATAGAATATTGCCGTGTTGTTGGCCTCTTCGGGATTTCCGTCTCTTAAAAGAGTATAACACAAGAAAGCGAGCCGCTTTGCTTCGGCGGCCGTCAGGTGGCGGGGATTTTTTTCATAGAGTTTGACGGCTTCCTCCCGCAGATCGTTGTTGTTTAGCGAATCGTACATTTTCGCCCTCGCTTCGGCGATTTTTCTTCTCCTTTCGGATATTGATTTTTGTTTGGCTTCGAGAGACTTTATGTATATCGCCTTTGCGGTCGGCGAGCTTGAAGCAAGCAGGTATGTGGATGTTATCGGATTGTCGACGAGCTCCGCGCACGAGGCCGTGAACAACGCGGCGGCGGCCGTTGCAAAAAGGCGCGCGGGCGCATGCATATGCGCGTTGCGGAAACCGCGCGTTTTTTGGGGGCGGGCGGCGAGAGAATTTTGCAGAAGCTTCGCCTCCCGCAGGGCGCGCGGCGTTAAGGTGGCGCAAGACGCGGAAACGCCGCAATGCCAGCGTTTGGCGGCGGAAGTTTTGGGCGGCAATTGCGCCGGATTGAAATTTAAAAGAAAGGCGGGATTGCTCGAGAGCCGGCGCAAAACGCGCGGGATGGGAAACAAAAAGCCCGCCTGTTTTTCAACGGGCGGGCGGAAATCCGGAGATTTTATCCGGATTGCATTTAAATCTGGTAGCGGGTGAAACGCTTGATTTCTATCTTTTCGCCGATAGTGGCGATTTTCTGCGTGAGCAGCTGTTCGATTGTGAGCTTGTCGTCCTTGACAAACGGCTGTTCGAGCAGGGCGACGCCCGCGATGAACTTGTCGATTTTCCCGTCCACAATCTTCTGCTTGATGGCCTCGGGCTTTTTGTCTTCCGCCATCTGCGCCATTGCGATTTCGCGCTCCTTTTCCAGAAGCTCGGCGGGAACTTCCTCGCGCTTGATGCAGATGGGGGAGGCCGCCGCGATGTGCATGCACAGGTCGCGGACGAAAGCGCGGAAGTCCTCGTTCTTTGCTACGAAGTCCGATTCGCACGCAACTTCAATCAGCACGCCGACCTTGTGGTTGGAGTGGATGTAGGCCTCTACGACGCCCTGTTCGGCCGTGCGACCAGCCTTTTTCGCGGCGGTGGCGACGCCCTTCTTGCGGAGGATTTCGATGGCGGTTTCCTCGTTGCCCTGCGCCTCGACGAGGGCCTTTTTGCACTCCATCATTCCCGCGCCCGTGCGCGCGCGCAGGTCGCTTACCATTTTAGCGGTGATTTCCATAAGTTATGCCTTGGGTTCTTCGACTTTTTCGACGTCGATTTGTTTGAATTCAACCTGCGCTTCGGCTTCGGGGCGGACTTCCGCCTTGCCGATAATCTGCGGGTTTTTGGGCTGTACGGTCCTGCGGCTGAGGCCGTTCTGGACGGCTTCAACGACGATTTCCGTGATGAGGCGTATGCTCTTTACGGCGTCGTCGTTGGCGGGAATGGGATAGTCCACGAGCGACGGGTCGGAGTTCGTGTCTACCATCGCGACGACCGGAATCCCGAGCTTGCGGCATTCGGAGACCGCGATTTCCTCGTTCTTGATGTCTACTATAAACAGTGCGCCCGGAAGCTTGGAGATGTCCTTTATGCCTTCAAAGTTGCGCTCCATGCGCGCCATTTCGCGGCGTATGGCGGCGGCTTCCTTTGCGTAGAGCTTGTCGAGCTCGCCGGAAGTTTCCATGTTCAGGAACTTCCTGTACTTCTTGAGGCTGGTGAGAATGGTCTCGAAATTCGTGAGCGTGCCGCCGAGCCAGCGGTTTACGCAAAACGGCATCCCGCACATCGCGGCGGCCTCGCGCAGAATTTCCTGCGCCTGGCGCTTGGTGCCGACAAACATAATATCCTTGTTGTCCGCGACCGTTTCCTCTATGAACGCCGCCGCCTTTTCGAGCTGGGCGTAGGTCTTTTCGAGGTCGATTATTGAGACGCCCGAGCGGTGGTCGTACACATAGGGCTTCGACTTGGGGTTCCAGCGGCGGGTCTGGTGGCCGAAATGCACGCCCGCGTCGAGTAGGTCTTTTACTGTGATATTCATATTGTTTTGCTCCGTATCCGCCTCGCGGCGAACCTGGGATACTTTCTTTTTTTGAGGTTGATTTTTATCTGTTTTGGCCGAAAACGCATTTTGCGCTTCGATAAAAAATATATATACACAATATTCAGCCGGAGAGCGCAAGCAAAAAAATGATTTGGCGAATGCTTTTGGCGAATAGCTCCGTTTCGGGGAAAGCCGCCACTGGTCAC
>ENA-UEQL01002430-UEQL01002430.1-human-gut-metagenome-genome-assembly--contig:-NODE-2430-length-12390-cov-4.672866_pt1 | contig 12390 bp, 9 predicted proteins | sample MGYA00242905_ERZ507926 | MGnify/ENA primary metagenome ERZ507926 (study PRJEB26167, sample SAMN06115531) | human gut metagenome | host: Homo sapiens | place: China:Henan | collected 2015-09-09 | study...
GGATGTTCATCATCCGCGCCATGTTGACGGCCTTGGAGACGATCATGGACACGAGACTCTGCGGGCTCGTGACGATCACGACACCGTCGATCGGCAGCGATTGGAACACTGTCAGCATCACGTCGCCTGTTCCGGGCGGCAGGTCGACGAACATATAGTCCACCTCGCCCCAGCACACGTCGGTCCAGAACTGCTTGACCGCGCCGCCGATGACCGGGCCGCGCCAGATGACGGGGTCCGTCTCATTGGGCAGCAGCAGGTTGATGGACATGACCTTGACGCCCTCCGGCGTGACGGCCGGGAGCATCCCGTCGTCGCTGCCGACGATCTGCTCGTGCAGGCCGAAGGCCTTCGGAATGGACGGGCCGGTGATGTCGGCGTCGAGAATGGCGGTCTTGTAGCCAAGCTTGTGCATGGCCATGGCCAGCATGGAGGTCACGGTCGATTTGCCGACGCCGCCCTTGCCGGAGACGACGGCGATGACCTTTTTCACCTGCGAGTTTTTGTTGGGTTCGGCAAGCAGGCTCTCCTGCTTGCGGTCAGAACAGCTTTCGCCGCAGCTCGAACAGTTGCCGCTGCATCCGCTCATAATAAAAACACTCCTTTTGTGTCGTTCTTTGCATCATTCTATCACAGGGGCACGGAAAGTCAACGGTGCGCTTGATAAACCGCCTTGCAGAAGGCGAAGACCTCGCGCAGCGTATAGTTGAGCTTCAGGATCCACGGCCATGTGCCGCTGGATAGCCCATAGGGCTCCATGCCGAGCGTTCTTGCAATATATTTTGCCCGGCACATGTGAAAATCACTCGTCACGATCAGCACGCGCGACGTGTCGAACCCCGCCTCTTCGGCGAGCTTCGCCGAGAACAGCAGATTTTCCCGCGTGTTCGACGCCTGCGGCTCCTCAAGGATCTGCGATGCGTCGGCGCCGTGCGCGAGCAGGTACTGCGCCATGACCGACGCTTCCGTGTGCGCTTCGTCCGGGCCCTGCCCGCCGGAGACGATCACGGTCCGGTCCGGGTGTGCCTGCAGGAATTCGAGCGCCTTGTCCAGACGCTTTTTGAGCGTCAGCGACGGTCCGTCGCCCTGGACCTGCGCGCCGAGCACAACAATGAAATCCGGTGTTTCGTCTGGTGTCATGGCGCTGTCCTTTCCCTGCACGCTGATATAGCCCATCGCGCCGAAGATGACCGCCATCGAGATGGCCGTCAGCGCGATGAGGATCCGGCTCCAGACCTTCGGCGCGTCCTTTTTTCGGAGGATCCGCAGCGCCAGCAGCACCGCCGCCAGAAGCAGCAGACATACGCCCGTCATGCCGATGTGCAGCGGCAGCGCCAGACAGACCGCGCCGAGCAGCGCGATCGCCGCGATCAGCCATACCGGGATCATGTTGCGTCCTCCAGCTCGCAGGAGAGGGCCTCCCACTGCTCCATCATCTGCGCGAGCGTGTCCTCCGCCTGTTGCTTTTCTTCCATCAGCCGCGCCAGCTCCTGATAATCGGCGGCCGCGGCCTCGATCTTCGTGTCCAGCTCCGCCGACAGCGCCTCCTGCTTCTCGATCTCGCGCTCGAGCGCGCGGACCTTCTTCTCGAGCATCTTGCTGCCGGAGGTCTTCGGCTTTTCCTTGTGCTCCTTTTTGGGCTTTTCGGGCGCGGGGGCCGCGATGGCCTCCTTCTCCTTGATGGAGCGGTATTTTTCGTAGCCGCAGAGGTAGTCGCGGATCTGCCCGTTTTCCAGCTCCCAGATGCGGGTGGCGAATTTGTTGACGAAATACCGGTCGTGCGAGACGAAGATGAGCGTGCCCTCGTAGTCCTCCAGCGCATCCTCGAGCCATTCGCGCGAGTCGATATCCAGATGGTTCGTCGGCTCGTCGAGGACGAGCAGGTTGATCTTCTCGTCCATCAGCATGCACAGCCGCAGCCGGCTCTGCTCGCCGCCGGAGAGGGAGCCGACCGTCTTGAACACGTCCTCGCCCTCAAACAGATACGCGCCCAGCCGGTCGCGCGCGGTCTGCACGGTGCAGTTCTTCTCATAGAGCATCGTGTCGAGGAGCGTCCGCTCGGGGTGGGCAAAGTGGATGATCTGCGGCAGGTAGGCCCACTTGACCGTGGGGCCGAATTTGATGCGGCCCGCGCCCGCCTCCTCGCCGAGGAGAATTTTGAGGAAGGTGGACTTGCCGGTGCCGTTGTCGCCGAGCAGGGCAATGCGCTCGCCGCCCGCGACCTGCAGCTCCACATCGGAAAACAGCGTCCGTCCGTCATACGCCTTGCCGAGCCCCTTGACGGACAGGACTTCGTCGCCGAAGAAGTCCCGCTGGGCGAATTTTGCCCGCATGGTCTTGTCCTGCGTGGGCCGGTCGGTCTTTTCGATGCGCTCCATCCGGTGCTGGATGGACATGGCGCGGCGGTAGAGCGTGCGGTTGTTGATGCCCCAGCCCTTCATGCGCTCGAGCGTGAAGCCGAGCTGGGCAAGCTTGGCCTGCTCCTTTTCGTATTGCTTGAGCTGCAGCTCAAAGCGCGCCTGCTTTTCCTGCACGTAGAACGAGTAGTTGCCGGAATAGAACTCCGCCTTGCCGTCGTGCAGCTCCACGATGCGCGTGACGACGCGGTCGAGGAAATAGCGGTCGTGGGAGATGGTCAGGACGGTCCCCTTGAATTTTTCAATATAGCCCTCGAGCCATTCCACCGCGTGCATATCGAGGTGGTTCGTCGGCTCGTCGAGCAGCAGGATATCGGTCTTCTCGAGCAGCAGCCGCGCGAGGTTCACGCGCGTCTTCTCGCCGCCGGAGAGGCTGTCGAAGTCCTGCTGCCGCTGCGCGGCGGGGATGCCGAGGCCGTTGCAGATCTTGTCGGTCTGCATGTCCGTCTCGTAGCCGCCGCCGGTCTGAAAGCGCGTGGAAAGCGCGTCGTACTCGGCGAGCGTGGCCTTGTCCGGATGCGCCGTCATCTGCTGTTCCAGCTGGCGCATTTTGTTCTGGATGTTCGTCAGCTCCCGGAAGGCCGTGCGCAGCACGTCCTCGACGGTGTAGCCCGCGGGGTAGTGCGGGATCTGGGAGATGAGGCCGACCTTGCGGCCGGGCGCGAAGCGCACCTCGCCGGAATTGTAGTCCAGCTCGCCGGTCAGGATCTTGAACAGCGTCGTCTTGCCCGCGCCGTTGCGTCCGAGCAGACCGACCCGTTCGCCCTCCTGCACGTCAAAGCTGACGCCGTCGAGCAGATTCGTATCCGCGTCAAAGCTCTTGACGAGGTCTTTTACGGAAATATCGATCATGGTGATTCCTCTTTATGTTTCAGTCTGGAAGGCTGTCCGGTATAGGGACAACCTCTCAGTCAGCCTGCGGCTGACAGCTCCCCTGAAAGGGGAGCCTTTGGTTCGTGCGAAGATCTTAGGCCTTCCCTTCCAGGGGAGGTGGCACGGCGAAGCCGTGACGGAGAGGTCGTCCCGGGCAGGAAAAACTTTACGGTTCCACAAACCGCGCCAGGAATTCCTCCCGGGAGAACAGCACGTTTACGGCCTGCAGCAGGGCGTTCGCGCTCATGTGTGCGGGCAGGGAAAGGGCTTGCAGGAGCGCCGCACGCTTTGCCGCGCTGTCGGGCCGGCCGGAAAGGCCGAGGGTGAAAAAGTCCTGCTTTGTGACAGGCTCGCGCGCGGGCGCGGCCTGCGCGTCTTCAAAATCGGCGCCGGCGTTTCGCAGCGCCTGCAGAAGGATCTCCGGGCGCATGCCCTCCACGCCGAGCAGGCCCTCTTTGCCGGGCGCGGTCTTGCGCCGCTCCTTGCCGGGGATGTCGGGGATGTAGGCGTGCAGCACGCCTTCTGCCGGCAGGGCGCTTTTGAGCGTATTGCGGATGAGAAAACCGGCGCCGTCGGAGTCGGTCAGGATGATGAGGCCCGTCGTCTCTGCGGCCTGCCGCAGCAGGCGCAGCAGCGCGGGGTCCTTCATGCCGGTAAAGCCGTTGGTGGTGAAGATCGGGGTGTCGACCAGCTGCCGCAGGGCGTTCTGGTCGTATTTTCCCTCGACGACGATCGCCTGCCGGATGCGAAGCTTATCCATGCCGCGCCTCCTGCGAAAGCTGCACGAGCAGCAGCTCCAGCAGCCGCTCGGGGTCGTCGGCGCCGGTCTTCATGGCGACGTCGGTCTGCAGAACCAGCTCCACCGCCTTCTGGCAGAAGCTGTCGGTCACGCGGCGCGCAGCCGTCATGGTCAGGCTCGCGGGGTAGCTCTTGAGGCCGGTCAGCTCCATGAGCTCCTTCTGCCCGCCGCCCGCGGACAGGATGACGCGCGCGTAAAACAGCCGCCGCAGCTGCGCCCCGATGGCGCCGAGCACGGCGATGGGGTCGGTCTGCATGGCGTAGAGCTCCTGCAGCTTGCTGAGCGCTGTCTCAAAATCCTCCTTGACGACGGCGTCGCTGATATCGAAGGTCTGGGCGCTGAGCGCCGGGATGACGACGGCGTCGATGGCCCCGCGCGTGATGGCCGGGCCCTGCTGGTAGGCGGCGATCTTGTCGATCTCCCCGGCGAGCGTGGTCATGAGGCCGTCGGTGCGGAAAATGAGGTACTGGCACAGCTCGTCCGTGACCATCTTGTCGTGGGCACGGAAATGCCGCGTGATCCACGCGCACAGATCGCGCTCCGACTGCTTGCCGAACGTGAGGATCTGCGCGTGCTCGCGGATGGCGGCGGCGAGCTTTTTCATCGTGCCGTTGATCTTGAACTCCACCGTGTCGTAGACGAACAGCACGCAGCAGTAGTCGGGCAGGTCGGAGAAAATGGCGGCGTACTGCTCGCGCGCGCCCTCCGGCTGTTTGAATAGATCGACGTCGTCCACGCGCACGAGCGTCCGCTCGGCCATCATCGGCATGGCGTCGATGGCGTCGGCCAAGGCCTGGGGTGTGCAGTCGTCGGCGGAGAAGCGGTGGCAGTTGAACTCGCCCGCGGGCCCGTCCGCGATCTTTTTCGTGATGAGATCCACGTAATGGCTGCGCAGAAAGGCCTCTTCGCCGCTGATGATATAAAAATTGCCGAGCGTGCCTGCCTTGAGGTCGCTCTTGAAGCGGCGCAGCGCTTCCCCGGCGTCCTGATCGGGTGCCTTTCTTGCCATGTTCTTACCCCCTGATGGTGATCGTGCCGGACAGGTCTGTGCGGTACACGGCCGCGCCGGACTGCCGGATGCGCGCGAGCGTCTGCGCGGCGGGATGGCCGAAGCGGTTGTCCGCCCCGGCGGAAATGAAGACGGCCTCCGGCCGGACGGCGCGCAGCAGCGCCCCGGATGTCGAGGTGGCCGCGCCGTGATGCCCGGCCACCAGCACCGCTGCCTGCGGCAGCGTGTGCAGCGACAGCAGCCGGTACTCTGCCTGTGCGGTGAGGTCGCCGGTTATTAGAATATCATATTTTTCGCAGGCTGCCAAGACGCAAAGTCCCGCGTTTTCCTCGTCTTTCTCCCCGGTGGGCGCGAAAATGGTCAGACTGCCGCCCTCCTGCGGCAGCACCAGGTCCTGCGTGACGTACCGGATGCTCGTCCCGGCCTCCGCCGCGGCGAGCAGGATCTGCGTGCGCAGGCGGCTGCTTGGCGAGAGCTCCGGGATGTAGAGCGTGTCGACCTGCACGCGGCGCAGCAGCTGGCGCACGCCGTTGCAGTGGTCGGCGTCAAAATGCGTGAGGATGAGGCGGTCGACTCTCAGCATGCCCCGGGCGAGCAGGTAGCGCGCGGCTGTCTCGCCGGTCGCGTCCTCTGCGCCGCCGCAGTCGATGACGGTGACACTGCCGCCCGTCCGGCTGACGAGGCACTGCCCCTGTCCGACGTCCAGCATGGCAAAGCTGCTCGCGGGCAGGGCGGCATCGGCGCAGGAAAGGGCCATGCAGCACCCGGTCACCACCACCGCGGCCGCCAGCGCGTGCCAAAGCCGGACCGTCCCCGGCCGCAGCGCCAGCAGCAAAACCAGCGCGTAGAGAAAGACCGCCGCCGCGATCAGATACCCGTTTTCCGGATACAGCGCGGCAAACGGCACCTTCGCCGCGCCATGCGCCACGAGCTGCACGAGCCGGACCGGCCAGCTCAGCACCGCCGCCGGGATCGCCGCCGCGGCGGGAAGGGCGAGGGCGAGCAGCGCGGTCAGCATCGCGCCGCAGAAGACGATCGACAGCAGCCACAGCACCAGCACGTTCACGACCGGCGCGGCCAGCGAGATCTCGCCGAACTGGACCGCCGTGATGGGCAGCGCGAAGACCATGGACGAGAGCGTGCAGCAAAGCGCCGTCAGCATGGCGCGCAGCAGCCAGCGCTGCAGCCGCCGGTGATCCGTGAGCGCGCGGTAGAGCCGGCCCGCAAAGAGTACGATGCCCGCCGTCGAGGCAAATGAGAGCTGCAGCCCCACGTCCCGCACGGCCCAGGGGTTCTGCGCTAGCAGCACGAGCAGCGCGGCGAAGATGGCCGTCGGCGGGTCATAGTCCCGCCGCAGGAGCGGGGCGCACAGGACGATCGCCTGCATGACGCCCGCGCGGACAGCGGAGGCCGGTGCGCCGGCCATCAGGATGAAGCACGCGGCGGCGGGCAGACCCAGCACGGCGGCGAGCGGATGGTTGCCGCCGCACAGCAGCAGGATCATCCCCAGCAGGATGGACACGTGCATGCCGGAGACCGCGACGGCGTGATAGATCCCCGCGATCGCCAGCTCATTGCGCGCGGCGTAGCGCAGCCCGGAGCGGTCGCCCAGCAGCAGCGCGCGGACGAATCCGGCCGTATCGGCAGGGAAGACGGCCGTGACGGCCGATCGCAGCCGCTGCGCAAAGCGCGCGGGCAGCAGGCGGAGCGGGACTGCCAGGGCTTTTTGAACATGGAGCGTCCCGCGGCAGCTGGCCGAGAGGAGCAGACCGCGGCTGATATCGTAATCGCTGCCGCGGCGCAGCCGCTCCTGTGCCGTCGTGATGCGGGCAAGGCCGCTGAGCGTGTCGCCGGGGCGGATGTCCGCATCCGCCTCGTCAAAGTACAAAACTGCCGTGCAGCTCTGTCCGCCGAGCTTCAGCCGCACCTCGCAGGACTGGCCGTAGGTCGTCTGCTGCGGTGCGGCGAGGGCTTCGGCCGCAAACGGCAGCTCCTGCCCGGCATAGCGCTCCAACGGGCGCAGAAACAAAGCCTCGTACCCGCGGCACCAGGCAAAGCCCATTAAGATCCCGAGCACGCAGACCGCTGCGCGGCGCGTCCCGGCTTTTCTCAGCAGAAACAGCCCGCCGCACAAGACCGCCAGCCCCAGCAGCAGCGGCCAGGGCGCGGCATGGACGGCGTACACATACAGGGCGGCGGCCAGCGCGAGGCCGCCGGAAAAGAGGCAGAGCCTTCGCATCGCTTGTCTCCCGTCATACAAAAAAACGGGCGCGCTGCAAGCAGCACGCCCGTTTTCAGGCAATTATTCTTCCGTCTTGGGTGCTTCTTCAGCAGGTGCCGCTTCGGCGGGCGCTTTCGGTGCTTCGGGCGCTTCCTCGGCCTTCGGGGCCTCGTCGGCGACAACGATCTCAAAATCGTCGTCGGTGGGGGCGTCTTCGGTCTCGGCGGGCTCTTCTTCGGTACACAGGGAGACGCTGTAGTCCTTCAGCTCGGCGATGGCCTTCTTGGACTCGTCGATCTTCTGGCACCAGGGCAGGTATTCCGCGGAATCCAGCTCTTCGCCGACGGCGTAATCGCGGTAGTACAGCTTGCCGAGCTCGATCTCAGCCTTCTTGACCTTGTCTTCTTCGGCGTAGATGGAAATATTGGCCTTTGCTACGGCAGCCAGCTCCTTTGCCTTGGCGGCAGCGGTCTGGGCGGCTTCCATGGCGAGGTTCTTTGCAGCTTCAAAATTTTCAGAAAAACTCATAAGGAAACTCCTTTCAGTCTCTTATTTTAATCACCAGTATAACACTGATTTTAAAAAAATGGAATAGGCAAGGGGTCGGAATTGTGAGGATTTTTGTAAATTTTCTTTTAATCGTCCGTGTCTTTGCCGTCAGCCGCCTCAGGCTCTGCGGGCTTCCGGTTGACATAGAGCGCGTCCGGCGCGGGCTTCTTTTTGAGCAGGACCCAGGCGAGGATCCCGGCGGCGGCCAGGAACGAAACGATGGCGACCAGCTGGCTCACGCGGATGCCCGTGGAGAACAGATACAAGCTGTCGGTGCGCAGACCCTCGATCCACGCGCGGCCGAGGCCGTACCAGGCGACGTAGAGCAGGAAGACCTCGCCGTCAAATTTCCGCTTTTTCGAGAACAGATGCAGGCCGATGAAGCCGATGAGGTTCCACACGGATTCATAGAGGAACGTCGGGTGATAGTAGGTCACGACGCCCGCCGCGTCCTGCAGGCCCATCTTGAGGAAGGCCTCCGTCACGGCGCCGTGCGCCTCGCGGTTCATGAAGTTGCCCCAGCGGCCGATGCACTGGCCGATGATCACGCCCATGCCCGCCAGATCGAGCAGGACGGGCGCGGGGATCTTCTTGACCTTCGACACGACGAGCAGCGTGATGACGCCGCCGATGATGCCGCCGTAGATGGCAAGTCCGCCCTCCCAGATATAGAGCATGGAGATGGGATCGTCCTCATACAGCTCCCAGTAGAAGATGCAGTAGTACAGCCGCGCGCAGACGACGCCGATGGGCACGGCCCAGAGGATCATGTCGAGCACGTCATCCTGCGTGACGCCGAAGTCCTTTGCGCGGTGCAGCATATACAGAACGGCCAGCAGAAAGCCGCTGGCAATGATGATGCCGTACCAGTAGATATCCTTGCCGAAGACGGTAAAGGCCACGGGGCTCGGGTCGATCGTGATGCCGAGATTCGGGAAGGTGATGGGCGAAGCCAGAAACATGGAAACATTCCTCCTTATTTGCCGGGGCAGACGATGCTGATCGCCGCGCGGGCGGGTGTGACCGTCCGGCGCAGGAAGCTTTCCGCCTCCCGCAGCGTAACGGCCTGCAGGGCTGCGAGCTCGTCGAAGCAGCCCGCGCCTGCGAAATACGCTTCGCATATACGATAGCAGGTCGATTCCGATCCGTCAAGCTCCCGGATGAGCCTGCCGCAGGCGGACTTCTGCAGCCGCGCGCAGCGGGCCGGGTCAAACCCCTGTGCCAGCGCCTGTTCTGCGCCGTGCAGGATGGCGGAAAGCACGGCCCTGGGCTTCCGGCCCGTGCCGCCGGCCTGCAGCAGCGCCGCACCCGGCACCTGCGTGAAGCAGGCGGAAAAATCCGCGTCGATCAAAGAAGCCTCGTACAAAGTCTCATACAGCGCCGAGCTCTCGCCGAGCAGCAGCTCGGCCGCCAGCGTGCCGACCGCAGCCTGATGGATCAGATCATCTCCCGGCTCGGCCCGGAAGCCGATCGAGAACGAGGGCAGCGAGACGGCCGCGTGCCGCACCGTCCGGCGGCGGAAGACGCCGGGGTCCTCCTGCAAAAACGGCTCGCGCAGGACCTTGGCGGAAGACGCCTCCGGCGTGCAGGCGCGTGCCAGCTCCGCCACGCGCTCCGCGTCCACGTCGCCCATCACGATGAGCGCCATGTTGTCCGGCCGGTAGAACGCGTCAAAGCACAGCTGCAAAACCTCCGGCGTCACCCGGCGGATGGATGTGCGCGTGCCCGTGATCGGGGTGCGGATGGGGTGGCGGCGGTAGAGCGCCCGGTACAGCCGCTCCTGCGCGCAGTCGGCAGGGGAGTCGGCGTAGAGCGCGATCTCGTCGGCGATGACTTCGCGCTCAGATGCCATGGCCGCACGCGGGAAATCCGGCGTCATGACCATGCGCAGCAGCAGCCGCAGGCAGTCGTCAAAGTGTTCGGTGCAGGAAAAATAATAGCCGGTCATGGCGTAGTCGGTGAAGGCGTTCACCTGCGCGCCGAGGCGGGAAAAGGCATCCTCCGGGTCGCAGTCCGGCAGGGAAAACATGCGGTGCTCGAGAAAATGCGCCGTGCCGTCCGGCACGGTATGGCGTTCGCCGTTCCACGTAAAGCACACGTCATCAGAGCCGAAATTGGTGCCGAGAAACGCGAATTTCTCCGCGAAGCCCGGCTTCGGGAGCACGCGCACGGCAAGGCCGTTCGGAAGCGTCAGAAAATAGCAGCGCTCGCCGAGCGCGGGATAATCGGTCCAGCTCATGCGTCCTCCTCCAGCGTACAGACGGTATCGGGTGTCACGGCGGCCGCGGCCTGCCGGACATCCTCTTTTGTGACGCGGCGCAGGGCCGCGGCCAGCGCGTCCGGGTCCTGCGGCAGGTTTTCCACTGCCCGGCCGGTCAGAAATTCGTCGAGCCGCCCGGGGCTGTCATGCATCGCGCGCAGGTCGGACAGGAGCCCCGCGCGGGCGGTATCCAGCTCCTGCTGCGAAAAGTCTCCGGCGGCCAGCGCGCCGACCTGCTGCAAAATGGCCGCTTCCACGGCGGGCAGGTCGGCAAAATCGCACCCGGCCTCGGCGCAGAGGATGCCCTTGTGCCCGTCATACCAGCTCCCCGCCTCGTAGCAGAGCGACTGCTCGCCGCGGATGACGGTGTACAGCCGGTTCTGCTCGCCGCCGCCCAGGATCGCGTTGCACAGGAGCATCGCGGGGTAGCGGCCGTCGTGCAGCGTGATGCCCGTGCGGAAGCCGAGGGCGATGCGCCCCTGCGCGAGCGGCAGTCGCTCGCGCGTCCAGCGCAGCGCTTTGGGCTGCGGGCCAGGGGCAGTCGACACGGGGACGCATGCGCCTCGCGGCAGATCCTTCAGCAGCGGCCGCAGCAGCGCGGCGACCTCCTGCGCGGGCTTGCTGCCGAGATAAAACAGCTCCGCGCGGGACGACGCCAGCACCTTCTGATAGTGTGCCCAGAGCGCAGCCTCATCCACGGCGGCCAGCGACCCCGCCTCGCCGAGACGGCCTACGGCGTAGGCCTCACCGCGGCACATCTGCCGCAGCAGCTGCGTCTGGCAGTATTCGGCTTTGTCGTCGAGCGTGCTTTCGATCGTGTCGAGCAGCTTCTGCCGCTCCTGCATGACGATCTGCGGCACAAAGACGCCGCCCTGCGTCCGCGGGCGCAGCAGAAGCTCCGCCGTCAGCTCCAGCAGGCGGGAAAACACCGGCTCGCCCGCGTAGCGGTCCTCCAGACCGTCGGCAAACAGGCCCGTCAGCTGGATCTCGCCCTTTTTTCGCACGAGCGACCCGACGGACGCGCCGCAGAGCGCGTCCAGCCGGTCCGCGATCGCGCGGATGGAGGGCGCGCTTTCACTGCCGCGCAGCAGAATGCTCGGCAGCAGCGCGTTCATGCCGGCTTCCTCCTGCCGGAGCGGCCGGAGGAAGCTGAGGCTGAAGCAGGCGGTCTTGAAGCGGCTAGTCTGCACGGCGGTCAGGTAGACGTCCGGCAGAAGTTCGAGTCTTGTTGTCATCTTATTTCTTCTCCGCCTCTGCGCGCAGCCGGATGATCTCGTCACGCAGCACGGCGGCGTATTCGTATTCCATCATGTGCGCGGCCTTGCGCATCTGGCTTTCGAGCTTCTCGATCTCGCGCGCGAGCTCCTGCCGCGTCATCTTCACGCCGTTTTTACCCTTGTGCTCCGGCGTTGGGGAGGCGGAGATCTCAATGAGATCCCGGATGGACTTGACGATGGTCTTCGGCACGATGCCGTGCGCCTTGTTGTAATCATCCTGGATCTGGCGGCGGCGGGCCGTCTCGTCCATGGCGGCGCGCATGGCGGGCGTGATCTTGTCCGCGTAGAGAAGCACGCGGCCCTGCGCGTTGCGCGCGGCGCGGCCGATGGTCTGGATGAGGCTCGTCTCGGAGCGCAAAAAGCCCTCCTTGTCCGCGTCCAGAATGGCGATGAGCGAGACCTCGGGCAGGTCGAGCCCCTCGCGCAGCAGGTTGATGCCCACCAGCACGTCGTATTCGCCCAGCCTGAGCGAACGCAGAAGCCGGATGCGCTCCAGCGTCTCCACGTCCGAATGCAGATATTCCACGCGCACGTTCATCTCGCGCAGGTAATTCGTAAGGCTCTCCGCCATGCGCTTGGTGAGCGTGGTCACCAGCGCACGGCCGCCGCTCTCGGCCACCCTGCGCACCTCGCCCAGCAGGTCGTCTACCTGCCCCTCGGCGGGACGCACGATGACCTCCGGGTCGAGAAGGCCCGTGGGGCGGATGATCTGCTCCACCACGTTTTCGGCGCGCGAAAGCTCGTAGGGCCCCGGCGTGGCGGACACATAAATCGTCTGCCCGACGCGCTCCTCAAATTCAAAGAACTTCAGCGGGCGGTTGTCAAACGCGCTCGTCAGGCGGAAGCCGTAGTCCACCAGCGCGCTCTTGCGCGCGTAGTCGCCGTTGTACATGGCGCGAATCTGCGGCACGGTGACGTGCGACTCGTCGATGAACACCAGAAAGTCCTTCGGGAAGTAGTCCAGCAGCGTGAACGGCGCGTCGCC
>ENA-UEQL01002433-UEQL01002433.1-human-gut-metagenome-genome-assembly--contig:-NODE-2433-length-12381-cov-6.239597_pt1 | contig 12381 bp, 9 predicted proteins | sample MGYA00242905_ERZ507926 | MGnify/ENA primary metagenome ERZ507926 (study PRJEB26167, sample SAMN06115531) | human gut metagenome | host: Homo sapiens | place: China:Henan | collected 2015-09-09 | study...
AGAATTATGACGACTATAATGGAGAATACACCGTTACCAGTTGGAAGTACAAAGGAAAGAATATATATCAATTAACGATAAATGCCTACTTTGATACTAACAATGGCGACATACAGCGTTACAACCTGAACGTTGTGCAGCCCGCGTCCGGCGGCACGATAGAGTGCAGCAGCGTATATCCCATTGCGGAAAGCGTCGTAGAATTGACCGCCAAGGCGGCGGAGAGTTACAGGCTGAAGCGCTGGATAGTGACGGACGAATACAACAATGCCGTGGATGTTACCGTGGACGACAGCGACGCCAACAGCGCCAAGTTCACCATGCCCGCTGCGGACGTTACCATAACGGCAGAGTTTGAACAGACCGATGTACGCGGCGCGGAGATGCTGGCCGTGGACATCCTTTCCGGCAAGGGCGGCGCGGTGATAGCGTCCGGTGCGCTTGCGGGCGACGCATGGACAGTGGACCTGAGCGGCGTTATAGACAAGGCCACCGCGGACGGAATACCGCAGGGCACATCCGGACTGTATATGCGCATAACCGCAAACGAAGGCACGACCGTGGAGCAGGTCAATGCATTCACGGGCGACTGGTCGAATGGCGACATTGCGTGCTACATGCCGCTGAACCAGGGCGTTATATTCATAGCGCATAACGGTGAGCAGAGCAGGAATTACACCATTACGCTTGCTTATAGCGAACCCGGCGCGCCTGAGCTTTCAAACGGCTCTGCCGAGCGCATAAGCGACAAGGAAGCGAATATCAAGTTCACCTCAAGCGAAGGCGGAAGCTGCTACTATGTGGTGGTTGAGTCTGGCGCTGCCGAGCCCGCAATAGATACCGAAGGCAGGGGCATGAGCATATCCGCAGGTGAAAACACGCTGATGCTGACCAACCTTGCCAAGGGCGCGCGCGATATCTACATCGTTGTGAAGAACGCAAGCGGCGTAGCGAGCAAGCCCATGAAGATAGAGATTCCCGCGTTCAGCTCCGGCGAGGACGATGGTGAATATACCATAAGCGTAGCCGAACACGTCGGCGGCACGCTTACGCCCAGCAGGACAAGGGCAAATGAGGGCGACGAGGTGACCATTAGCATAAGCGCGGCGGACGGAATGCAGATGAAGGTCGGATCGCTGACCTATACCGAAGCTATTGAGAATGGCAAGACCGTTACCATAGAAAACGGCAAGTTCACCATGCCTGCCTGCGATGTAACGATATCCTGCCAGTGGGAGAGCACTGCGTCCCAGCCCACGGGCGGCGGCATAACCGGATTTGTTATAGACGGCATTCCAGGCACGATAGATGTCGGCGGAAACATTGTCGTTACCATGCCGTACAAGACCGACGTTACTGCGCTCAGGCCGGTGATAACGGGCGTGAACATAGCGAAGATGACCCCTGCCTCAAGCGAGGCTGTGGACTTCACTAAGCCCGTTATATACACCGTGACCCTCACCGACGGCACCGTGAAGCTGTACACCGTTACCGTGCAGCTGCATAATGCCGGCGCTGCCAATGAACTGTGGGATAAGCTTACCGATCCCAGCCAGACGCTGCCCTGGTGGAAGTACGCCGAGCAGCAGCGCAACAGCGGCTATTACCCCCGCTACTGGTAAGTCGCAGATGATGGACGAGGACTATGTGACCGCTCTCGAATACGGGCTTGCGCCTACGGGCGGGTTGGGTATAGGAATAGACCGTATGGTTATGCTGTTCACCAATTCCTATTCAATTAGAGACGTTCTGCTGTTCCCCACCATGAAGCCTTTGGGGAAATAAACGACGGTTTTTTGAGGTGAGATATGCCGAGAGAATACGATTTCAAAGCCTTTGACGGAAAGTCGGTTCACGTTTACGTATGGGACGAGGTTTCAAAGCCTTTGGGTATGGTGCAGATTTGCCACGGAATGGCGGAGCACGCTTTAAGATACGACCGTTTCGCCCGTTATTTGAATGAAAACGGTTTTATAGTATTTGCGGACGACCACAGGGGACACGGCAAGACGGACGCCGAACATCTCGGCTATTCCGACGGCGATATGTTTTTCGACACGCTTAACGACGAGGTGACGTTGTCGGACAAATACAGGCAGCTTTATCCCCGTTTACCGTTGGTGCTTTTGGGACACAGCTACGGCTCTTTCGTCACGCAGGCGTACCTTATGAGATATGCCGACAGACTCAGCGGCGTTGTTCTCATGGGAAGCGCAAAAATGGACTCTCCCGCAGTCGCGATAGGGCATTTGATGGCGAAAAGCGGCAAGCCGAAGGAAGCGGCAGAAAAGATAAAACGGCTTACTTTCGACAAATACAACAAAAAACTTAACTGCAAATGTTTCGTATCTTCAATTGACGAGGAGGCGGAGCGTTATCTTAACGACCCTTATTGCAATTTTGTTTGCTCCAACGCGTTTTACGAATCTTTTTTCAGAGGATTGAAAACGCTTTACAAAAAGCGCAATCTTAAAAAACTGAGAGTGGATTTGCCCATGTTGATTGTCAGCGGGGCTTCCGACCCCGTCGGAGGCTACGGACGTTCCGTCAAAAGACTTTACTCCATGTACAGACGCAGGGGAGTGAAGAAAATCGGTTTAAAGCTGTTCGACGGATGTCTGCACGAGCCGCTTAACGATACGGCGCGGGAGCAATGCGGCGAGGCGATTAAAAATTTCTGCCTTGAAGCTGCTAACAAGCCCGTCGTATAAGAAAAACTAAACCTTTGCCGCAGGGCAAAGGTTTTTTGTATAGTCAATATTTCGTTTATTCGTTTGTTTTTTTGATAATGTTATGTTAAACTATCGCTTGTCGGGCTTTAAAACCGACGGAATCTGAATTTTGTTACCGCCGGTTCTGAGGTCGGCGGCGATTTGATTGTCGAAAATTTGTTTCGGAATTTAGCGGACTGAGGGGTTTACCGATGTACGAAATCACCAAAAAAGAATATTTGAGCAAAACCTCCGTGCTTATGAACGTCAAGGCGCCTTTGGTTGCCGCCAAGGCGGAGGCGGGACAATTTATTATTTTGAGGTCGGACAAGGACGGAGAGAGACTTCCGTTTACAATAGCGGACAGCGACAGGGAAACGGGGGAAATCAGCATAGTTTTTCAGGCGGAGGGTTCGTCCACGAAAAAACTCGCGCTTTACGAAAAGGGCGATTTTTTGGAGGATTTCGTAGGTCCTCTGGGAAAACCGGCGCAGCTTGAAGGTCTTGAAAAGGCGCTTATTGTCTGCGGGGGGACGGGCGTGGCAAACGCTTATCCCGTCACCAAAAAGCTGTTTGGTTCGGGTTGCGTCACAGACGCCGTGCTCGGATTTAAAACCCGCGACAGAGTGATGCTTGACAAGCATTATGCCGCGATAACGCGGCATGTCACGGTTATGACCGAGGACGGCAGTTTTTCGCGCAAGGGGCGCGTGACCGACGGTCTTGCGGAAATACTTGAAAGAGAAGCATACGACAGAGTGTTTGTCATGGGACCGTTGACTATGATGCGCGACGTATGCCTGATTACAAAACAGCTCGGCGTGGCAACGACGGCGGGCATGAGCACCATTATGCTGGACGGCACCGGCATCTGCGGAGGCTGTCGCCTCACCGTAGACGGAAAAACCAAATTCGCTTGCGTGGACGGTCCCGATTTCGACGGGCACGCGGTGGATTTCGACGAAGCCATAAACCGTTCCGCCGTTTACGGAACGGAACGCGCGCACGCTTGCAATCTGTTTAAGGAGAACAAATGAATTTCAATATGTCGGAAAAAAAGACGCCGATGCCTTGTCAGGACGTTTCCGAGAGAATAAAAAATTTCGATGAAGTAGATTTCGGCTACGACGCCGAGCAGGCAAAGCAGGAAGCCATGAGGTGTCTTAACTGCAAGACGCGTCCTTGCGTAAAGGGCTGTCCCGTCAACAACGATATACCGAATTTTATTGCCAAAATCAAGGACGGGGAGTTCGAGGAGGCTTATCAGATTATCGCAAAGGCAAGCAACCTTCCCGCCGTCTGCGGCAGAGTCTGTCCGCAGGAAAATCAGTGCGAAAAAAATTGCACAAGGGGAATTAAAGGCGAGCCCGTGGCAATAGGTCGGCTTGAACGCTTTGTCGCAGATTATCATATAGTCAACAACAGAAAGACCGTCCGTCCGCAAAGCAACGGTCACAAGGTGGCTATCGTAGGCAGCGGTCCCGCCGGTCTGACCTGCGCGGGCGACCTTGCCAAAAAGGGCTACGAGGTCACGGTTTACGAATCTCTCCACAGACCGGGCGGAGTGCTGATATACGGCATACCTGAATTTTGTCTGCCAAACGAGGTTGTGGAGAGAGAAATAACCAAGTTAATCGAGCTGGGTGTAAAAATAGAAACAAACGTTGTGGTGGGGAAAACCCTTACAATCGAGGAAATGGAACGCAACGGAAACGAAGCGGTTTTCGTGGCAAACGGGGCGGAGACGCCGAGGTTTATGGATATACCCGGCGAAAACCTTAACGGAGTTTATTCTGCCAACGAGTATCTTATCAGAATAAATCTGATGAGAGCGCACAAAAAAAATACCGAGACTCCCATTCTGTTTTCAAAACGCGTGGCGGTTGTAGGCGGAGGAAACGTCGCTATTGACGCCGCGCGCTGCGCGGTAAGGCTGGGCGCCGAAAAGGTTTACATAGTTTACAGGCGCGGCGAAAACGAATTGCCCGCCCGCCGCGAAGAGGTGGCTCACGCAAAGGAAGAGGGAATCGAGTTTAAATTTCTTACCAATCCCGTCAGGATAAACGGCAAAAACGGATTTGTCAGCTCGGTTACCTGCGTTGAAATGGAGCTTGGAGAGCCGGACTCCTCCGGCAGACGCTCTCCCGTGGTTAAAGAAAATTCCGAGTTTGATATAGAGGCGGACGCCGTGGTTATGGCGATAGGCACGACTCCCGCGACCTTGGTGACGGATACCACGGACGGACTCGAAACCGACAAAAAGGGACTTATTGTCATCGACGAAAAGGGAGCAACAGGCAGACGGGGCGTTTACGCGGGAGGCGACGCGGTCACGGGTCCCGCGACGGTCATACTTGCCATGAGTGCAGGAAAGAGGGCAGCCGCTTCTATTGACGAATATATAAAAAGCAAGTCTTAATCTTTAAAAGCTTCCGCAAAGGCGGAGGCTTTTTTCTTGGAAAAAAATTTTTTTAAAAACTTTAAAAAAATGCTTGACAAGATAGCTTTGAAGTTATATTATAGAGCCATAAATAGTAATGATTATCATTACTGATTGATTATGAGATATTCGGAACAGAGAGAAAAAATACTTCTTGCGGTCAAAAACTGTTGCGACCATCCGACCGCGGAGGTCATTTATTCCCGAGTCAAGGCGCAGATGCCCGATATTTCGATGGGCACTGTGTACAGAAATTTGCGTCTGCTTGCGGAAATGGGCTTGGTTGACACGTTGGAGACAACGGACAAAAGCCTGCACTACGACGGAAACACGGAGGAGCACGTTCATTTTATCTGTACGGGCTGCAACAAAATAACCGATGTTTTCGTCAGAGCGAAAATTCCCGCGCCGTTGAAGGATGACGGTTATCACGTCACAGGCAGCAAGCAGATGATTTACGGTCTTTGTCCGGAATGCCGGAAAGAAAATAAAAAATTTTTACAAGGAGATTAAAAAAATGAAAAAGTTTGTTTGTTCTGTTTGCGGTTACGTACATGAAGGAGACACGCCTCCCGAGTTTTGCCCTCTTTGCAAAGCGCCCGCGAGTAAGTTTGTGGAGCAGGCGGGAGAGAGACAATGGGCCGCCGAGCACGTTGTAGGCGTTGCCGAAGGCGCTCCTCAGGACATTATCGACGGACTCCGCATGAATTTCAACGGCGAGTGCAACGAGGTGGGTATGTATCTTGCAATGGCGCGCGTCGCCCACAGAGAGGGCTATCCCGAAATCGGAATGTATTACGAAAAGGCGGCTTACGAAGAGGCGGAACACGCCGCGAAGTTTGCCGAGCTTTTGGGCGAGGTTGTCACCGCTTCCACCAAGAAAAATCTCGAATTGAGAGTCGACGCGGAAAACGGCGCGACAAAGGGCAAGTTCGATTTGGCAAAACGCGCCAAGGAGCTTAACCTCGACGCGATTCACGACACCGTTCACGAAATGGCGCGCGACGAAGCCCGTCACGGCAAAGCGTTCGAAGGACTGCTTAAAAGATATTTCAAATAATTTCTTACTTATATGAGCTTGTCTGACGGTGAATGAAATGAAAAGAAACTTTCAGACAACGGATACGCCTAAGAAGAAATGATAACTGCCAAAGAAAAAGCGCGGGGAAACCCGCGCTTATTTTATTTGAAAATTTATTTTTTATTTTATAGGCGGGGAGGTTGCAAAATTTGCCGTAAGATGTTAGAATAAAGCGCATGAACAGGTGTGGTATGACAAAGTATATTTTCGTAACCGGCGGCGTTGTTTCAGGCTTGGGGAAAGGCATCACCATGGCTTCTATCGGGCGGCTGCTCAAATCGCGCGGGCTGAAAGTGACGGCTCAAAAAATGGACCCTTACATCAACGTGGACCCGGGCACAATGAGTCCTTATCAGCACGGAGAGGTTTATGTGACGGAGGACGGCGCGGAAACCGACCTCGATTTGGGGCACTACGAGAGGTTTATCGACGAAAATCTCAACAAGTACAGCAATCTCACGACGGGAAAGGTGTATTGGAACGTGCTCAACAAGGAGCGCAAGGGGGAATATCTCGGAGAAACCGTGCAGATTATTCCCCATATCACAAACGAAATAAAACGCTTTGTACACAAGGTGGGGCAGAAAAGCGACGCCGACGTCATTCTCACGGAAATAGGCGGTACCACAGGAGACATAGAAAGTCAGGCGTTTCTCGAAGCGATTCGGCAGATTTCCCACGAGGTGGGGAAGAACAACTGTCTGTTTGTGCACGTCACGCTTGTGCCTTACATTCAGGGCTCAAACGAACAGAAATCCAAGCCTACGCAGCATTCCGTAAAGGAGCTTATGGGATTGGGCATTTCTCCCGACATCATCGTTACCCGCTGCGACCAACCGCTTGACGAAAGCATACGGGCGAAAATCGCTCTTTTCTGCAACGTGGAAAAGGATTGCGTCATAGAAAATTCCACGGTGGACGTGCTTTACAAAGCGCCTTTGATGCTTGAAGAAAGCAAACTGTCGGAGGTTATCTGCCGCAAGCTCAATCTCGAAACACCCGAGCCCGATTTGTCGGAATGGGTTTCCATGCTTGACAGAATAAACAAGGTCAGACACACCGTGAAAATAGCCATTGTCGGGAAATACGTAAAGCTGCACGACGCTTATCTTTCGATAGCGGAGGCTTTGAGACACGGCGGCTTTGAAAACGAAACAAAGGTAGAAATCAAATGGGTTGAGTCCGAATGCGTCAACGACAGGACGGCGGAAAAGCTGCTCGGCGACTGCGACGGCATTTTGGTTCCCGGCGGGTTCGGCGACAGAGGCATAGAGGGCAAAATCAGAGCGGTTAAGTTCGCGCGGGAAAACAACGTGCCTTATTTTGGCATTTGTCTCGGTATGCAGGTGGCGGTCATCGAATTTGCCCGCAACGTGTTGGGTATCGAAAGGGCGACTTCTTCCGAATTCGAGCCTGACAGCGCCCACGCGGTTATCCACCTTATGCCCGACCAGGAGGGCAAGCAGATGGGCGGTACGATGCGTTTAGGCGCTTATCCTTGCAGGATTGCCGACGATTCGTTGATGAAGGCGGCTTACGGCACGGATTTTGTAAGCGAAAGACATCGCCATCGCTATGAATTTAACAACGATTACAGAAGCAGCGTAGAGCGGGAGGGTATGAGAATAACGGGGACAAGTCCGGACGGGCTGTTGGTTGAGACCGTTGAAATTCCGTCAAACGATTTTTTTGTGGGCGTTCAATTTCATCCCGAGTTCAAAAGCCGTCCCAACAGGGCGCATCCGCTTTTCCGCGAGTTTGTCGCGGCTTCTCTCAGACACAAAAAGAATTGAAGAATCAAAAACGGCGTCTAAGACGCCGTTTTTTTTGCTTATTGAATTTTTTTAATCAGACAGCCTTCTTCTGCGGAGGAAAACAGGGATGAATACGCTTTGAGATTGTCGGACAGGGGAAGCTCGGGTGTTTCCTGCTGCCTTTTCCTCTGATTGAGCTCCTTTGCTTTCAAATCGACGTTCAGCTTGTTTTTGGGCAGATTTATTTCTATTGTGTCGCCCGTGCGGACGAGAGCCAGACCGCTGTCTGTCTGCGCCTGCGGCGAAACCAAACCGACCACGAGACCTCTTGAAAAATCGGAAAAACGACCGTCTGTGACGACCGCAACCTTTTCGTCCATGTCCATACCGCGCAAAAGCGCAAGAGATGTTCTCAGCTCGTTGAAGCCGCAGGACGGTCCCTGATACCTTATTATCAGCACGCAGCCTTCGTCTATTTCTCTGTTGGCAATGGCGTTTACGGCTTCTTCCTCACTGTTGAATACTATGGCTTTGCCTTCAAAAACAGTTTGAGAGCCGCTGACGGCGACAGCGCCGTCCTCCGCGAGGTTTCCCGAAAGATAGGTGCATCTGCCTGTCGTGCCCTTCAAATAAGGCAGGATAGTTTCGCTCGAAACGGAAGGGCGGGCGCTCCTGCTCATTGGCTTCATATCGTAAGCGGTGTAGTCGAGAGATATGTTTTTGTTGCCCTTTGCAAGCTCGTACAGCACCGCCGCCACGCCGCCGTCGCCGCCGAATGCGTAAGCGTCGAAATTTTCGTTTTTAACCAATCGCGGCAGCTGGAAAAATTTTTTAAGCTCCTTCATGTCGAAACGTATATTGAGAAGCCGCGCCGCGGACAGAACTGTAGTAAGTCCCGTGCAGGAGCCTCCCATCGCGACGTCGAAACAGAGGGCTGTTTTTAGCGCTTCCTCGCTTAACGTCATACGGGGCGTCAGCTTTTCTTTGTACATTTCCACAATCTGTTTGCCGGTTTTTAAAGCCAACTCTCTGTGGGCAGGCGTATCTGCCTGAACGGTGCTTACGCCGCTTACAGCCAATCCCAACGCCTCACAGATACATATCGCCGAGTTTTCCGCATAGCTTTTGTAATCGTTGCCCAATCCGTCCGCGATGGCGCTCTTCAAATCGGGCAATACTGCGGGATTGACTTTTCCGCTTTTTACGGCTCCGACGAAAGAATAAATTTCATTGAGTCCGAAATTTTTGCCCGCAATTTTCAAGGGAGGCATAACGCCGCAGGACATAAAAAGCGAGGGGAGATTGCAGGTAATCGCGGCTTCGAGCATACCCGAAACCGACTGATTGTCGCTTGCAACGAACACGAAGCCGTCGAACAGATTTGACTGAGCCATGGTTTCGGCGTAAAGCGGCACGAATTTATTTATTGCAAACTTGCTTCTTTCCGCGGAAACACCGAAAATAAAGTCCGTTACGGAAGGGACGCAGAAAACGGCTGCTTCGGCTCCCGCCTTGGCCACGCCTTTTGCAACCCATTCCGCAGTGTTCTGCGCGTTTTTGTGTACGAAGGACAACCCGCTTTGCGCGCAAACAATGGCTATCAACGGTTTGGAAACGTCGATATTAAGACTTTGCAGCGCTATTTTTTGCGGAAAATCGATTATATCGTTGAAATCTCTCGAACTCATTGCAACAACCTCTTTGATTTATTTTAATTTTAAAACCCGTATGTGTCAATATTTATTGCATAATTTCGCGCCGAATGTGCAAACTATTTTGGAAAGTCGGAAAAGTCCCGGCAGGTATTCGGAGAGAAAACATGGCACACAAGGTTGTTATTTGCGGCATAAATACGTCTGCGTTGCCCAAGCTAACCGGCAAGGAAGCGCTTTCGCTCATGCGGAAGGTCAAGGAGGGGGACGAGCTTGCGCGGCAGAAATTCATAACCTCCAATCTGAGGCTTGTGCTCAGCGTCGTTCAGAGATACGCGGGCAAGGCGGGATGCAGCATGGACGATTTGTTTCAGGTGGGCTGCGTGGGACTTGTCAAGTCGGTGGACAATTTCGACGTATCTCTTAACGTAAAATTCAGCACCTACGCGGTGCCTATGATTATCGGGGAAATCAGACGGTTTTTGCGGGAAAGCAATTCCATGCGCGTAAGCAGAGGCATAAGAGACGTAGCTTATCTCGCGTTGCAGGCGCGCGAAAGGCTTGAACGCGAGTCAATGGGGGAGGAAGTGACTCTCGAACAAATAGCCAAGGAAATAAATCTTCCCGTGGGACAGGTCGTATACTGTCTGGACGCGATAAACGAACCGTTGTCGCTCAACGAGCCTGTGTACAACGACGGAAGCGATACAATCCTTGTTATGGACCAAATAAAGGACAAAAACAACACGGACGTAGGATGAGTCTATCAGTTTCTATCATGATTCAAGTTGCTATTATGATTTCCGCACATATTATTATACAAATATAGACATCTTTCAGGATACACAACAATAGTTTTGACAATAGTGTAAAAAACCACGGTTTTATGAACAGCTCACATGTTCTTTCTAATTCCAAAAATTATTTTGTTACCAATAAAAATTTATGTATTTTTGGAGTGCCATTCCAAATTTGCATACAATGAATAAAGAGTACATAGCAAGAGACATTCAGGATTTGCTGATTGAGGCATCTCAATATTTTTCGGTAATCTGCATTACAGGGCCAAGGCAATCCGGAAAGAGTACCATACTGGAAAAGATGTTTCCCCAGGCCGTAAAGTACTCATTGAAGGATGTGAACGTCAGGGAGTTTGCCCTTAATGATCCTATCGCATTTCTGAATCAGACTCAGGAGATGATGTTCATCGATGAGGCTCAGAAAGCACCTGAACTCTTCGAATACATACAGGGAATAGTGGACAATAATCCCGACAGGAAGTTCCTTCTGTCGGGCAGTTCCAACTTCGAACTGATGAAAGACCTGTCAGAGTCTTTGGCCGGAAGGGCCGGTGTATTCGAACTAATGCCGATGTCGCTAAATGAGACCCGCACAGAATCTTCAAGCAAGACACTTGATGACTTTCTCTATGACGGACTCTTCCCTGCTATCTGCGCCAAAAAGAATATCGCAAAATTGCTCTATCCGTCATACGTAAAGACTTACCTGGAAAAAGATGTCAGAGACCTGCTCAAGATAAAGGACATTATGCAGTTCCTCAAGTTCCTGAAACTGTGTGCAGCACGAGTTGGTTCCGTATTCAACGCGTCCGAACTGGCAAACGAGCTAGGGGTTGACAGCAAAACCATTGCGTCATGGATGTCAGTACTGACTGCTTCATATATAGTATACCTATTACCACCATACTACGAAAACATTTCAAAGAGATTGATAAAGAGGCCCAAACTATATTTCTGCGATCCAGGCCTGGCATGCTACCTGCTGGATATCGAGAGTCCTAAACAGCTTTCAAGAGATAAGATGCGCGGCAACATATTCGAGAACTTCGTAGTGATGGAAGCAGTCAAGCACAGAATGAATGCCGGTAAGGAGGGAGGTGTCTTCTTCTATCGCGACTCCAATATGAACGAGGTGGATGTACTCATCAAGGAGGACGGTGAAATCACTGCTCTTGAAGTAAAGTCATCTATGACATACAATAGGGATTTCGAAACTACCCTGAAGAAACTGCCGGAATGGATAAAGACTCCTATCAGAAGGAAGGCTGTAGTATATACTGGTGATTTTGAGAACAATGCAGGTGACATCGAAATCATTAATTACAAGAGCCTTACTTTATAATATTCAAGAAGACCGGAGAGAGCGGCGGCTTCGGCATGGGCGTAGGCCACTTTCTCAGACTTGTTGAAATAGACGTCGAATCTGATGCAGCCACCTTCAGTCCCCTGTTTTATCGCTGGCACCGGGGTTTTCCCTTCCAGGAATTCCATTATGGAGGTTCTGCACTCTTTGCAGATATCCTCCGATTCTTTTGTCAGCAATATGCCCTTACCGTTTATCTTATATCCTGCCTAATAGAAAAGGCTCATTAATAATCCGCAAGTCCCAATGCAGATTCCCAGTCCCGGGTTTAAGAAGTATAGTCCAACTCAGTTAAGAAGGACAAGTATAGATATGGCAAGATCCTTTCCGGTATGGACCTTTCTGAAATTGTATTCCATTTTATTGAAGTTTTTTTAGCGTTTTACAAAAAGATAACAGTAATAAGCCCTTGACATTGAAACAGTAATCGATCATCGCCCGTAGTGCTTCAGTGGCGATTCCATGGTTCCAGTAAGGTTTGGCTATCCAGTAGCCGATTTCGACATCCTCCTCCCCTATCGGGATGTTGCTCTCGCCGTGGATGTAGTACCCCATACAACCTATTGCCTCTCCGGTCTCG
>ENA-UEQL01002436-UEQL01002436.1-human-gut-metagenome-genome-assembly--contig:-NODE-2436-length-12376-cov-13.843483_pt1 | contig 12376 bp, 9 predicted proteins | sample MGYA00242905_ERZ507926 | MGnify/ENA primary metagenome ERZ507926 (study PRJEB26167, sample SAMN06115531) | human gut metagenome | host: Homo sapiens | place: China:Henan | collected 2015-09-09...
AATTCCAATGCGTTGAGGTTGGATTTGTTGATGCTCCATTGATAGCTCACCGTACTGCGGTAGTTGCTGTAATAATCGAAACAGGAATAACTATAATTGGGAGTGCGCTGTGCAGCCATAGGTTGCGGTTTCACCGGTTGGTCGAACGTGGCGCAAATCACTTGGATGTCTTTTCCGTATGCGTCGGCGGGTAGTGTGAAGATCATCTCCTGTCCTTTCTGAATAGCTTTAATGTCTGCTTTTTGCAGTTTGCATCCCGGCACGTTCAAAGTGATTTTACCATCGGCAGGGCGGTTGCCTGATAAGATGAGGTAGAGGTTATTGCCTTTGCGGGTAATGGTTCCCCATTCGAATTGCTCACGGAAAGGAGAGGCTTCTGTGCCATAAATGGCTTCACCGTTTTTCTTCAACCAGATACCGATTTCTTTCAGCACCTCTCTTTCAAAGGGTACTACGGAACCGTCACCTTTGGGACCGATGTTCAGCAGGAAGTTTCCGCCATGGGAAACTACATTGATCAGGCTGCGTAGTTTTTCCATCGCTTTGGTGTGAACGTCCCCCCTTTTCTGCCAGGAACGGTAGCTCCAGGTTTCATCGAACATGGAAGCTGCTGTTTGCCATGCGGTCTGCAAGGAGCCTTCGGGGTATGTGTTGTCTGCCATGACACTGAAGTCATACTGATCGTTGCCCAACCGGCCGCTTACCATACAGTCTGGTTGCAATCTGTGCACCAGTTGATACAGTTCCTTGCTTTGTTCAGGAGTGTTGGAACCCATGTCAAACCAAAGTTCGGAGATGGGACCGTAGTTGGTCAACAGTTCGGTAACTTGGGCTTTGGTGAATTCATGATGCTGTGGGGTGATGAAATCACAGTTATGGCTGGAGATAGGATAGGCTTGTGGAAAATGCCAGTCTATCAGTGAGAAATAGATGCCGAAGTTGATTCCGCCACGTTTGCAAGCTTCCGCCATCTCTTTTATGAAGTCGCGCTTGCCGGGGGTGGCATCGTATGAATTATAGTCGGTGGTGGCTGTACGGAACATACAGAAACCGTCGTGATGCTTGGTGGTAATGATGATGGAGCGCATACCGGCTTCTTTGGCCAGTGACACGATAGCGTCTGCATCAAACAGGGTGGGATTGAAGCGCAGGGCGGTATCTCCATACCAGTCACTGAAGATTCCCGCAAACGATTGGATTTGTTCACTGTATCCTCGGGTGACGGGGTTGCCTTCCCATACGCCTCCCAGTTCGGAATAAAGACCGAAGTGGATGAACATGGAATACTTGTTCTGATGCCATTTCTCAAATGCTTTTTCCGAGATTTGGGCTGTTGCACCCAGGCTTATGACACAAGCCATGATGAAGGTTAGTAATTTTTTCATGATTGTAATTAGTGGTTAACTGAATGAATATATTGCATAATTTCTGTTTGTTGGTCGGGATGGAACCACACGATGTCTTTGTCCCGTTTGAACCAGGTCATCTGTTTACGAGAGTAAATGCGGGAATTTTGCTTGATTTTCCCGATAGCGAATTCCAATGTCCATTCTCCGTCCAGATACTTGAACATTTCTTTGTATCCTACGGTATTGAGCGAGTTCAGATGCCGGAAAGGATATACCTGCCGGGCTTCTTCCAGCAAGCCGTCCTGCATCATGATGTCCACGCGGCGGTTGATGCGGTCATACAATTCTTCGCGGTCGCGGGTTAATCCTATTTTGATGATGCGGAAAGGGCGTTCCTTGTGAGTACGGGTACGGAAAGAAGTATAAGTTTTTCCGGTCATGTAGCATATTTCCAATGCATGTATTACTCGTTTGGGATTTTTCAAATCCACTATTTTGTAATATTCGGGGTCCAGCAGCCTTAGTTCGGCGCACAGAGTGTCCAGCCCTTCCTGTTCGTAACGTCGTAGCATCAGCTGGCGTGTTTCATTGTCTACAGTGGGGATATCATCTATGCCTTTGCAAATGGCATCTATATACATCATGGAACCTCCGGTCAGTATTACAGTGTCATGGTTTTGGTATAGGATTTCCAGTTGTGCCAGTACGTCTGCTTCGTATTGTGCGGCGCTGTAATAATCTGTTAGCTGTAATGTTCCGACAAAATAATGAGGAACACGCGCCAGTTGCTCGGGGGTAGGGGCGGCAGTTCCTATCTTCAGGTCTGCATACAATTGGCGTGAGTCTGCCGAAACAATGGAAGTCCGGAAGTGTTCGGCAATGGAAAGGCTTAGTTCGGTCTTTCCTACACCGGTAGGGCCGATAAGGACGATAAGGGTGTCAGGCATGGTGTTTATAAAAAGAGAGGGGCGGACGTGTAACGTCCGCCCCCGTTAAGATTAATAGTTTTCTTGCTCATAAGGGTCCGGTGAGGAGGCACCGCCCATATCAAATCCTTCGGGATCAAAGTCTTCCATATCGAAGTCCTGGTCGCCGTAGAAATTCTCGTCTATATCCAGATTTCCGCTATTGCTTTTTGCCATCATTTCGTCAAAGTCGACGGTTTGTTTCGGGGCTTCTCCGGCTTTGCGCGAACACACTGCTTTGTCAAGGTCTTTGCCGGTGATGATTTCCGACAGTTCAATGAAAAACACTCGTTCTGCCAACGGGTCGAATACATACAGCAATTTTTGCTTTTCGTCTTCCACCAAATCACTCAAGCGGGTTTCTCTCATGATGTAGCTGTCTTCTTCCGAACTGCTTCCCATATCTTCCAGTGTGATTTCCTGGTCTTTCTCCCAGTCGTCATCACAAATGAAGAAAGAGGTCATCTGGTCATCTTTATATCCTGCCGCTTTCAATATTGCTTCGTGCAAATCAAAGAAAGTTGCTTCCGAGTCTATCTTTATTTCTCTTATAAAATCATCGACTTCATCAGAGATTAGTGTAAATCTGTAAATCATATATTTATACTGTATATACTATATAACTTTTTTTTCGTGCAGTAAAGTTATAAAAAACTTTGTTATCTGATGATACCTCTTTGAGAATTTTCTATGAAAGAAATAATATATTCTATTTCTTTGCTCATAGGTATTTCTTTGCGTACTTGTTCCAAGGCATCGGTAACGTTCATGCCATTTTGATAAATAATGCGATAGGTGTTGTGTATATTCTCTATTAGTTCATTAGAGAATCCGCGGCGGCGGAGTCCTACGATATTGATTCCTGCGTAGGCAATGGGTTCGCGCCCTGCTATAATATAAGGAGGAATGTCCTTGCTGAAACGTGAACCGCCCTGTACCATTACATAACCGCCTACCCGGCAGAATTGGTGCATCAATACGGCGCCGCTGATAATGGCGTTATCATCAATGATAATTTCACCTGCCATCTTGGTGGCATTGCCTATGATGCAACCGCTGCCTATGATGGCATCATGTGCTACGTGTACTCCTTCCATCAACAGGTTGTTACTGCCCACTATGGTTTTGCCTTTAGCCGCTGTACCACGATTGATGGTTACATTCTCGCGAATGGTGTTGTTATCACCTATTTCGGCAGTCGTTTCTTCACCGCGGAATTTCAAATCCTGGGGAATAGCGCCTATAACAGCTCCCGGAAAAATGGTGTTGCCGTTCCCTATGCGTGAGCCATACAGTATATTGGCGTTAGGCATGATTGTGTTGTTATCACCGATAACTACATTCTTGTCGATAAACACAAAAGGACCGATTTCTACATTCTCACCAATTTTTGCTTCGGGATGTATATATGCTAATGGACTAATCATGTTGTTTTTTTAGTGGTTATTTATTTTTTACTATTTGTGCCATAAACTCGGCTTCGCAGACTACTTTCTCGCCTACAAACACATATCCTTTCATTGTGGAGATGCCCCGGCGGATAGGAGCCAACAATTCAACACGGAACAATAAAGTGTCTCCCGGCACTACTTTCTGGCGGAATTTCACACCGTCTATTTTCATGAAGTAGGTGGAGTATCTTTCGGGTTCGTCCACTGAATTAAGAACAAGCAGACCACCGCATTGTGCCATGGCTTCTACTTGAAGCACACCCGGCATGACAGGTTCCTGTGGGAAGTGTCCCTGGAAGAAGGGTTCGTTGGCGGTTACGTTTTTCACACCGACAATGTGGTTGGCGCCAATGGCAACGACTTTGTCCACTAGCTGGAAAGGATAACGGTGCGGAAGCAGTTCGCGGATGCGGTTGACATCCATGATGGGAGCTTCGTTGCAGTTATAGGACGGAGCCTGTATTTCGTGAAGTTTGATTTCTTTGCGTATCTGGCGGGCAAACTTGTTGTTGATGGTGTGCCCCGGACGGGTGGCGATGATACGTCCCTTGATGGGTTTGCCTATCAGTGCCAGGTCGCCGATGATATCCAGCAGTTTGTGGCGGGCCGGTTCGTTGTCCCATACCAAGGGAACATGGTTGATGTAGCCCAGTTTGGTGGCGTCCATGTGGGGAACCCCCATGATGTCTGCCAGCTTGTCGTAGTTTTCCTGGCTCATCTCTTTTTCGTAGATTACGATGGCGTTGTCCAGATCGCCTCCCTTAATCAGTCCGGCGCCCAGCAATGGTTCTATTTCGCGGACGAATACAAAGGTACGCGCGGAAGCTACCTCGGTGGGGAATTTAGCCATGTCTTCCAGTGTGGCGAACTGATTGGACAGTATTTTAGACTGATAAGAGATCAGTGCATTCACACTGAAATTTTCGTCCGGAAGAACAATGATGGAAGATCCGGTTTCCTCGTCCCTGAATTCGATTTTTGATTTTATGATATAGTAATCCTTGACAGCATTCTGTTCTTCGATTCCTACACGCTGTATATTTTCTACATACGCTTTGGCACTGCCGTCCAGAATAGGGAATTCGGGACCGCTTACCTGAATCAGGCAGTTGTCTATACCAGCTGCATAAAGAGCTGCCAAAGCATGTTCTACTGTACTTACTTTTATTCCGTTTTTCATCAGCACAGTGCCGCGGGTAGTATCACCTACGTTTTCTGCTACGGCATCAATTATTGGTTGTCCTTCAAGATCAATTCGTTGGATTTTATACCCGTGGTTGTCCGGTGCAGGATTGAATGTCACCGTCAAGTTTACTCCGGTGTGAAGGCCTTTTCCATTTAAAGAAAAACTGCCTTTTAATGTCTTCTGTTTCAACATGGGGTTTATTTATTTAGTTGTTTTTTTAATTCTTCTATTTCTTTCTGCATGGCGTTCAGTGTGGTGTAAATTTCGGGCAGTTTTTTGTATACGGCCGATGATTTCATGAAATTCTTGGCATCGATGGCCGGAGTGCCTAGAATTTGCTCGTTGGATTTCACGTTACCGGGAACGCCTGCTTGTGCGCCGATACCTACCTTGTCACCTATCTTAATATGTCCGGCTAGTCCTACTTGTCCGCCAAACATGCACCATTCACCTACTTTGGTGGAACCGGCAATACCCACCTGTGATGCCATGACAGTGTGGCTTCCTACTTCCACATTGTGTGCTATCTGGATCAGGTTATCCAGTTTCACTCCTTTATGTACAATGGTGGCGCCCATGGTGGCACGATCTACGCAGGTATTAGCACCAATCTCCACATTATCTTCTATGATGGCAATACCTATTTGTGGAATTTTTTCGTACCCTTCGGGAGAAGGTGCGAATCCGAATCCATCAGCACCGATTACGCAGCCTGCATGCAGGGTACAGTGGTTTCCTACCAAGCAGTCGTGATAGATGGTGGCATGTGGATAAAGTGTACAATTATTACCTACTTTGGCATGGCTTCCTACAGTAGCGTGCGGGTGGAGGGAAGTGTTGTCACCAATCTCAGCACCATCGCCTACGCAGGCAAACGGAGCGATATATACATCCTTCCCCAACTTCGCAGTGGGGGCAACGTATGCCAGCGGATCTATACCAGTCTTTTTAGGTTTGCTCATTTCATAGAGGGTCAGTAGTTTAGCCAGACTTTCGTAGGCGTTGTCTACCTTGATTAAGGTAGCTTTTACTTCTTGCTCGGGAACGAAATCTTTGTTTACCAACACAATGGTAGACTGAGTATCGTAAATGTAATGAGTATACTTAGGATTTGAAAGAAAAGAAATCGCTCCCGGCACGCCTTCCTCTATTTTAGCAAAAGTATGCACAGTTGCGTTTTCATCGCCAACAATAATTCCCTGGATGTATTCCGCAATTTGTTTAGCTGAGAACTCCATAATACTGTCTAATTCTTTATGTTCTAAATGTTTCAGTTTTGTTACTTGCGTGTTACATGTTAGTGTAAACACATCATTAATTATGCAAATTACGCATTTTTTTTTTATATATCCGTACAATTCGCTAATTATTTAATGTCCGTCGTTTTCGGAACGCAGGTAACATATATAATATTTTTTGACTTTTCGGGAGAGAAGAGAGATGTTGAGCATATCCGAAGCCTTGGCTATATCGCGGGTGCTTCCATCTTTATAGATGATTTCAATACTGTCATCCTCCTTTTTATACATATTGTTTTCTATACTGGATATGGATAGGAAGTATTTTGCTTCTTTCTTGTTGATATTCAGTTGTTTACTTATTCTTAAAAGAATTTCTTCTTTTCGTGCTTTTGTGATGGAAGAGGAGGTTACCTCTACTTTGAATAGTTTCCTGTTAATCATTCCACGACTCAGAGTGGACAATACCACATCGCTGTGATTGCTCCAAACTTTCAGTGCAGTCCATATGTCATTATCATCTAATTGAATAAAATTTTCAAGACAATCCGGGCTGTTATAAAATTCTTTTTTATCAATAGGATGGTATAAAAAGAATCTTAAAGCGGGTGAGGCGAACAGCTCTACGCCACGTAAGGCTAATTCCTTTGCTCGTGTCAGAGTGTTGACCAGCATTTTTTCACTGGCAACGGAGGTCTTGTGCAGATATACCTGCCAGTACATCAGGCGGCGGGACATCAGGAAGTTTTCGATGGAGTAAATGCCTTTGGATTCTACTACCAGGTGATCGTCTTTTACATCAAGCATTTTGATGATGCGGGCGGATCCGATATTGCCTTCGGATACACCGGTATAGAAACTGTCACGCCGCAGATAGTCCAAACGATCCATATCCAATTGACCGCTGACCAGTTGGTGCAGGAATTTCTTGGGATATTCATCTTTGAATATCTGTATGGCAAGATTGAGTTGACCTTTCATGTCCTTGTTCATTCGTTCCATCAGCATCAAGGAGATTTCTTCATGTGAAACGCCTCCTGCCAATGTGTTTTCCAGCACATGGGAGAAGGGACCGTGTCCGATGTCGTGTAACAGGATGGCAGCTTGTACGGCTTCCGCTTCGCTGTCAAAGATGAAGTTACCTTTGGCGGTAAGGTGCTTGATCGTTTCGCTCATTAAGTGGAAAGCGCCTAATGAGTGTTGGAAACGGGTATGTTGTGCTCCCGGATATACGGCAGAGGACAGGCCCAGTTGCTTGATGCGGGTAAGACGTTGCAGCAATGGGTGACATACAATGTCATATAGTAACCCCTTCGGGATGTTGATAAACCCGAAGACGGGGTCATTTATAATTTTTCGGTCACTCATGGGGAATAATTATTCAGTGTGCTGATATGCTTAAACCAATGTATTACGCTATGTATCTACCTGATAATTTGCATATTAGCACATTGTTTTATTGGCACATTATTTTCTCCATCTGTGCCTGGACTTTCTGAGCTTCTTGTCCTGCTACAGTCGCAAAATTCTCAGTTTTATCCGCATAGATAATGGCACGGCTTGAATTAACAATAAGTCCACAGGTACTATTCATGCCATATTTGCAGACTTCCTCTAGAGAACCTCCTTGTGCGCCGATTCCAGGTACAAGCAGGAAGTGGTTGGGAACAATTTTACGGATGTCTTCGAAAGCGCGTCCTTGTGTGGCGCCTACTACGTACATCATGTTTTCATCGTTGGCCCATTCTTGTGATTTGCGCAATACTTTTTCGAAAAGGCGTTCGCCGTTGGTGTCCTCGGTCAGCTGGAAGTCGTGGGAACCCTTGTTGCTGGTAAGCGCTAGCAGGATTACCCATTTGCCTTCGTAACTCAGGAAGGGAGTCACGCTGTCTTCACCCATGTAAGGAGCTACGGTGACTGAGTCAATGTCCAGCTCTTCAAAGAATGTGCGTGCATACATGGCCGAAGTGTTTCCGATATCGCCACGTTTTGCATCGGCAATGATGAATTGGTCGGGATAGTTTTCCTTGATGTAGGATACAGTCTTTTCGAAAGCGATCCATCCTTTTACGCCCATGCTTTCATAAAAGGCCAGATTGGGTTTATAGGCGATGCAATAAGGGGCGGTAGCGTCAATGATGGCTTTGTTGAAAGCGAAGATAGGATCTTCTTCTTTTAACAGATGTTCGGGGATCTTCTTTATGTCGGTGTCCAGTCCTACACAGAGGAATGATTTTTTCTTTTGGATATTTTCAAATAATTGTTGCTTGTTCATTGCTATGTTTACAGTTTATGGTTTACGATATTTAAATTATAATTCGCTCTCTTTCAAACGTTCGGCATTCTCGGCTACAGTCAAATGGTCAATGCAGTCTTGAATGTCGCCATCCATAAAGGCGGCTAAATTGTAAATGGTATAGTTGATGCGGTGGTCGGTGATACGTCCTTGCGGATAATTGTAGGTACGTATTTTTGCCGATCGGTCTCCGGTAGATACCATTGTTTTTCGTTTGCTGGCAATGTCGTCAATGTACTTTTGGTGTTCTTTATCATATATAAAGGTACGCAGGCGAGAAAGGGCTCGTTCTTTATTCTTCGGCTGGTCACGGGTTTCGGTACATTCTATCAGGATTTCCTCTACTATTCCGGTGTTGGGGTTCTTCCAGTTGTAGCGCAGGCGTACTCCGGATTCCACCTTATTTACGTTCTGTCCGCCGGCACCACCGCTTCGGAAAGTGTCCCATTTGATTTCCCCTTCGTTAATTTCCACATCAAAAGGCTCGGCTTCGGGTAAAACGGCGACTGATGCGGCTGAAGTATGTACACGTCCTTGGGTTTCGGTGGCTGGTACACGTTGCACACGATGTACGCCCGATTCATATTTCAGAGTGCCATATACTTTATCTCCGGTTACGGAGCAGATAATTTCCTTAAAACCTCCTGCTGCTCCTTCATTGGCGCTGGATACTTCCAGTCTCCAACCTTTTGTCTCGCAGTATTTGGAGTACATACGGAACAAGTCGCCTGCAAAAATGGCGGCTTCATCACCTCCCGTACCACCGCGTATCTCCAGAATGGCATTTCGGTCATCTTGCGGATCCGCAGGAACGAGTAACAGTTTGATTTCCTCTTCCAGTTCTGGGATGCGGACTTCGCAGAGATTTGCCTCTTCGCGTGCCATCTCTTTCATCTCCGGGTCGGATTCGTTAGTCATGATTTGTTTGGCCTCTTCCAGTCCATTCAGGCATTGTATATATTCTCTACGGGCTTTCATGATGTCATTCAAGTCCTTGTATTCCTTGGTGAGCTTGACATAACGTTTTTGGTCAGCTATGACATTAGGGTCTGTAATGAGGGTGGAAACTTCCTCAAAGCGAGCCACTAACCCGTCTAATTTCTCAAGTAATGTATTATTGTTTTCTGCCATTCTTTTCTAAACATTTATTTGCGACATACCAAGTGAGTAATATCCACCCAAGTATGGCAAGTACTTTTCTTACTGTATATAGTATGTCATGCCAAGTTGTTTCATGACCCCATGCGGTAGAGATGAAATACAACTCGCGTATTGTATCAATCGTAACTAATGAGCATATTATTGCTCCTATGCCATAAAAAAATCTTTTTTTCAATGTAGCAGGCTTGGAAGCGTTATTATAATATTGCTTGTCAGTATTTGAATTCTCCAAACTCACTTTTGATAATTAGCTCCTTCTTGTCACTTTCTTCTATACGTCCCACGATCTTCGCGTCAATATTGAATGACTTGCTGATGGCGATCACCTCTTCGGCATGTTCGGGTGAGAGGTAAACTTCCAGGCGGTGGCCCATATTAAATACTTTGTACATTTCTTCCCAATCGGTGCCGCTTTGTTCCTTGATGGTTTTGAACAGAGGGGGAACGGGGAACAGGTTGTCCTTTACTACACGGCAATTGTTTCCTACAAAGTGCAGGACTTTGGTTTGAGCACCGCCTGAGCAGTGAACCATTCCGTGAATTTCAGGTCGGAGCGCATCCAGTAATTTCTTCACTACCGGAGCATAGGTACGGGTAGGTGAGAGTACCAGCTTTCCTGCATCCAGCGGACTTCCTTCCACAGCATCGGTCAGCTTCAAATTGCCACTGTACACTAGTTCTTCGGGTACTGCCTTGTCATAGCTTTCGGGATACTTCTCGGCCAGGTATTTTGCGAACACGTCGTGGCGGGCGCTGGTGAGTCCGTTGCTGCCCATGCCTCCGTTGTATTCTTTTTCATAGGTAGCCTGTCCGTAAGATGCCAGACCTATGATGACGTCACCCGGGCGAATATTGGCATTGTTAATGACATCGGTACGTTTCATGCGGCATGTTACGGTAGAATCTACGATGATGGTACGAACCAAGTCACCTACATCAGCAGTCTCGCCTCCGGTAGCGTATACGCCTACACCCATTTCGCGAAGTTCGGCCAACAGTTCATCCGTTCCGTTGATGATAGCGGAAATGACTTCACCCGGAACGAGTAGCTTATTACGGCCGATAGTTGATGAAACCAGAATATTATCTACTGCACCTACACACAACAAGTCATCGATGTTCATAATCAGTGCATCTTGTGCAATGCCTTTCCATACGCTTAAATCGCCGGTTTCTTTCCAATACAAATAAGCCAGTGATGATTTGGTACCTGCACCGTCAGCGTGCATAATGTTGCAATATTCAGGATCTCCGCCTAGAATATCGGGGATGATTTTACAAAAAGCTTGCGGAAAAATACCTTTGTCAATGTTCTTAATGGCGTTGTGCACATCTTCCTTGGATGCTGACACACCGCGCTGCATGTATCGTTGATTGCTCATGAGTTATATATTTTATTCAATTGAATGTGCAAAAATAGTTATTATTTTGCTTATAGCCTTGAGTTTTATGAAAATAAAAGAGGAGAAGGGATTTATTCTGTTCCCATATTATTGCCGTTCCTGTTTTAGATTTATTGCTATGCTCTTATTTTTTAGACGAGTAAATTTAATATGTATATCGAACAGGCATTAATATCATACACTATTTATATGTTACAATGCCTTGTCAATATAGCGTTATAAAGAAAGACGCATAGTACAAACCATCCCCCATCCATATCAAAGATCTTAAAGACTATAAAAGAAAACACGGCCTAATTTAACGTGAAATATAAAATTTCCCCGTCACCTCATCGTTTTCATTATCAGTATGTTCCGGTGTGAAAATATCTGTAAAGGCCCCGAAACGGTTGGTAATCGGCGGTCAATGTACCACATTGCGCCCACCACACCCATAGCGGCAAAACTCCAACAGATGTACCTTGCCGGCAGTATAGGATATCATCAGAAAAAGGTTATCTTTTATAATGTGGAAGGCTTTTGGAATGATATGCTGGCTTTCTTGAATCGTTTGGAGAAAACACATTTTGCACATCGTCCGTTGAAAAATTATTTTGAAGTGGCGAATACGCTGGAGGAACTGACCCGTTTATTGGAATAAAATTATAATTTAATCATAATCTTATGAATTCATCAATAAAAGATTTATTACAGCGTGAAGCACAGGCCGTGTTGAATATTCCGGTAACAGACGGATATGAAAGGGCGGTAGAGCTGATTGTGGAACAGGTACATGAGAAAGGCGGAAAACTGGTAACCAGTGGTATGGGTAAAGCTGGACAGATAGCCATGAATATTGCCACTACATTCTGTTCCACGGGTATCCCCTCTGTGTTTTTACATCCGAGTGAGGCACAGCATGGCGATTTGGGAATTCTGCAAAAAAATGACTTGTTGCTTTTGATTTCTAATTCTGGTAAGACAAGGGAAATTGTGGAACTGACCGAACTGGCTGCACGCCTAAATCCGGAATTGAAAAAAATTGTTATCACGGGAAATCCGGATAGTCCGTTAGCGGAAGCGGCAGATATTTGTCTAGCTACAGGGCACCCTGATGAAGTTTGTTTGTTAGGAATGACGCCTACTACTTCTACGACTGTGATGACGGTGATAGGAGATATTTTAGTTGTAGAGACTATGCGAAAGACTGGCTTTACGATTGAAGAATATAGCAAGCGCCATCATGGCGGGTATTTGGGAGAGCGTTCCCGTGCATGTCTTTGGAATATAAGGCCCGATGCAGGTGCGGTAGAACCAGATCAGGGCCAGAAACGGTGCGATGCACACT
>ENA-UEQL01002443-UEQL01002443.1-human-gut-metagenome-genome-assembly--contig:-NODE-2443-length-12353-cov-3.438416_pt1 | contig 12353 bp, 9 predicted proteins | sample MGYA00242905_ERZ507926 | MGnify/ENA primary metagenome ERZ507926 (study PRJEB26167, sample SAMN06115531) | human gut metagenome | host: Homo sapiens | place: China:Henan | collected 2015-09-09 | study...
GTCGGAAAAGTCCAGAGCTGCATCACTCAGCACGGGCAGCAGTGCTTCCAGCGCTGCCTTTGCGGACTCCGGGGCTACGCACTTTACAGAAGGAAGCGGTCCCCAGCACTTTGCTGGATCGTCAAGTCGTTTTTTGTTGTGCTAAGGCGTCCCGGAATTCCTTCCATAGGCCGCTGCGCCCGGTCAAACGGTCCGCTGTTTCCTCGCCGAAGGTGAGTTTCAGCTTTTGATAGGCTTCCCGCAGATTGACCGGCCGGGACGTAGTGTTATGTGCATCCGATGCTACCACATCAATGACACCGCTGCTCAGCCAGCGTTCCACCCGCCGCCGCTTCCAAAAGCCGCCCGGCTCCAGCACCGTGGAACCGTTCATCTGGCAGGCCACAGGATACCGGGCCTTCAGCTTTTCCAGCAGGCCCCGCGATTCCAGGCAACGGTAGCGCTCCACATGGGCCATCAGAATGGAGTAGCCGCACACAGCCACTTCTTCCAGCCCGTTTTCCAGCTCTTTGGCGGAAGTCTGCGGTAAAAACTCCATCAGCACCCAGTCCGTACCGGCCAGCGTGGGCAGGCCGTTTTCTCTGGCCGCATCCCGCAGCATGGGGTTGTACAGCAGCTCCGCACCGGGGTACAGCCGCAATCCATACCCCTGCTGTTGACAATAGGCCTGCGCTGCATCCAGGTGGCGCTGGTAGCGCTCCTGTGGAAAGGCCTCCAGGCCCGGTGTCGCGTGGGCGGTGGCCACCAATGTGGTGATGCCGTTGGCGGCAGCTGCGGCCAGCATCGCCCGCATCTGTTCTTCCGTGCGGGCACCATCGTCCACTCCATAGACCACATGCGTATGCAGATCCAAAAACTGTTCTGTCATGAGTTCAGCTCTTCTTTTCTTCTGCCTCTTTTTCGTAGGCCTTGTAATAACTGTAACGGTAAATTCCCGCTCCATACGTACCCACCCAGACCGTACCTTCTTTATCTACACAGATAGACTGCGGAAAGTCCTTGCTTTTATCCTTACTGGGACAGGGAATATAGCGGAACAGTTTACCCGTCTCCACCTGATAGCGGAAAACTCCCTGATTCGGTGCATTCACCCAGATATTTCCTGAATGATCTGCCAGAATATCTTCAATCCAGTTGTATCTGATTTGCTCTCCGCTCTCTGTGCGGGCATCAAAGAACGAAAACTTCCCGGTAGCAAGCTCCTGAATATAAACACCATCATCCGTACCTACCCATAATTGACGGTGATTATCCTCAAAAAGAGCGGATATGACCTGATTGCCATGCTGCAAAGTTTCGTCATAGCAGTTATAAAGCTTCATCGACACGCCGTCATAACGATTAAGACCGTTGCGCGTACCCAGCCAGATAAAACCGTAACTATCTTGAATAATGGACTTGACATGACTGTTCGAAAGACCGCTTCCTCCATCTACACGGATAAAGTTATACTGTCCCGTCGCGGCAAAATCCGGAAGGAAAAAACAAATAGAAAGGAGAAAAAGCAGCAATTTCCTTTTCATACACAGATATTAGATAGCGACAAATATAGTTTTTTTTACGCTAAATGCATAGGAAGGATGAAACATTTGTTGCACGGATGGCAATAAATGTCGCACTGCAAAGGGCTATCGCACACTTGAAACATCTCTTGCACATCTTGACAAAAAAGAGTATAGCCACTTGTTTCTCCTCCTCCTATCTTTGCCTTCGTCAAAATGACACAACCGATGTGAACTTCCAAATCTTTAAATGAATACAAGTGATGAAAAAAGTAACCTTTAGTTGCCTTACTCTAGCAACCCTGTTGCAACTGATTCCTTCCAACGGGAATGCAGCGAACATTCAGGTGAACAAGAAAAAGACGAACCGAACCGAAATGAAGCAGGATACGATTCCTGCCAACTCTACTAAAAAAGAATCAGAAGAAGGCGAACGCAATGTGATGCTGAATGCTTCTGACGCCAACAAACCCCGCGAAATTCAAATCGGACTTCCCAGCGAGGACGTTAATGTCTATGAGAATGGACTTCCTGCCGTATATTCCTCTACCGTTCACAAACTTGCCGCTCATTGGCGTAGCGACAGCAGCCTGGGAGAAGTAGGACTTTTATCTCCTTCCGAATCGGCCATCACGACCGGTAATATTGCTTACTCCGTCAACTCATTCAGCAAACTGGGACAAAAGGATTTCCAAGGTATATTAAACTACCGCACCAATCATTTCGGTATGCAGAACTTCGACTTCAATGTTTCAGGAGCCATCAATAACCAATGGCTTTACACGGCAAGCATTTACCAGAACTTCGACCCGGGAAGTTTCGACCTGGAATTTACGAACTATGCAGACCGCACAGAGATTTATCATGCCGGCCTGACCCGTCTCTTCAACAACGGACGCGGCAAAATATCTTTGCTCTACAAACACTCCCGCAGTGAAAATCCGGCCAGCTATGCCAATGCAGCTCCTTTTATCTATGTCGGCGACGGCTCGGTCAAAGAGATAGACGGTTTCAAACTGGGAACAAATTCTTATGTTCCGCAGAACGGTTCTTTTCCATACATGGACGTAAGAGACGGAAAGATGAAAACATGGAATTTGGGCGATGGTTCTGAAAACCGTGCCAATGAGATTGCATTGATCTCCGATTATCGTTTCAGGAACGATCTGCTATGGAAATTCAATCTGAAATATATGGATGCTCCACGTGCCAACTATGTCGACTTCGGAGGCAGCACCATCAGCGAAGTAACCGCCAACGATGGTTTTACGCTATCAAACGGTGATCCGTATGAGGGACTGGCAGAAGGTCGCCGCACCTGGTTGCACGTAGGCAAAGTGAAAAACTTCCTAATCACTTCCGAGCTAAACAAGACCTTTGGCAACCATGATCTGCGTCTGGGAGTGAACGAATGGTATTACCATCTTGATTATTATTCCTCTTCTCTGCAATGGATGGCCACCGTACAGAACTATCCACAGTTGCTGACTTCCACAACTACAAGTTCCCTGGACCCTACTCTGACCGGTCAACGCGTACAGACATACGGGTACAACGAACTTAGTCCCGAATATACAAAGGGATATGAGAACAAACTCGCCCTTTACTTTACAGACAACTGGCAAGTAACTCCCCAATTCAATATCTATTATGGCGGACGCCTGGAATATTACCGGATGAGTGCCGATCAAATATCCGCTTCCCGTTTCCCGGGTTTCCGCATCGGCGACTTTACCACTTATAGCAAAGAGGAAGAAACAGGAAATATCATTGCCACACAACGCAGCATTCATCCCGCCAAAGTGGTAAAGGATAAACTGAACTATGCCGCCACGCTCCGCGCCACTTACAACGTAACCGGGCAATTCGGCCTGACTGCCGACGGAACAGTAGCCACCCGCTTCCCACGTATCAACGAATATGCCGGAACAGGTCCTACGGAAGAGCAATACAAACGTGTCACCATACCGTTAATCCGTGGCGGTTTGTTCTACAAGAACAAGTGGATCAACCTCACCTCTATGGTTACCTATATCTCTAAATCTAATAATATTGACCAGCAAAACCTGACGAAACCGGGAACGGAAGAAGGAAAGACCGTATTGCTTATTTATAATATCAAAACACTGGGATGGACCACATCTGCCGAAATCGACCCGTTCAAAGGTTTTCACCTGCACGCTCTGTTCACGTATCAGAAACCTGTTTACAAGAACTATAACGCAAGCGTCACATTCAACGATGGTTCGGAAATGTCTGTCAACGCCAATGGGATGATTGTAAAAGAGATTCCGCAGATTCTTGTCGAACTCGACCCAAGCTATAATATCACGAAGGACTTACGCCTTTGGCTTAGTTTCCGCTATTTCGGCAAGACTTACGCCAATCTCCAGGAAGCCCTCTATTTCAACGGTCGCTGGGAAACTTTCGGGGGGATCAACTGGAATGTAAACAAGCATCTTTCTTTAGGGGCAACAGTCATCAACTTCCTGAATCAGAAGGGGGCCAGCGGAACCATCAACGGTTCGGAACTGATTACCAAAGAAGAAGCTGCCCAGTATGCAGGCAACTATATGAGTGGAAATTATTTACGCCCATTTACCGTAGAATTTAGCGCAAGCATTAAATTCTAGTTCATTCCTGACGAATTATAATTATCTTTGCGGCATTCTATGCCCACAAACTAACTAATACCTAATTAATTATTAAAAAACCATGAAGAAACTTTTCGTATTACTTATGGCATTGTTTACCCTGACGCAAGTGGACGCCCAGGAAAAGAACGTTATCCGCATCGCAACGGACAACACAGACTTAATTCTCCAAGTAGCTCCCAACGGACGACTTTATCAGGCTTATCTGGGCGATAAGTTACTGAACGAGAAAGACATCAACAACTTTTCTCCTTACGTAAAAGGAGGAAGTGACGGTAGCGTATCCACCCGAGGATGGGAAGTATATCCGGGCTCCGGCGCCGAAGATTATTTTGAACCGGCTGTAGCTATCACGCACAATGATGGAAACCCAAGTACGATTCTCCGCTATATATCCTCCGAGCAGAAGGCAGTGGCGGGCGGAACGGAAACGATCATTCAACTAAAAGATAATCAGTATCCGGTAGAAGTCACACTACATTACATCGCTTATCCGAAAGAAAACGTCATCAAGACGTGGAGCGAAATCAAACATGCTGAAAAGAAGCCTGTGACCTTATGGCGTTATGCTTCCACCATGCTTTATTTCTCCGGAAACGAATATTACCTGACAGAATTCAGTAGCGATTGGGCAAAAGAAGCACAAATGAGCACACAGCCTCTGTTGTTCGGTAAAAAGGTGATCGACACCAAACTGGGAAGCCGTGCTGCCATGCACACCCACCCGTTCTTTGAGCTTGGTTTTGAACAACCGGCACAGGAAGCGCAGGGACGTGCCATGCTAGGTACTATCGGATGGACAGGAAACTTCCAGTTCACTTTCGAAGTGGACAACGTAGGTAACCTCCGTGTAATCCCCGCCATCAATCCTTATGCATCTGATTATGAACTGAAGCCGAATGAAGTGTTTACAACTCCTGAATTCATCTTTACTTTCAGCAACAACGGTACGGGCGAAGCCAGCCGCAACCTTCACGCATGGGCACGCAACTATCAGCTGAAAGACGGACAAGGCGACCGTATGACTTTATTAAACAACTGGGAAAATACTTACTTCAAATTCAATGAGGAACTGCTTGCCGAACTGATGAAGGAAGCTAAACATCTTGGTGTAGATATGTTCCTGCTGGATGACGGCTGGTTTGGCAACAAGCACCCACGCAACAGTGACAATGCCGGACTGGGTGACTGGGAAGTGATGAGATCCAAACTGCCGGGCGGTATTCCTGCCCTTGTACAGTCTGCCAAAGAAGCCGGAGTGAAATTTGGTATCTGGATTGAACCGGAAATGGTTAACCCTAAAAGTGAGTTGTTCGAAAAACATCCCGACTGGGCTATCCAACTGCCTAACCGCGAAACATATTATTACCGTAATCAGCTGGTACTCGATCTTAGCAATCCGAAAGTACAGGACTTTGTATATGGTGTAGTGGATAAGATCCTGACAGAGAATCCGGAAGTGGCTTTCTTTAAATGGGACTGTAACTCTCCAATTACAAATGTTTATTCTCCATATTTAAAAAATAAACAGGGACAGCTTTATATCGACCATGTACGTGGTATATACAATGTATTGAAACGTATCAAAGACAAATATCCAAACGTGCCAATGATGCTCTGCTCCGGCGGTGGCGCCCGTTGCGACTACGAAGCTCTGAAATATTACACAGAATTCTGGTGCAGCGACAACACAGACCCGATAGAACGTCTGTTTATCCAGTGGGGATTCTCACAAATCTTCCCGGCAAAAGCCATGTGTGCACACGTAACCAGCTGGAACAAGAACACAAGCGTGAAGTTCCGTACGGATGTGGCAAGTATGTGCAAACTGGGCTTTGACCTTGGACTGAAGGAACTGAATGCAGACGAACAGACTTACTGCCAGAATGCAGTTGCCAACTGGACGCGTCTGAAAAAAGTGATTCTGGACGGCGATCAATACAGATTGGTTTCTCCCTACGATGGCAATCACATGTCTCTCATGTATGCCTCACCGGATAAGAACAAAGCTGTGCTTTATACCTACGATATCCACCCACGTTTCGGTGAGAAACTGCTCCCGGTAAAACTTCAGGGACTGGATGCGAAGAAAATGTATAAGGTGAAAGAAATCAACCTGATGCCGAACTCTAAATCGAATCTTGCTGCCAATGAGAAGACTTATTCAGGAGATTATCTGATGAAAGTAGGAATCAATGCTTTCACTACCAATCAGGCTTTCAGCCGTGTGATTGAGCTGACTGCCGAATAAAAAGGAAGGAAATAATCGATAAAGAAAGGGGATTCGCTGTTATCAGCGTTTCCCCTTTCTTTTTACATACAATAATATTCAATTCATCTTCAATCGCAACAGCTGTTTCAATGGTTACAACTATTCTATTAGACGGAGGAAGTCTCTAAAAAAGTTGCAGCTACACCGTAACTTTTTACGATATAGCTGCATTAATGTTAAAGAGAGAGAATTTATATAATATAAGCATGGTCTCACGACCCTCCTAATATTCAATGAACATTTTGTTTCTTTACCTATTAGACGCACAAAAGCTCAAATCACTGCACTCGAGGCCCTCTTTTTTTAGTTAAAGAATAAAAAAAGCCGCTACTCCACAGGAATAGCAGCTCATATCTTTAAAACATCTTGCTGACACGTTCAATTCCTGCCACCAAAGTGTCTATTTCCGATTTGGTATTGTACATGGCAAACGAAGCACGTACAGTTCCTTCTATGCCAAGACGTTGCATGAGAGGTTGTGCACAATGATGCCCTGTTCTCACGGCAATACCTAGACGATCCAGCAACGTGCCGAGGTCGAAATGATGGATATCTCCCACCAGGAAAGAAATGACCGCTCCCCGTTCGGCTGCTTCACCAAATATACGTATATGGGGGATTTCTTTCAGACGTTGCAAAGCGTAAGTTGTCAGTTCATGCTCATGGGCGGCTATCTGTTCAATGCCATGTCCGTTCACATAATCAAGGGCTTTTGCCAGTCCGGTAGTTCCGATATAGTCGGGCGTACCGGCTTCAAACTTGAAAGGAAGTTCATTAAAAGTGGTCTTCTCGAAAGAGACATGCTGAATCATCTCTCCTCCTCCCTGATAAGGTGGAAGGCGATCTAACCATTCTTCTTTTCCATAAAGTACTCCGACACCTGTCGGACCATATATCTTATGGGCGGAGAATACCAGAAAATCGGCATCCAACTCCTGTACATCCACTTTCATGTGAGGAATAGACTGTGCAGCATCTATCAGGCAAGGTACACCATGCGCATGAGCTGTTGCGATCATCTCCTTCACCGGATTCACTGTACCCAGTACGTTCGATACATGAACTACGCTGACTATTTTCGTGCGTTCGGAAAATAGTTTTTCATATTCATCCAGCAGAAGTTCGCCTTTATCATTCATCGGGATGACTTTTATGGCAATTCCTTTACGGGCAGCCAACAGTTGCCAGGGAACGATGTTGCTATGATGTTCCATCACGGAAACAATCACTTCATCCCCTTCTTCCATAAACTCGTCGCCGAAGCTGGAAACAAGCAGGTTGATACTTTCTGTTGTTCCGCGTGTAAAGACAACTTCATTCGTGCTATGGGCATTGATAAACTCACGTACCGTTTCACGGGAAGCTTCATGCAGTTCCGTAGCTTGCTGGGAAAGATAATGTACGCCGCGATGCACATTGGCATTGACGGAATAATATTCATCCACCAACGCATCAACCACCAGACGGGGTTTCTGTGTTGTCGCACCGTTGTCGAAATAAACCAAAGGTTTACCGTAAACCGTACGGCTCAATATCGGAAAATCTTCACGTATCTTTTGAATATCCACGTTCATTATTTTTTAGTGGTTACTTACAAATGGCACAACCCTGACATCTATTCAACTCGCCACGGAAACGTTTCTCTACTAATAGATGCAAACGATCTTTCAGCGCTTCCAAACGAATGGTATCGATCACTTCGTTGACAAATGCGAACATCAACAGCAGACGGGCTTCTTTCTCTGCAATACCGCGCGAACGCATGTAGAATAATGCGCCTTCATCCAACTGGCCTACTGTTGCTCCATGCGAACATTTCACATCATCCGCATAAATCTCCAATTGAGGTTGTGTATACATTCTTGCATCACGCGTAGCACAAAGATTCCGGTTAGTCTGTTGGGAATTCGTATGTTGTGCATCGGGGCGCACGAGTACCAATCCGGCAAACGCACCTACCGACTGGTCGTCGAGCACATACTTGAACAGCTCATTGCTGGTACAGTTCGGTACGGCATGGTCAATACTTGTATGATTGTCTACGTGCTGGTTTTTATCGGCAATCGCCATACCACAAAGGTTTATTTCGGCTCCTTCTCCTGCCAGCAACACTTCGGTCGTGTTGCGGGTAGTACCATTATGCAAGGTCATTCCATTCAACAATACATTGCTGTTTGCCTCCTGCTTTACATACAGGTTACTGATACGAACGGTGCTTGTATGTGTTTCTTCCAGTTCATACATATCGAATACCGCATTCTCACCAGCAAATACTTCAATAACTTGTGTCGCCAGGAAGTTCACATTATCCATTGCATGGTCACAAATCAGCAAACGGGCTTGCGCGCCATCCTCCAGGATAATCAGTACGCGACGGTTCACCATAAAGTTAACATCTGCACGCAGGATATTTACCAACTGGATTGTTTTTTCCACCACCACATTCTTCGGCACATAAAATACAACACCATCTTGTGCAAAAGCTGTATTGAAAGCAGTCACCCCATCTTTGGAAGTATCTGCCAACTGACCGTAATACTTCTTCACCAATTCCGGATGCTGTCCGGCCACTTCTTTCAAGCTGCCGAAAATCACACCTTCCGGCAGATTGACTTTAGGAAGTGCTCTATTATAAAATGCGTCATTTACCACAAAATACAGGGCGGTACTCATATTCGGCACATCACACTTAAACACTTCATACGGATTGACCGGAATAGCCAAACGATTCAAGTTCAAACCGAAATCCGGTTCAAAGTACTTGCTCACATCCGTATATTTGTACTTCTCCATCTTACGGGTCGGAAATCCGAGTCGCTCAAAATCGGCAAATGCTGACGCACGAGGTGCATTCAGCACTTCGGCACTATGCTTACAGATCATCGCTTCCGTCTGTGAGAAAAGTTCTATATATTGTTGTTCAACCATCATCGTTTTATATTTGTCATTCTCCTACTTCTTTCTTGATCCAATCGTATCCTTTTTCTTCCAGTTCCAGAGCAAGTTCCGGTCCGGCAGTTTTTACGATACGACCTTTATAAAGGACATGCACAATATCAGGCTTGATATAATCGAGCAAACGTTGGTAGTGGGTAATAACGATTGTACTTGTTTCAGGAGTTTTCAACTTGTTCACCCCTTCCGCAACAATACGGAGCGCATCAATATCCAAACCGGAGTCTGTCTCGTCGAGGATGCTCAAACGCGGTTCTAGCATAGCCATCTGGAAAATCTCGTTCCGTTTCTTCTCACCACCGGAAAAGCGGATTTAAGGGAACGAATGCGAGGTGAGTTCAAAGCCTTGATCGGAAAGGATCATGAAGAACTCATGCGAGTAAAAGATGGAAAGACCAAAGCCAATTTCTACGTCAAGCAACAAGGAGAACTGATACAGGAGTTGATCATGATAGCCGACATGGACGACGGGAGCTTCAGCGTCATGCAATTGTTAGGGCGTTTTACGCTCCAAGATGTGCAAGAAATTACCAGTGAGATCAACAAATAATAGGATAATTTCGTGAAAACCATCGGCTTTTTATAGTATCTTCACCACCATAAGTTAAACAAAAATCATACGCGTATGAAAAGATTCATTTTTACAGGGATAATCATCCTGTTTGTAATGGCTGGATGTGGAGGCGACCATTCATCGACCGATGGTCTTATAACCGTGGATGTAAACGATAGTTATTCAACCAAAAAAGAGTTGGTCCTTCAAGACTTCATGGATGTGGAGTATATTCCGCTGGCCAACCAGTTCATCTCCATGCTGCCTGCGGCGGAGACTCCCTCCCACACGGAGGGCTACGAGGGCTTCTACCATGTGACGGACCTGGCCGGAAACGAGAGCCAGGTGGTGCTGCATGCCATCATCCGGGACCACGACCTGGAGAAATTCAACGCCCGGAAGGACTTTGTGGAGCGGCTGGTGGACTATCTGAACGCACGGTGGGGCCAGGGTACCTTCCGGCTGGAGATGAAGGACAGCTACTACAACATGAAGGAGAAGATCCGGCCCCATATGGAGCTGATCGAAAACGCCAAGGCCGCCATGGAGGCCGTGGGCGTGGAGCCGGTGATCGTTCCCATCCGGGGCGGCACCGACGGGGCGCGGCTCTCCTGGGAGCGGGACATTCCCTGCCCCAACCTGTGCACCGGCGGCGCAAACTTCCACGGCGTCCATGAGTTCATTCCCGTGCCGTCTATGGAAAAGATGGTGCAGGTGCTGGTGGAGCTGGTGAAGGCGTAAGACAGAACGTAAAATCCCCCGACCGGCGGCTTGAGGTGCCGCCGGTTGGGGGATTATTTTACTTTTCGATGACCACCTTGTCGTCCTTCAGACGGACGTGGGCGGTGTCGCCGGACTTCAGCTGACCATCCAGCATCTGTTCGGCCACCACGTCCTCCACCTCGTTCTGTAGGGTGCGGCGCAGGGGACGGGCGCCGTAGCGGGCATCGAAGCCATCCTTGGCCAGAGCGGCCACGGCGTCGTCGTCCGCCTGGAGGGTGATGCCCTGGGCGGCCATGCGGCTGCCGATGGTATCCAGCATCCGGCGGGCGATGCTGCGGATGTTCTCCTCCGTCAGCTGGTGGAACACGATGATCTCGTCGATACGGTTCAGGAACTCCGGACGGAAGGTCTGGCGCAGCTCCGCCATAACGGCGTCCTTGATGCGTGCAAACCGCTCCTCCTCGGTGCGCTTGGCCGCCTCACCGCTGCCGTCAAAGCCCAGAGGCGTGTCGGCGGCGGTAATATTCTTGGCCCCCACGTTGGAGGTCATGACGATGATGGTGTTCTTGAAGTCCACCCGGCGGCCCTGGGAGTCGGTGACGATGCCATCCTCCAGAATTTGCAGCAGGATGTTCCACACATCGGGGTGGGCCTTCTCGATCTCGTCGAACAGCACCACGGAATAGGGCTTACGGCGCACCTTTTCGGTGAGCTGGCCGCCCTCCTCGTGGCCCACGTATCCGGGAGGCGAGCCCACCAGACGGGACACCGTGTGCTTCTCCATGTACTCGGACATGTCGATGCGGATCATGGCATTCTCGTCGCCGAACATGGCCTCGGCCAGGGTCTTGCACAGCTCGGTCTTGCCCACGCCGGTGGGACCCAGGAACAGGAAGGAGCCGATGGGCCGCTTGGGGTCCTTCAGACCCACACGGCTGCGGCGGATGGCCTTGGCCACGGCGGCCACGGCCTCGTCCTGGCCCACCACCCGCTCATGCAGGACCTTCTCCAGCTGCAGCAGCCGCTGGCTTTCGTCCTCCGTCAGGCGGGTGACGGGAATGCCGGTCCAGCCGGCCACCACCTTGGCGATGTCGTCCTCGGTGACGGTGCCGCGGCTCACGGACATCTGCTTGTGCCACTTGTCGCGCTCAATTTCCACCTGCTCCTGATAGTCCTTCTCGATATCCCGCAGCTGGGCGGCCTTCTCGAAGTCCTGGGCGGTGACGGCCTCCTCCTTCTCCCGGTGCAGGGCGGCGATCTTCTCCTCCAGATCCTTCAGATCGGGGGAGGCGGACTCGGCGGCCATACGCACCTGGCTGGCGGCCTCGTCCATCAGGTCGATGGCCTTGTCCGGCAGGAAACGGTCGTTGATATACCGGCGGGACAGCCGCACGGCGGCCTCCAGGGCCCCGTCGGTGATGGTCAGGTGATGGTGGGCCTCATACTTGTCCCGCAGACCCTTCAGGATCTCCAGCGTGGCCTCGGGAGAGGGCTCGCCCACGGTGATGGGCTGGAACCGGCGCTCCAGGGCGGCGTCCTTCTCAATGTACTTGCGGTACTCGTTGAGGGTGGTGGCGCCGATGACCTGGATCTCGCCCCGGGAAAGAGCGGGCTTCAGGATGTTGGCGGCGTCCACCGCGCCCTCGGCGGAGCCTGCGCCCACGACGGTGTGCAGCTCGTCGATGCACAGGATG
>ENA-UEQL01002448-UEQL01002448.1-human-gut-metagenome-genome-assembly--contig:-NODE-2448-length-12344-cov-4.772234_pt1 | contig 12344 bp, 15 predicted proteins | sample MGYA00242905_ERZ507926 | MGnify/ENA primary metagenome ERZ507926 (study PRJEB26167, sample SAMN06115531) | human gut metagenome | host: Homo sapiens | place: China:Henan | collected 2015-09-09...
GCAAAGGAAATAACAAATAACTCTGTTCAACTTGTCATTATTGGACATGGTGAGATGAAGGATTCTATAATTCAATATATCCAAAAATACGATCTTCAGGATTCAGTACAATTGAAAGGAGCAATCTATGATGAATCGAGGTTGGCTAAAGAATTCCAAGAAGCACTTCTCTGTATTTCGCCGTCTCAAGGAGGTTTATCCTGTCCCAAAAGTATGGGATATGGTGTTCCTTTTGTGTGTCGCAAGGATGCAATTACAGGAGGAGAAATCTACCACATAACCAATGGGGTCAATGGAATTCATTATGAGTCAGATTTCGATTTGACTAACATTTTGGTAGATGCTATGAACTGTCCTGAAAAGTATGTGGAAATGGGAAGAAAGGCAAAAGATTATTATGATAATCATGCCACAATTCAACATATGGCTCAAGGTGCTATAGATGCCTTTAATTATGCTATAAACTATAAATAACCATGTGTGTCCACAAAAGTAGTGGACACACGATAATGAGTTGCGAATTTTTATCGGGCGTTTGACTAAAGTTAAACAACTTGTTATGTTGGTGGATGCTGTTGCCGAATTGAAAACTAAAGGCGAAAACTATAACCTTGTATTTGTAGATAATGGATTGGAAGGAAAAATCTAAAAGCAAGAGTAAAAAGGCTTGGCTTGACAGATGAAGTGTGGTTCTATGGTGCCTGCTATGATGAGAAACCCAATGCCGAGTTAATTTATAATGCTGACCTTTGTGTGGCTCCAGGTAATGTGGGATTGACCTCGATGCATACTATGGTATTTGTTACTCCCGTAATTTCGCATAATGATTTCAAGTGGCAGATGCCTGAATTTGAGGCTATCAAGCCAGGAGTTACTGGCGACTTCTTTGAAAGAAACAGCGTACAATCTTTGGCGTGTATAATTAGCAAGTGGTTTACGGAAAAGAAAGATAAGAGAGATGAGGTACGTCAAGCGTGTTATAAGGAGATAGATACGAACTGGAATCCGTACTATCAGATGGATATCATAAAGAAAAACCTCATTTTTTAGTATGAAAAAGATTCTTCAAATCGGTGCTTCCCTTAACTGTGGTGCTCCGGGCAAGATAGCAGAACAAATTGGTTTGTTGGCAATGTCAAGAGGATGGGATGTATATATGGCTCACGGTGTGAGGCACTCCAATCCTAGCCAGTTGAAAACAATACCGATGGTCACCTCTCATGAGGAAAAGATTCATGCACTGTATAGTCTTTTGCTGGATCGTCATGGATTGGGTCCAAATGGCAAGACCAAGCAATTGGTTGAATGGATCAAAGAAAATAAGCCTGATGTCATCCATCTGCACAACATCCATGGGTATTTCTTGAACTACAAAACATTGTTTGATTATCTCGTTACGACGGAAATCCCAGTAGTTTGGACACTGCATGATTGTTGGCCTTTTACAGGACATTGCGCCTATTTCGACTCCGTGGATTGCTTGCGATGGAAAAGTGGATGTTATGATTGTCCGTTAAGAAAAGACTATCCGAAGTCAATGTTTATTGACAGGTCGAAGCAGAATTATGAGTTAAAAAAGAGGCTTTTCACTGGGCTGAAGAAATGCGTGATGGTTCCTGTTTCGGATTGGCTGGGCAATATCACTAAAGAATCATTTATGGGGACATACCCAGTGCATGTCATTCACAATGGCATAGACCTGAACACGTTCAAACCCATAAGAACAGACCTAAGAAATCGATTGGGAATAGAGAAGGAGAAAATTGTAGTTCTTGGATTGGCTGCTCCGTGGGTTCCACGAAAGGGCTACAATGATATGATTCGCTTGAGCGAAGAGAAGGATTTCCAAGTAGTGATGGTTGGTGTCAGTGCGGAACAGAAAGAGGCTTTGCCTAAAAAAATCATAGCTATTAACCGCACCAGCAATCAGCAAGAACTTGTGGAGTATTACAATATGTCGGATGTCTTTGTTAACCCAACATACTCTGATAACTTTCCAACCACCAACTTGGAAGCTCTTGCCTGCGGAACTCCTGTTATCACATATCGAACAGGAGGCTCTCCGGAAGCCGTTGATGAAAGTACTGGAATTGTGGTGGAGCAGGGTAATTTGGAGGAATTGGTAAAGAGTATCAAGTATTTGCGGGAACATCCACTTTCTTCTCAAGCGTGCAGGGAAAGGGCCGAAAGGCTGTTTGATAAGGATAAATGCTTTGAGGAGTACATCAGATTGTATGAGAGTTTAATATAGGTTAGAAGATCATATAGATATGTGAATCTTTTCGATCTGCATTTGCAAGCCTTGTCCCTTTTACTGACTAAGTAACTTTTAAATTATTTTAATATCTCTCCTGCAACCTGGCATCGGCTGCGAGAGCTTTTCTTATTCCCAATAAATGAAAATCCTGATTGTTACACAGTACATATATCCGGAGCCATTCAAGAGTTCTGAAATGGCATTTGAATTAGCCAAACGGGGTCATCAAGTAGATGTACTAACAGGTATTCCAAACTATCCTGAAGGTCGTTATTACTCAGGTTATGGAATATTGAAAAAACGAAAAGAAAAAGTAAATAATGTTTCATTCTATCGTTGTTTTCAGACGTCACGCAAATTTCTCCCTGGTCTTCTTGGGCAAGGTTTAAATTATGTAACCTTTATGTTTAGTGCTACAATGTGGGTTTTATTCTTTTTTGTCTGGAAAAAGAAATATGACGCCATCATTACCCACGAGCCATCACCTATTACGCAGATCGTTCCCGCTTGCATTTTAGGTGATATACGTAAGGTCCCTGTCTATAGTTGGATTCAGGATATATGGCCTGATGCTCTTGTTTCTGCTGGAGGTAAAATTGGCAGGATGCTATCCCCCGCATTATCTTGGTTAACAAATTGGGTGTATCGCCATTCAACGAAGTTGTTGATAACATCAAAAGGGATGATAGACCTTATTAATCGAGATGCCGATTATTCGGATAAGATTATTTATTATCCACAATGGGCTGAGGACATGAAGTGTTCTGGCATTATCCCAGATGGAATTGAGTCTGTACAGTCAGAAGACTATACTATAATGATGGTAGGAAGTCTCAACAGTGGTATTGGTGTTCAAGCTATATTGGAATTATGTAAAGAGTTAAAGGACGATCCTATTCACTTTGTATTTGTGGGTGGAGGCAGTGAAGAACAAACGATGCGTGATTATTGTCTGAAAGAAGGTTTGAGCAAGGTTTTATTTACTGGGAGAAAGCCGTTTGTTGAAATGCCATATTATTGTCAACAAGCAGATGCTATGCTCCTAACACTAAAGGAAACTAAAATGAAGCACTTGGACATTACTATTCCTGCTCGACTGCAAGGGTATTTAAGTGCCGGTAAGCCTGTAATAGCAATGATTGGTAGTGGTGCAACATCTGTTATTCGTGAGGCAGACTGTGGACTAACTGTTCCCCCTGGAGATTATAAAGCGCTTGCAGAAATCATTCGTAAAGATATACTGACTGATAAAGATGTTTTTGCTAAAAAAGGTATTAATGGAAGAAACTACTATGAAAAAAACTTCACAAAAGATAAATGTATTGACAAATTGGAGATAATCATAAAGAATTAGTAATACAATGAAAAGAGTTCTAATTACTGGTGCGAACAGTTTTGTAGGTATCAATGTAGAGAAATGGTTGCTTCGTGTAAATGGAGAATTTCAAGTGGACACTGTTGATACTATGAATGAAGTATGGAAACAGGCAGATTTCACAAAATATGATGTTGTATTTCACGTCGCTGGCATTGCTCACGTTGACCCTAAACCTGAATTGGCTCCATTATATTATAAAGTAAATAGGGATTTGGCTGTTGAGGTTGCTACTTGGGCAAAAGAACAGGGAGTTAAACAGTTTATTTACATGAGTTCAAAGATTGTTTATCACGCAAGTAAATCGTTGAAAGATAATGTAATTAATATAAACACCATTCCGCAGCCAAATGATTTTTATGGCGATTCTAAACTTCAAGCAGAAAATGCATTACGTCCACTTTCTTGCGAATCGTTTAAGGTATGTATCTTGCGCCCTCCAATGATTTATGGGAAAAATAATAAAGGAAATTTACCTAGGTTAGCTTGGCTGGCAACAAAATCGCCAGTTTTCCCGGCCTGGCACAATAAGCGATCTATGCTTTATGTTGATAATCTTGCAGAATTCATTCGTCAGATTATTTTGAGGGATATGGAAGGTGTTTTTTTCCCACAAAACAAAGAATACACAGATACAGTTGAGGTAGTAAGGTATTTTTCAAAAAAATATAAAAAGAGAATTTGGATTACCAGCATCCTCAACCCAATCGTGTGGATAACATCATTTTTTATTAAACCAGTCTGTAAGATGTTTTCAAGTTCATACTATCAACAGGATATGAGTCAGTATGATTTTGATTATCAGGTTTCTTCTTTTGAAGATAGTTTAAAGGATGTAACTCCTAAAAAAACTATGCGATGATAGATTTCAAAAAACTAATCAACGCCAAGGCTCTGTATCAGGAGCCGGATAGGATTTGGGTGGCGAAGGGAATGAAGTTCTTTGCCATTGATTATCAGGGGAAAAGAATTAGCAAAGTGTACCGTGTCGGTGGACTGAAGGAGAGAGTATTGAGCTGCCACAGGCTTTCCAGCCAGCTGCTGAGAATTGGCCTACATCATCTCCTGCCGCTGAAGAACGGGAATATCCTGGTCACTGCCAAGCGGAAAATTTACATACTGTCGCCAGACGGTCAAGTCGTAAACATATTCCAGGGCTATCAGGGTAACAAACCCGGGCATCAGGGGGTATGCGTCACTCCGGATGGAAGCATTTTCTTCGCGGAGTATCTGCTGAATCCGAAGCGAGACCACGAGATTAATATCTGGCGTTCCACGGACAACGGAATGTCTTTTCAGGTGGTAAAGACTTGGCCTAAAGGGGATATCCGGCATCTGCACTTCGTGAAATGGGACGAGTATGAGAAGTGCTTGTGGCTCGGGACCGGCGATTACGGGGAGAATGGCTCGGAGAATAGGTTGTACAGGAGCGCGGATAATGGGGAAAACTGGGAGTTGATAGGCCAATTCAGCCAGGATTGGCGTGCGATAGGTGTGTGCTTTACTCCGGACTCGCTTTTGTGGGGCACCGATGCCGGAAGCTGCCCTGACACGGTGCATTTCATTCGGATGGACCGCAAGACGAGGAAAATCGAGATTTTGCAGGATTTTGAGGGTCCTTGCCACGGCTGTGCGTCCTACAAGGATGGGCGGGCTTTCTTTAGTACCGGAGTTGAGGGCGGCGAGAATGAGCATGACTGCTTTGCCCGTCTGAAGGAATGGAAATCGGGCCAATGTGAAACTGTCCTCAAACTTAAGAAGGATTTTTGGCCTCTCATAGTCCAATACGGCGTAATGCGTTTCCCTCTGGGCAGCGATAACTGTGATAAGGTAGTGTTTACGGCAATGGGACTCAAGCACGGTGGCGAAAGTGTATTTATAGAAAAAGCTTAGATAATTATTATGAATAAAGTTCTGATTTTGGACGGAGGGGCGGCACACGCAATGGCGATAGCTGAGTGTCTGCAGAAGTCAGGATACGGGGTGGCCGTGATGTGCGACGGCAAAAACGAGTATGGGTATCACTCCAGATTTGTCGATGAGAGGTATCTGGGTCCTGACAGTCATAGTGAGGGCTACGCAGAGTTTATGCTGTCATTCCTAAAGGAACATCACTTTGACGTGTTAATCCCGACATCAGACACTGCTGCCGAGTTTATGAGTTTCCATAAGGCGGAACTGGAGAAACTGACAGGAGTGTTAATGCCTTCAAGAGAGGTCTTCGAAAAAGGCTATGATAAAAATAAGCTGATGAGCCTTTGTAAGGAAAAGGGCTTTCCACATCCGCACACCGTGGATTTGTCTAAAGTGGAGAGTCTGGATGCAGAGGAACTGCGAGATTTTCCCTATCCGGCGCTCTTGAAACCGAACTTGACAAGTGGCGGACGAGGAATGACTCTGGTGGGCTCACTAGAACAGTTAAAGGAAGTGTATCCTGCTATCCACCAGCAATATGGCGAATGCCATCTTCAGCAGTATATCAAGCCTGGAGGAAGGCAGATAAAAGTCCAGGTAATGACAGACTCAAAAGCCGAACCCAGATACACAAGCGTAATATGGAAACAACGCTACTATCCGGTCAATGGCGGGTCCAGCTGCTGTAACGTCACGATTGACGATCCTCAGATTAGCAAGATTTGCTGCGACGTGCTCAAGGCGATAGCTTGGACAGGCTTTGCAGATTTCGACCTGATAGAGAATCCCGATACCGGCGAATTGCTGATTATGGAGATTAACCCCCGTATTCCTGCTTGCATCCGTTCTGCATTCAAGTCAGGAATGGATTATGCCACGATGATAGCCGATGCCACTTTGGGTTTGGATTTAAAAGAATACGAGTACCATCCAGGGAAAAGACTCAGGCATCTGGGCTTTGATGTGCTGTGGTTTTTGAAATCTCCGAACAGATTTAAGGCCAAACCATCCTGGTTCAGATTTTTCGGGAAAGAGCAGTATTATCAAGATTGGATAAAAGGTGATTTCAAGGCTTTCTTTTGGGGAAGCTGGGGAAATTTCAAAAAGCAGATGAACCCTGATTTCCGAAAGGCTAAATCCGGAGTAAAACTATGATAGACAAAACAGAACGTTTAATCCGAACCCTTTTGAGAACTGCCCTGTCGGATGATTTTTCAGACAGGTCTTTTTTTTCGGAATTAAATAAAGAGAATTGGTCTGAGGCTTTTAAAAAGCTTTCGGAACAGGGATTGGCAGCCCTGAGCTTCGAGGGAGTAAAGAAAGTGCCGAAAGAATTGGCCCCTCCTATAGAAATCTTGCTTCAATGGTATAGCCAGCAGCTGGCTCAGATCAAGCAGTTCAATTCTCAACGCAGTGCAATCCGTGAACTCGTGGAGCTATGGGAATCAGCAGGGATTCAGGTCAAAGAGCTGAAGGGGCAGGATGTCGGACGACTATACCCACATCCGGAGCTACGCTTCTCCTGCGATTTCGATTGCTTTCTATCGGATTATGAGCTTGGAAATCAAATCGTTGAAGCAAAGGGAGTCAAGGTGGACCGAGGCTTCTACAAAAACTCATCCTTTTTCTGGAAGGGCGTTTATGTCGAAAACCACCGATTCTGCACTCCGGTCAGAGGCAGCAAGGAGATGAAAAGATTAGAATTGGCATTAAGAAATAATTTATGGAATGCCAATTTCAATGCCCTCTTCCTGATGGAGCATATGTACTCGCATTTCTTTGAGGATGCGCTTGGCTTAAAGCAAGTTATGGACTGGGTGCTGTTCCGGAGCAGGTGCTGGAGCGAGGTCGATGCCGAGCTTTTCGAAAGGGAGGCGAGGGCCTGCGGCTTTTGGAATTTTTCGCAAAGTATAGAGCAGATCTCAGAGCGACTTCTGCTCCCTGACTCTTCGATGAACTTCGAAGACAAATATACCCAAAGGCTATGGGAACAGATTTACGCCGGAGGTGGTTCGGTCGAGATGAACAGCGGCTGGAGAACTCGTATCCAACTGTTTGCCAATTACTTTCGTAATGGATGGCGCTACCGTGCCTTCAGTAATCACTCCTCCTTTTACGTCCTGCTTCGTACGATAGCGGCTTTCCTTTTTGATAGAAATCCTAAAATTAATTAGTTATGTATCGTTTCTGGAAACGGTTTTTTGACATCCTATGTGCCACTATCGGCATCATAGGCACTTCGCCGGTGTGGATTTTATCTATTATTCTTACAGAAATCAGCGACCCAGGGCCGCTGTTTTATTTCGCACATCGTGTAGGCAAAGATAATAAGCAGTTTAAGATGTGGAAGTTCCGTTCTATGCGGGTGGCCCGAAGTGCTGATGAGTCGTCTTTGAGACCTGACCAAGATAGGATTTTTTGGTGGGGAAAAATTATGAGACGGCTGAAAATCGACGAACTTCCGCAGCTGATCAACATTCTTAACGGCACGATGTCGATTGTAGGACCTCGTCCTGCTGCCGTGGATCAGGTGGACATTACTCGCGGTGGCGAGAACGCTCTCGCCTCCACGGTGCCTTGCGGGCTTACTTCAGAGTCCAGTCTTTGGGACTATATCTATGGGGACCAGTTCCCAGACGAGGAAGAATACAACGAGAAGGTTCTTCCTATCCGTCTGAAACTGGATGTTTATTACGTGAAGCACGCCTCGTTCTTCGGGGATGTCAAACTGATACTTTGGACTGTAATCGCAATTCTCTACACAGCCTGTGGAAAATACCCGCAGTGGATGCATGACAAACTGGTGGAGTATTCTAACACTGTTAAATAAAACTGATTGAATATGAAATATTTACTTGTAGTAGCCCATCCTGACGATGAGACCCTAGGCGCAGGAGCGTCTATGTGGAAATGGAGCCGTGAAGGACACACGGTTGACGTGTGCATTATGTGCACAGAGGCTAAGGCGCGTGCGTTCCGGCCTTCTGACGAGGAACTGGGCGATGACACTAACGAATCAAATAAGTTTCTGGGTGTCAATAAGATATACGAAGGGACCTTCCCGAACATCGAGATGAATACCGTGCCTCACCTGAAGCTGGTACAGTTTATCGAGTCTGCCATCAGGGAAAGTGAGCCGGATATAGTAATCACTCATCACCCCGCCGATACTAACAACGATCACCTTCAGACCTCGATGGCCTGTCAGGAGGCAATCCGTCTTTTTCAGCGTCGTCCCGAGGTGAAACGCGTGAAAGAGTTCTGGTATATGGAAGTCCCTTCCTGTACCGAATGGAAAATCAATAACGCCATGGTGAGCTTCAACCCCAACTGCTTCGTTGAAGTGGGCAAGGAAGGTGTGGATGCGAAGATCCAGGCACTCTCAATGTACCGCGGCGTAATGCGTCCTTATCCGCATCCCCGTTCAGCTGAATATATCACTGGACTTGCGGCAATGAGAGGCGGTCAGTGGGGAATGGTATATGCCGAAGCGTTTGAGGTAGTATTGAGGGAGTATTAATTCTTGTAAAGACATCCCGCCCATGAAACTCACCACTTCCTTACTTGACGACCTTAGCGCTCGGGCGAAGACCTCGCCTCGCTTGAGAATGAACCTCGACCTTCGCAATTCTGCAGAGGACGGCAGCCAGCGCATGCTTAACGCCCTGGAGCCGGGGACCATACTGCCGATTCACCGGCACACTCGCTCAACGGAAACTGTAGTGCTGATTCGCGGCTCGGTGCGGCAGAACTACTACAATCCTGACGGCAGCCTGGCTCAGAGTTTTATCGCCGCCGCCGGCACTTCGCCCAACGCCTCATCCGCCGATTGCTTGGGCTTCAGCGTCCCTGCTGGCCAGTGGCACAACACCGAATGCCTCGAGTCCGGAACCGTATTCATCGAATGCAAGGACGGTGCCTACGCCCCTCTCGGGCCGGAGGACATCCTGGGGTGACCCGAGTATTTTTCTTTCCACGCTAGCCTGACTGGAAACTTCTTTCCGACGATTCCCGGTCAGCGTTTCGGTGACACCTGGTCACTTTTTGGTGGAAATGCAGAGTGAAGATTGCTCTTAGAGAGACATTGTTTCTTTCCTTTTTGCCATATCTTGGTAGATTCAGTTTTAGGTATACGAACTTGAAATACTCAGAAAAAGATAGATAATACAATTTATGAAGTATATTAAACCAGAAGATGTAAAAAGTCCTCGCAGTTATGTCAATAGAATCAAACCTCTGTATGATGGTGGATGCGAGGGATTCTCCATTGCGATTCTCGAAAACATAAATGGAGAATGCAATGTTGGTATGCGTTGGAACATCAGTGAAAACGAGTGGGATGACCAACGGAAAATTAAAGAAGAAAAGTATTGTGTAGGTATGCCCCAATCAAGAGGGTATTCTGTGTGGTACATACTTCCTAAATCATCTTGGAAGTATGTACCACAAATGATAAAAGATGATATAGCTGGTAACAATATGCCCAATCAATTAGACATTTCGGAGTGTCAAATTCAGGAGGAAATCAACAAATTGATCAAGTTAAATATTTTGTAAAATGATATGGAGAAATAGAATTCCTCCAACAGGCCGTGCAAAGCTGAATTTGGAGGAATCGCAAAATAAATCTGCATGTCAAAAGTTCGAAATTTTGCTGCTTCCGCACCATGCGATGGCAGAGAACTTCGGACTTGTCAGAAAGAGTATGAGGCCGAAACTTGGACGCAAGTCATACTTCACACCTGAGGGGAAAGTGGCATTGATGTTCCTGAAGATACAGCAGTTGCAGGACATCTTGGCGGAACAATGGAAGCCATACATGCAGAACCTGGATACGATGTACACGGATGCGACCTGTTATGAGAGCGAGATGATGTATCCGACGGACCTAATGAACGCTCCTTGTAGGGGCGCAATGATGTGCGACTGATTTTGAGCTTTCGCTCAATCTTTCTTATGGGTGTTCCTAGCTTGAACTCCCTGATGATTGCTCTTAGAGAATCATTGTTTTTTTGCCATATCTTTATGGATTTATTTTTCTTTTCCACAAAGATACTTTGGTTAACTCAAAGTAACCCTCCTGACGCCGCCTTCAACTGGCACTGGTTCAATTGCGGTATGTGGTACATTTGAAAGTGATACAGATGGTACATTTCAAACTGTCACAGACGGTACATTTCATTCCGCTATGACTGGTATATTTCAATGTGATACGGGTGGTACATCCATTCCGCTGCTATCAACTATGCGATCCAGCCCTTCACGGACTTCAAATAAACTCTCCATGAGTCAAATACTGTTGATACTTTTCAGGACAATTCCTTGCAGTAACATCAACATGTGATATTAGACATAAGCAGGGCGTATTTTTTCTTATCTCCAAAACAAATTCACGATAAAAAGCAATACTTTATGCCTAAATATACAAATTATGTAATTATATTTGCAAATAATGTTAATATAACAATGGCATGGGCATTCAAATAAACAGAATCAAGACAGTCTTATCTGACCAGGGACGTACTAATAAGTGGTTGGCGGAAAAAATAGGGAAGAGTCCGACCACTGTTTCTAGATGGTGTACAAATGAGAGTCAACCACCACTTGAAACACTTTATCAAATCTCAATCCTGCTTAATACTGATATAAGAGAACTCTTAAATAAAACACTATAGCGATGGCACGTGCTGATTTATTGGTGGACTTGGCAAAGTATGCCTTATCCGGCAACCGAAATATGGTTAAACGAGTTACTGAAGCTATAATTGCGGAGGAGCGTGCGAAGCAGCATGGAATACTTGCAGATAGACTTCAACAAGAACTAGACACAACTCATACAGATTTACCTCGACAGAATAATATGACTTCTGGGAGTATCAACTTTGCATCACATGATTTATTAAGAACGGAATCTTTATTTCAAGAGATAATTCCCAAAAAGAGATTCAGTGATCTTATCCTTTCTCAGAGTATATATAAGAATTGCCAAGAGGTGGTTAATGAGCATTTTCGCGGAGAATTATTAAGGTCATATGGCCTTGAACCACGAAATAGAATACTGTTAATTGGAGCACCTGGAAATGGAAAGACTTCATTAGCTGAAGCTATTGCCGAAGCGTTGATGGTCCCATTGTACGTGGTAAAATATGATTCTGTTATTGGGGCATATCTTGGTGAAACAGCCATGCGATTAAGGAAACTAATGGATTTTGTGTCGACTAGAAAGTGTGTACTGTTTTTTGATGAATTTGAAACGATCGGTAAAGAACGTGGGGATACCCATGAAACCGGTGAAATTAAACGAGTATTCAGTTCCTTGCTTTTACAAATGGATGAGTTGCCCAGTTATGTTACTGTAATTGGCGCAACGAACCATCCAGAGTTATTAGATAAAGCCTCTTGGCGTCGTTTTCAACTAAGACTGCTATTACAGCCGCCGACTAGAACTAATATTTCTATGTGGCTTGATCGTTTCCAACAAAAGCATAATGTCCATTTTGGATATGCCTCGGAAACAATTGCTAAGAAGTTATTAGGCTCCAGCTATGCTGAGATTGAGGAATTCGGATTACTGGTATTAAGGAAGTATATCCTTTCTCTTCCTAACGATGATATGAAAGCGATTGTCTCGGAAACTCTTCGAGATTGGGACGATATAACAAACAAGATAGATGGTAAAACAAATTCGATAGAAGAATAATTATGGCTCACCTGCAAAGTTCCGTGTTTAAGTTATCCAAAGATCTTATAGATTCTATACATGAAGAAGGTATAGTCGCTTACACCTCGTAGTTGGGA
>ENA-UEQL01002451-UEQL01002451.1-human-gut-metagenome-genome-assembly--contig:-NODE-2451-length-12337-cov-7.745024_pt1 | contig 12337 bp, 6 predicted proteins | sample MGYA00242905_ERZ507926 | MGnify/ENA primary metagenome ERZ507926 (study PRJEB26167, sample SAMN06115531) | human gut metagenome | host: Homo sapiens | place: China:Henan | collected 2015-09-09 | study...
GTGACATCCAGGCTGGGGACACCGAAAGACTTTATGTATCTGGTCGACAGTTTCCATCAAAACGGTATTTCGGTAATTTTAGATTGGGTGCCTGCGCACTTTCCTAAAGACGAATTCGGACTTTATGAGTTTGACGGCTCGCCTCTTTACGAAAATCATGGTTGGGATAGAATCGAACATAAGGGGCGCATACAGAAAGATACTCCGCAGGGGTATAACCGGAAAAGAGTTTGAATTCCTTTATCATGTGAGACTGATCGGAAAAGCCACATTCATAAGCCACTTGTACAAAAGGAATCGTAGCATCCTGTTGCAGCATGGATAACGCCCGTTGCATACGGATAATACGAATAAATTCCTTGGGAGTAGTGCCGACATAATCGGCGAAGATACGCGCAAACTGCTTACTGCTCAAACAGGCTGTTTCCGACAAATGAGAAATATTGATTTGCGGCCGGAGGTTTATTTCATGAAAGACAGCAGACATCCGCTTGAGATTATACTCGGGAAGAGTGTATAAACGACGAAGAAAAAACTGCTCTATCAGACGGATACAGACTATATTATCAGAAGTATCAGTGACTTGCTTCACCAAATCTGAAAGTTCGACATCTTCCACTTCATCCATCGCTACATCCTTCCCATGAAACAAGTGAACGGGAATGTGGAGCAAGGCTTTCGCTGCATAAGGTTGAAAAACAACAGTAATCATCTCTATCCTGCCTGTAGACATCACATCCGAGAAACCGACCGATTGTCCGGAAATAAAGGATTGGGGTTGCAGCTCCGACTCGCCCAACAAAAGAAGTTGTTTCCCTTTATGGAATACACTTTGCGCACCTCATCATAGGGCTTGCCTAAACCGATGTATTCCGTGATGGCTTTTGACACTCCATATAGCATGCGATGAAAGTAAGATAGCTCGCGGCTATTCTGCACTTCAATAATGCAGAGTTCGCCGCCTTCGCTCTCTGCAAAGATATCGACACGATTGTATTTGTCTTCATCATCTTCTTGATTGCTTTCGCTCTCAAGGAACCGGTGAATTTTTATCCCTTTACCAATCAGTGAGGATAAAAATCCCTCTAACACCACATAATTAGCCTTATTGCGCAAGAGGCGTTTCATCGCCCAATCAAAACGTATATAGTTTTCTCCATTTTGTATCATAGGTTCTTATTTTTTTAGAGTTGATAGTTATCTACGTCCGAAGAAGTAGGGGCGTCGGGGTTGTGGACGCGGAGTGATGGGTTTGGGATTGAGTTCGGGATAGGCTATGCGCGTATGGTAGATTGTCTTGATACTCTCTACGAGTACGCGCTTGGCATCGGCAATATCGCGGAAGGTGATAGGACACTCGCGGAAGTAGCCTGCCTGCACTTGTCCGTCGACGATGCGGTCGACCAACTCTTTGATACTCTCCTCGGTGTATTCCTTGAGCGAACGTGACGATGCTTCAACGGCATCGCACATCATGAGAATGGCTTGTTCACGCGTGAAAGGGTTGGGGCCAGGATAAGTAAAGAGTTTGGGGTCAGGCTGCTCGCCTTGATGTTTGTTTTGCCACTGTATATAGAAATACTTTACTTGTGAACGTCCGTGGTGAGTACAGATGAAGTCACGTATCACTTTGGGCAGGTGATATTTATCCGCTAAACGAAGACCTTCTGTCACGTGGCTGATGATGATTTGTGCAGAACGCTCTTCGCTGAGTTCATCGTGTGGGTTGACACCCGTTTGATTTTCGGTAAAGAACGCGGGGTTGACCATTTTACCTATATCATGGTAAAGTGCTCCCGTACGCACCAACTGAGGTTTGGCTCCAATCTTATCGGCCACCTCGGCAGCGAGGTTGGCCACTTGCAAGGAGTGAACAAAGGTGCCTTGTGCCTTCTTGGCCATAAGGCGGAAGATTATATTGTTCGTATTGGAAAGTTCGACCAACGTTACGCTTGAAGTGAATCCAAATGTCTTCTCCAACAGATAGAGTAGGGGATAGGCAAAGAGTAGGAGAACACCATTTACGCCATTATATATATAGATAGAACGATCGATGTGGCTCCAATCGACGCCTTGTGAAAGGTCGAAACCGAGCATAATGGTGGTGGACGTGAGGAAGGCGTAAAGGGCTACACGTAGGAGTTGCGAACGTTCGCTCAAGTCGCGAAGGGCATAGATAGCAGTCATGCCCGCCATGAACTGTACGACCACAAACTCGTAGTTAGAGTGAAGGGCAAAAGAAGAAAGCACGACGCTGCACACCATGGCCATGAAGGCGGTGCGAGAATCCATGAAGGTGCGCACAAAGATGGGCACCATGGCGTAAGGCACCATATAGACGCTAAACGTCTTATGATCGACCATGAGATAGGTAATCAAGGGGAAGATAGCTACTAGCGACGATAGGAGCAATATGCTATGAGGTGAATAAAGATAGTCGCGCCGATAGAGGCGGAGGTAGTAGACAAATGAACCTAAAATGCACGACACGAAGATAACCTGTCCGAGGAGCACCTGCCAAAAGCCTTCTGAAGGGTCATTGCGACGCACGGTCTCACGCTCGAAGGATTGTAGTATCTTATATTGGTCGGCCGACACAATCTCACCACGATCGATGATGCGCTGTCCACTTTGTACCATACCTGCTGCGGGAGCTACGGAGGCGATGAGGTCCTCACGTGCGGTGCTTGTCTTGGCACTATCAACGAGTAGGTTGGGGGCGAGGTATTGATTGAGGTTACAACGGGCTATTATCTCGCGTGGAAACTGTGTACTGTCGCAATGTACGATGTATTCGTAGGCCGAGCGAGTAGAGTAGAGTTCGGTGAGAGAACGCGAGAGGGCTTCAGTGCCTTCGACTACACGAATGCCTGTAATGCGATCTTTGGCCATCTGTGAAAGGTCGGCCGAGTTGACAATACCCGCTTGATAGACGGCTGCCATGAGTCGTTCGATGTGAGGCAAGAAGCGTGCTGGCACATCGTTGAACGCACCATTGACAAAGTCGTTATGAAAGGCGGCTATCTGGCGTTGGGCTATTTGAGCATTCTCAACATAGAAGGGTTGAAAATTGGCCAAAGCACTATCGCTTTCGGCTTCAACCTCTTGTTGCGTCTTATATATTGGGAAGTCAAAAGTGGCTATGAGTGAGTTGTAGCGCCAGGGGCGTCCTTGCTCGTATTCGTAGCCAAACTTGGTTTCGCGTGGCAGGAAGTAGACGAGTAGCGCCACGACTACCAACACGGCACCTACAAGTGTCATTCCACCCTTTAACTTTGATTTTGCTTCGAATTTAAACATGGCAAACGATATTTTTAATGTGCAAATGCATGGTTAATGTGCGAATGTGCGAATGTGCAAATGTGCGAATGTGCAAATGGTCGCTTTTACTTGCTGTGTTTTAATGACATTGCATCATTCCTTTTTCTTAAAACTCAGTAAATAAAGGCGACCATTTGCACATTAGCACATTTGCACATTTGCACATTAATTAGTTTTCTTCTTCTCCCGTTAATTCATCGGGGAGAGAGGCTGAGGGGGTAAGTCCCTTCTTGCGCCAACCCTCTAATTGACTGATGATGTTGCCACGACCTGTGGTGAGTTGGCGTTGTGCATCATCGTAGGTGCGGTGCAGTTGGTCGATAGAGTTGCCTATCTTTACAAAGTTTTGGGCAAAGGTACTAAACTTTTTATAAAGTTTCTCGGCTGAGGTGTAAATCTCGTTAACCGAACGGCTTTGTAACTCACTCTGCCACAGATTGTAAGCCAGCTGAAGGGCCATGAGAAGGTTGGTGGGGTTGATAAGGATAACGTGTTGCTTGTAAGCTTCAGTGGGCAGTGTAGGGTCGGCCGTCACGGCAGCTACATAGGCGGCTTCGCCAGGAATGAACATTAAAACGTAACCAATACTATCCTTTACCAACTTGCTATAATTCTTATCGGCCAATTCCTTAATATGTTGACGCACACTGCGTAAGTGCTCTTTCATGAGGCGGTCTTGCTCAAGGGCATCGTCGGCAGCCACGTATTCGGTAAAGGCTTTGAGTGATACCTTAGAGTCAATAATAACGTTGCGACTTTGCGGTAGGTGAACCACTACATCGGGTATCGCTACGGAGCCACGTCCGTCAGCTACGTGGCTTTGCAACGTATAGTCGCGGCCTTCAGTGAGGCCTGATACAGAAAGTAGGTTGGCCAATACAGCTTCACCCCAATTGCCTTGCAACTTGGTGTTGCCTTTAAGAGCTTTGGCAAGGTCGTCGGCTTCGCGACCAAGCGACTGCGTCTGTTCGACGAGGGCTTTGATATAGCCATCGAGTGAAGCGTGTCCTTTTACAAACTGCGTGCGAAAGGCTTCGATGTCGTGACCAAGAGGTTTGAGTAAGGCTTCGAGCGAGTTGACGTGTTGCTCGCGTAGGGCATCGCCTTGTGTGCGCATCATTTCGACGGACATGGCTTTAAACTCAGCACGTAGGGCTTGTGCCTGTTTGCGCATGGCCTCGTCAGCATGTTGTTGTTCGGCCTTGAGTTGCGCTTTAGCAGCTATGGCCTCGCGCTGCGAACGCAAGGTGCCAATGGCATAACCGGCAATGAGGGATAGGAGGGAGAGGAGAAAGTAGAGCATTCCTTCTTTTTTATTTTGATTGACAAGTTAACAAGTTGACGAGTTGACAAATAAGTTACCTTCAAACTTACCCGTTAACTCGTCAACTTGTTAACTTGTCAACTAAAAGAACTCGTCGACTAAGAATTAGAACAAACTTGCCAAATAGGCTACTAATGGGATACTAATGACGGAGAGCAAGGTAGTAAAGAAGAGACCTTGCGTCATTACGCGCTCGTCCTTACCATATTGTAGGCAGAGCATGATACCATTGGTGGCGACAGGCATGGCACTCAACACAACAGCTACGTCGCTCACAAAGGGATTGATCCCCATCAGAGCTAATACGCCACCTACGGCTAAGGGGAGAATGAAGAGGCGAAGCAGCGTCATGGAATAGACAAAACGATTGCCTAACATATCGCGCACGGGTATGTGGCTCAAACTGGAACCGATGATAAGCAGCGCACAAGGAGTGGTAAGGTCGCCTAAGAGGTGAAACCACTCTCCCACGGGCGTGGGCATCTGAATGCGTGCCACAGCGATTACTACAGCAATGAGCGAAGCTACAACGCAAGGCGATAATATGAGTCGGGGCGAGAAGGCACTCTTAGCTTTGCCTCCATTTATAAACGATACTCCGATAGTGAAGACTAAGAGGTTGAAGGGAATATTGAGTACAGAGGCGCAAAACACGGCCTTTGAGCCGAACACGGCATCGCACACGGGGTAGCCAATGAAGCTGACGTTGCCAAAGGCTAACATAAAGCGACTGATACCTAATCGGGCTTTGTTTACCTTAAATAAGTGGGGTATGAGATAAGCCAAACCAATGAGTACAATGTAATTGACTACGGCCACTACGGCAAGTGAGATGAGTTCGGAGTTTTCGAATGCGAGGTCTTTGCCCATAACCGATGCCAAGATAAGTGCTGGCATGGATATGTTCATAATAAAGATAGAGAGCTTGCGGTCGAGATCGCCCGCCCACAAATTACGCTTGGCCGCAAAGAGTCCGACCAACACAATGCCGAATATCATCAGCATTTGGGTAATGATGTGCAAGATGTCCATTAGGGGAGGGGTGTGAGTTTAATTAGTGAGTTTAGTGAGTTTAATGGGTTTAATGAGTTTAATGGGTTTAATGAGTTTAATGGGTTTAATACTGCAAACAAGCTCAACTCACTAAACCCATTAAACTTATTAAACTCCTCTAACCTTGAATAAGATATCCGCCTTCGTTGCCACCTTCGGGGCCAAGTTCGATGATATGGTCAGCACACTTGATAACATCAGGATTGTGTTCAATCACTACGATACTATGGCCTCGCTCAATCAAGGCATTAAAGGCGTGGAGCAGACGGTTGATGTCGTGAAAGTGAAGACCTGTGGTTGGTTCGTCAAAGATGAATAGCGTAGGTACAGAACGTTCCAAACCTAAATAATAGGCCAGCTTGACACGCTGGTTTTCACCGCCCGAAAGGGTAGAACTGGATTGGCCTAACTTGATGTAGCCCAAACCCACGTCTTGTAAAGGACGCAAACGGCTGACAATCTTCTTCTGACCATGTTCGGTAAAGAACTCAATGGCTTGGTTGACAGTCATCTCAAGCATTTCGTAGATATTCTTACCCTCATACTTTACCTCAAGCACGTCGCTCTTGAAGCGCTTGCCATGACAACTCTCACACTCAAGTACTAAGTCAGCCATAAACTGCATCTCGACCTTTACTACACCGTCGCCCTTACACTCCTCACAACGGCCGCCATCGGCATTGAACGAGAAGTAAGCTGGTGTAAAGTCCATTTGCTTGGCCAATGGCTGCGCAGCCATGAGTTTACGTATCTCGTCATACGCTTTGACGTAAGTGACGGGATTAGAACGCGAAGAACGACCGATAGGGTTTTGATCAACAAACTCAATGGCCTGCACGGCATCAATGTCGCCTGACAGTCGGCGGAACTCGCCTGGACGATCGGCCACCTCATCTTTAGCCCGCTTGAGAGCCCGATAGAAGATGTCGCGCACGAGGGTAGACTTACCCGAACCACTTACACCTGTTACGACCGTCAGCACGTTGAGAGGGAAGGTTACATCAATGCCCTTCAAATTGTTCTCGCGTGCTCCCTCAACTATGATGCTTCGATTCCACGTGCGATGAGTCGTAGGTACGGGGATTTGTTCGCGACCATATAGGTAGTTGAGCGTGTGTGAGTAATATACCCCCTTCTCCTTATCAAAGAGTTCGGGGTGACGCTGCAAGAGTTCTTTCTCATCCTTTATAAAAGGTCCAGCATACACCACTTGTCCTCCTAATCTACCCGCTTCAGGACCTATATCTATAATATAGTCAGCCGCACGCATAATCTCTTCATCGTGTTCAACCACGATAACCGTATTCCCCAAGTCGCGCAACTCCTTCAATACGTTGATAAGGCGACGCGTGTCGCGTTGGTGAAGACCTATGCTCGGTTCGTCAAGAATGTAGAGCGAGCCGACCAATGAAGAACCTAACGATGTGGCAAGGTTGATGCGCTGACTCTCACCACCCGAAAGCGTATTAGAGAGGCGATCGAGTGTGAGGTAGTTGAGTCCTACCTCAGAGAGAAAGTGCAGACGACTCTTTATCTCATTCAGCAATCGCTTGGCCACTGCTGCATCGTGTTCACTGAGTTCGAGCTGGTCGAAGAAGGAAACTAACTCCTTGATAGGCAGTTGTACCAATTCCGTGATACTACGGCCGCCCACTTTGACGTATTCTGCATCTTTCTTCAAGCGCGAACCGTGGCACTCAGGACAAACCGTCTTGCCACGATAGCGCGCCAGCATGACACGATATTGTATCTTGTACTGATTGCGCTCTAACATGCGAAAGAAAGCATCAATGCTTACTTGCTCTTCTTCAGGTAATCGTTGTTCGGCCGCATCGCCATGCCAAAGCATGTCCTTCTGTTTGCGCGTAAGTTTATAATAAGGTTCGAAGATAGGAAACCCATTTTTTCGCACCGAGCAACGACGTATAAACTCATTCTTCCACTCTCCCATCTTCTCACCTCGCCAACACATCACAGCACCATCCATAAGGCTCTTCGATGTGTCAGGCACAACGAGGTGTTCGCTAATGCCCATTACGCGGCCAAAGCCCTCGCAACGCTCGCAAGCGCCTATGGGCGAGTTGAACGAAAACATATTGTCGTCAGGTTCGCGGAATGTAATGCCATCGGCCTCGAAGCGAGTAGAAAAGGTGTGAAGAATACGGGCTGGATAGAAACGAAGCATACACTGTCCGTCACCCTCGAAGAAGGCCGTCTCTGCTGAGTCGGCTAAACGCGAAAGCACGTCTTTGTCATCACTTACCGAAAGGCGGTCAATCAACAGATTGAGTTGCGAGAGCGAGTAGTACACAGCCTCAGGCGTGGGAGTTGGCAAAGCCTCATCGTGTGGTGCATCGTCAACGACTACTTGCCCCGCCTTCAATTGTTCGGCAAAGTCCTCAATGCGCACCATTTCGCCGTCAACGTCGAGACGCGAGAGTCCTTGTTGAAGGTCGATGCTGAGCTGCTGGAGCAAGGTACGTTCTTGACGCACTCGCATAGGAGCAAGTACGGTAAAGCGCGTGCCCATAGAGTAAGAGTGCATGCAGTCAATCACGTCCTGCACGGTGTGGCGCTTCACCTCCACACCACTTATGGGCGAGAAGGTGTGACCTATGCGTGCATAAAGCAGACGAAGATATTCATATATCTCGGTGCTGGTGCCCACGGTCGAACGCGGATTACGACTCGTCACGCGCTGTTCGATAGCAATAGCAGGGGGAAGTCCTTTTATGTAGTCACACTCAGGCTTGTGCATACGGCCCAAGAATTGACGTGCATAGGCTGAAAGGCTCTCAACATAGCGTCGTTGGCCCTCGGCATACAATGTATCGAAGGCCAACGACGACTTACCCGAACCACTGAGTCCGGTTATAACGATGAGTTTGTCACGCGGTATGTCAATATCCACGTTCTTGAGGTTGTTTACCCTCGCTCCCTTTACCTGTATCGTTTCGTTCATACCTTTATTGCTTTCACTAAAGGTGCAAAATTACAGATTTCATTTGAAAAACCTTCATGAACGCAAGAAGGATTGCAGTTTACCTATATATTTAGCGGCCTCTCCCCCTCATCCCTTCCCCAGCCGGGGAGGGGGTGAGGGGGAGAGGCCGCTAAATAGCAGTTTAATAAAAAAGCCAAGATAGAGGTGTAGACCTTATCTTGGCTTTCTATGATTAATGTGTATAAGCGATTACTTCACTGCTATCTTGAAGCGTTGAATGCTGTTCGCATCAGTCTTCTGCAAGATGTAAGTGCCAGTGGGCAAGCCCTTGATAGCTTCGGCAGGTGTGATGGCCTTGCCACTCTTCAAGGCAACACCATTGAGAGCAAATATGGTGATGTCGGCAGGAGCAACGTTGATGCCAGCAATGCCTGTCTGCAAGGTATTGTTGACAGTCAGTACAACGTACTTGTCGGCTGCGCCACGTGAAGCCAACTTAACGTATGCTTCATGAACGCCTTCAGCATCAGAGTTGAAACGAACGGTGAATACACCACCCTCTGCAGGGAGTTCACTCTCAGAGAGTTTAAACTTGCTCTTATTAGCACCCCCCAAGGTGAGTTTGATAGGTTCAGTCAAGTTCTGAGTCGTTACGGTTACCTCGTCTGATGTAGCATCTTGGCCCTTAATAGCTTCGAAAGCAAGCGATGCGACATCAGTGCGAACGACTGGAAGATCGGTGCGGCCGAAACTTACATCGTCAATGTAGTAAGTAGCAGCGTTGTTACGACCGCGTGTACTCTTAAAGCGGAAGGCCATAAAGAAGGTGTCAGCAATGGGCTGGTCGGTGAGGTCGACGTGATATTCAAACCATTCACCGCTCTCGTCCTTTGTTGAAGGCATTGTGAAACCGCCAACGGGACTGATGTACATCTCACCATCAGTGAGATCGATGTAGCAGAGCTCGAGTTGGTCAGTCTGCTTGTCTGTCAAATAGTCACCGCGAACGCGGAAGGTGAAAACCTTTGAAGCTGCATCCTTAAAGTTAAGGGCAGGCGTAACGAGCATCATCTCAGCTTCTGTCTCGTCACCGTCCTCTACCTTAGAGTCGTAAGCCGTTACCTTTGCTACGTGTTCGCCAGCTGACTCGTCCGTATCGCTGAACGTATAGTTCCACCAAGCACGTGTGCCCTTTGTAGCAATGTTCTTCCAACCGTCAATAGCGATAGGCTTATTCTTCTCACCCTTATCAAAGTGTTCGTTGAGCAATGTTGTGGGGTTAGAAGGATCGAGCGGAAGGAGGTCACCCTCAGTCGGTTTGTCAGGCGTTGTATTGTCCGTAGCTACACCCTTAATAGGAATGTGTAACTCATCAGCGCCCAAAGTAGTAACGATGATTTCGTTGTCGTAAGTGCCAGCACTCAGCGGAACGAAAGAAATCTTTACAGAAGTGTTGGCATTCTTCATCAACATAGAAGAACTGATGCGGAACACGTCAACACTGGCCAACTTAACGTGTGCATAGTCGGGCAAGTTAGCCGTCTGGATCACGATTGTCTGTTCTGCCGTTTCGCCAGCCTTTGCTTCAAAGTTTACGCTTTCAACGTTGGCCTTAACAACGGGCGGATTTTGCTCGTCAATGGCGTAGGCTGAGAGGGTAATAGATTGTGAGAGTGTAGGCACTTCGGGGCAGTCAATAAAGACACGTGCACTGTGCTTGCCAATGGCAGTCGGGTTATAAGAGATGACAACATCTGTCTCACTCGTACCCTTCTTAATCTCCGTTACCGAAGTGGCAAACATAGCGCGATTAGCACCTGTAATCTCAAGCGTAGTAGCTGCGGGCATGTTCTTCGCGCTGATGTGAATGGTACCCACCTCAGTGGTTTGACCTACCTTGCCAGCTGCCATGTCGAATTGAGCGGGTGTAATGGTAAGTTCGGGGTTGCCAGCTACTTCAGGTGTCTTGATGTCCTCAGCACTACGTGGTGCAATGATCACTGCACCTGTTGAGGTAGAGAGGCCTACGAGGTCGATCGCTTCCGTAGGAATAGCCGTACCGATAAGCGAAGTGCCCTTGAATATACGCATCTTAGCCGTTTCGGTACCGTCGCTCAGCGTAGGTTGTGTCATGCCTTCAGCGAAAGTTTCGCTATCAGACGTAACGGTTACGCCATTAATGCGCACGAGTTTGTTCAAGTAATTCTTAGGAGTAGCCTTTACTTCAGCGAGAGTAGCAACAGTGGGTTCAATCTCATTGTTGGTGCTGAGTACGTTGCCCATTGCCACTTGTCCCATAAATGATTCGGGAGTGAGCGTAGTTACGCCCCAACTGCTGCTAACTGTTCCAAAGAAGCCAGAGAGTTTGTCGCCTACATTAGGCATGTTTAAACTTTCATTCGCAATAACAGTTGCAGCAGTAGCATCTTGAACGTAGATGCGGTTGGCCGTTTTGTCAATAAAACTTACCACAGCCTCGCCTGTATAGCGATATACTTCATAATTGTCACTGCTCTTAGCATTGAGTTCGCTGAGCGTTGCTACGTCGGTGAGTGAAAGGGCATTGTAACTATAGTTAACTTCCACTGTTTCAGCGCCTTCGCTGCTATAAGATACCTTTACGGTGCCCTCGCCGGCTTCGGTAGGATCAAACGTAAAAGTGAGTTGTGCACCCTCTGTGCTCTCTACTTCTTCCTTGCTAAGAGTGGTCTTATCAGCTGTCACACCTGTGCCTTCAATTGCAACCGTCACGTCACTGATCAAATCTGCGCCCTTCACGGTGATAGTCTTAGTAACGGGATAGCCTACGTAAGTATCAGCCAAGAAGGTATCGTTCTTGTTAACGCTGATAGTAGGCGTAGCGGGTTGAGGAGTGTCACCACCACTACTTTCACCGAAAAGGCCAGCATAGGTCTGAGCAATGCGAAGTGTGCCTACATACATTTCTGGACCTTGGTTCGAAGCATTAGAACCTTGACGAAGTTCGAAGCCCTGCAGGCCATAATTGCCAACTGAAGAACCTGTAGCACTTACATCAAATTCTGCATTAGCTTCCTTAGGCTCATTGGTAAAGTCGGTTGGATTCACATAGAGTTTTACCTCGTCTTTACCATCGCTCGTCTTTACACCATACTTTACGACTACAAGTTGGGTTGTGTTGAGTGCAAAAGTTCCTTCTGCTAACACGGCTGTGGCACTGCCACGCGAGATTCCGATTTTATAGGAATTATCGTCGGCCTTAACAATGAAGAGGCGACCGAGTTCTGTTGAACTGAAGTATTTTCCAGCATCAGCCTCGCCAACATTGTAGTTCTTAGTGCGAACGAGCAAACTCATAACATAGTTTTGAGCAGAAGGAGCAACTTTCGTAGGCAACTTCGTCACATTAATGAGGGCCGCATAATAAACATAGCCACTCTTTATACCTTCATCGTTCGAGTCGAAGCGTGTGCAGAGGTCCTGACCTGAAACAGTCGGTGTCATCTGAATGCACTTGCCCGTTACGCCACCAGGATAGTTGGCATACTCAAGCGTCTTGTTCACCACTTGAATAGGAGCAGCTGTATTAATGCCATACTGTGTCCACTTGTCTTGGTTGAGCAAGTCGCCCTCGTCATAGTCAAAGGCGGCAAAATCGATCTCACCGCATATACGGGCGGCAACGTCACGAAAAACGTAAAATGGGAAGTCGTCAA
>ENA-UEQL01002457-UEQL01002457.1-human-gut-metagenome-genome-assembly--contig:-NODE-2457-length-12315-cov-11.194721_pt1 | contig 12315 bp, 6 predicted proteins | sample MGYA00242905_ERZ507926 | MGnify/ENA primary metagenome ERZ507926 (study PRJEB26167, sample SAMN06115531) | human gut metagenome | host: Homo sapiens | place: China:Henan | collected 2015-09-09...
TTCATTTGAGGGGATTAATTGAGTTTTCAAATATTTGTAAACGTCAGTGTAAATATTGCGGTTTGAGATGTGAAGATAAATTTATTGATAGATATAGAATTTCAAAAGAGAATATTATTTCTTATGCTGAGCATGCGGTAAATATGGGTTATAAAACTATTGTTCTCCAATCTGGGGAGGACGAGTATTATAATACTGACTTGATGTGTGAAATTATAGAGGGAATAAAAAAACTCGGAGTTGCTTTAACCTTAAGTATTGGTGAAAAAACTTATGAAGAGTATAAAGCGTTCAAAGAAGCTGGTGCGGATAGATATTTAATAAGAATTGAAACGACTGATAAAACTCTATATAATCAAATGCACCCTAACATGGATTTTGATAATAGGGTAAGATGTTTGGAGGATTTAGGTCGTTTAGGTTATGAAGTTGGCACAGGATGTCTTGTAGGGCTTCCTAATCAGACAATTGAATCCTTAGCAGATGATATTTTATTTTTTAAAGAAATAAATGCGGATATGGTTGGGATTGGTCCTTTTATTCCTCATCCACACACTCCGTTAAAAGATTCTGCAACTGGTAGTTTTACTCTAGCTCTAAAGGTGATGGCCTTAACTAGAATTTTACTAAAAGATATAAATATTCCAGCGACTACTGCGATGGAAACATTAAATCCAAACGGAAGAATAATCGCTCTTCAAAGTGGCGCAAATGTAGTAATGCCAAACGTTACAACTACTGAATACCGTGCAAAGTATGAAATTTATCCAAATAAAATTTGTATCAATGAAAATCCAGATAAATGTAAGGGTTGTATTTCGGCTAAAATTCAATCAATTGGTAGATCTGTATCAACATCTTTTGGTTTTAGAGTGGGGAAAAAATAATTTTTATATATTATTATTTCTTCTGTATATTGCTTTGATTGCTTTTATGAACTTTTGGAAAATATTTGCATCTCTTGTTTCTCTGTTCATTCTAGCTAGGCAATCACTATTTGTTTGTGGTGATCTTGTTTTGTATGAAGAATTTGATTTTCTAGCAACAGAATTTCTTAGAGCACTTATTTTTTGATATTGTATTGGTTTTGCGGCACAAAATGAAACTTCCATTTTCTAATCCTTTTGTTAAATTATAATTACTTACATTTATAATAAATCCGTAAATTTAAATTTTGAACCCATTCTCTTCACAAATCTTCATTAAATTTGTCTTTCTTGAGTTTACTTTATCAAATAAGTATTTATTTTTGGTGTATTTTTGGATTAAATTTATTGATTTGTCATACATTTTTATGGCTCCTTTAAGTAATTCAAGCTGATTTGTAGATTGAATAGAGCCGAGTTCTTGGTTATATTTTCCCCATAAATAGTATATTTTCGCAAGTAAATCATTCATATTGTATTTTTTTGCAAGAATCATTGCTGTTTCAAGATTGATTTTTGCTGTTTCAAAATCAGATTTTTCCATGTTTGCTTTTGCTAAAAGTATTTTCAAAAGAACAATAAAATATAAATTGTTAATTCTCGGATTTTGAGCAATTTCAAGAGCTTGAGTTGCAATATCAATCGCATTTGTAGCTCCTTCTGTAATAAGTGTTGCTTCTGCTATAAAATACCATGACAATAATGCTCCTAAGGCCATTTTTTCTTTTGCAAAATATGTAACTTGTTCATTGTAGATTTCAAGAGCGTGTTTTGCTTGTTTATTATCTTTAAATGTTTTGCCAAGAAAAACTTTTAATATATTTTTTGCATAGTTATCACCTATGTTGTTTGCAAAAGTTACAGCATTAAATAATATTTCTCTTAGGTCATCATAATCTTTTAATAGAAATTTATTAATTATGAATACCATATTCCAACGGGAAATTGTTTCAGCATCCATTATATCTTTTCGATAAATTCTTCCAATATCTTCTAATAATTCTTGAGATGTTGCGAAATCCCCTTTCATTGTATTTGCGAATGCAAGGATAAGTTTTGCTTTGCAAATTAAAAGTTGGTCATCAATTTTATGTTTTTCAATAATATCAAATAATTTTGTCAAAATTTCAAAGCATCTATCGTTTCCTTGCAAGCTTAATGCGTTTGCAAGTTCTAGGTTTGTTCTAACCCATGTGTCATAGACTAATCCAATAGGGATTGGCATTTTTGATTTTGGTTTTGATAAATATTCATTTAATATTGGCATAATGTCGTTGTCAATTATATTTACAACTTCTCCACAGTTTCCAATATCTAATAATGAAGTTAATTTGGTTGATTTAACCATTGCAATTTCTAAAGTTTGCTCGGGTTTCAATTTTTTCAATACATTATCTGCACATTCAACTTCTCCGAAATAGTTGCCTGTTTTTTTGCAACATTGAGCAAGGTAACTTAATAATTCAATTTCTTTGGCTTCATTATTGTTTGACTTAGCGTTTGCAATTGCATCTGGCAAATACTCCATAGCTTCTTCTGGGTCGTATTCGGTTAGTAATTTCCCTAGTCTTTCACTTATATTAAATCGAATATTTAATGTTTCGTTTTCATTAAATTCATTGAGAAGTGCAAGGCATTGTTTTTGTGAAATTACGTATAAATTTATATCCCCAATGTATGAAGCAAGTCTGGTTGTTTTTGTCCAAATATCAAATGCCATACGATTCTCTTTAAGGTTATGTGCAATCATTGCCATTGTTGCATTTGTATTTAAGGTATATAAACTAATTGCCTTGCCGATTTTTACATTTATATCTGCAAAAGATGAATCTCGGGTGATATTTTTTAAAATTGTTTCCCACAATAAAAGATTGTTGAATTCATAATAAATTTGGTTATATGGTCTGACGAAATTAGATTTTACAAGATAAGACATAATGTCTAAAAACTCTTGATTTTTATATCCAAAAATGTCTTTCAGTAAAACTAGGTTCAGTTTGTTCCCAAGAATTGCCGCACAGCATAATAATTTGTGTGCTTCTTGGTTGATTTTTTTTAGAGTTTCTAGTCTATCTAATATCAAATTTTCAAAATTGTTTGTTAATAAAAAAGCTTTATCTGAAATTTGGCAGTCAAAACAATAACTTGTCGCTTGTTCTACGAATGCAGGGTTTCCACAACTTTTTTCTAAAATAACTTCTTTTTCTCTTTCAGTTATGTATGTTCCAGCTTCTGAAGTCATTTTGATACTTTGAGCCAATTCTTTAGATGACATTGGTGCAAGGTTAATATCAACGTAAGCTTTTATGTCCAATTCTTCTATTAAAAAATAACTATTAATTGGTTTTGGTTTGTTGTAGAGTGCAATGAATTTTAAATTCTTTTGGACAATTGTTTTGTGCATTAGGGTTGTAAAAAACTCTACGGAAAATCCATCTATGAAATCAAAATTATCTATTACAAAAACAAATCGTCCAGTATTTGCAAACGCTCCAAATATTTGAAGTAGAATTTCATATGTTCTTCTTTTGTTATTTATTATGTCTTCATAATTCCCTTCTTTGTAATTGTATAAGAAGTTTATGAATTCTGATATTTCATTTTTTTTCAAAAACTTAAATTCGTTTTCAAAAAATGTCATGGCATTTTGCTGAAATTCTTCGTTATTTATGCAGAAATTTGGAAGATTAAACGTATTGAGCAACATGTCTTGAATAACTCCACCTGGAGATAGTTGAGTTATTGGGGAGCATTCTCCTATGCACCATTGCAAATGTTCTTTTTCAAGATTTTTAATTGCTTGCTTTAGTAAAGTTGTTTTCCCAATTCCTTTTGCCCCTGCAATTGAAAATATTTTCTTTTCGCTTGATAAAATACCATCTGTTAATGTATCAAAAGCCTGTTTATGGGTTAAATATTTAGGGTTATATTCTAAGGCTGAGTGGGGTTGTTCCTTTTGAGGTTGAGTTTGTTTAGAGTTTTCAAAAGGTAATCCGCATTTTCTGCATTTTGTTGCATCTGGAAAGTTTACCCCGTTACAATGTTTGCAAATTTTTAAAAGTTCAGAACCACAAGATTTGCAATTTATGCTCCCAATAGGATTAACCGTATTACATTTTGAGCATAACAAACCAGTCCTTGATTTACAAAAAGGACATTTTAAAGAGGACTCTGGGATATTTTTTTTACATACAGGACATTTCATTTTGAAAATATACTTATTATTCTATTGCATCTTTTACTAATCCCATTAGACTATAAAGTCTTTTGGATACTTCAGATTGCGAAATTCCAATTTCTTGTGAAATTTCTTTCTGTGTCATGCCTTTATCATAACGCAAAGTATATATATGTAAATAGTCTTTGTCTGGTTCTTCTTCATCTATCTTTTTTATAGTGTCCGCAACAAATTCTAATATTTCTTTTTGAATAACAATTTCTTCTGGATTAAGCGGAACGTTAATGTTGGTGTAGTCAACAGTTACATTTGAGTAGTCAACATTGTTGTTAACTTCTAGTGCAACTTCTTTAGTTGACATATATCCACTTCTTGTTCTTCTTAATCTCCCAGAATCTTTTAGAACGCTGACAATAGATGTCGTCACAATACGTCTTAAATATGCTTCCAGAGTGGATTCAGAGTCAATAGCGTTCATTATTGATACTGAACGCTTTGCTGTTTCATTGAAAAAGTCATCGTACAAATCTTCATTATTTGAGTATTTACGATCGTTTTTTATTAATTTTTCTATTAAGTCAATTTTGTCTTGTGCTAATTCCACAATCTGGCTTCCTCTACTTCAAAAATATTATATCATATTTAGAAATAAATTTTAAGTATCACTGTGGTACTTTCGTCATTTCCTACACTATGAGGGGCTTTTAGCACACTGAGTGTCTGGTTAACAGTTCGTAACACAATATCATCAACTTGTTTAGAGCCACTTGATAATAGCATTCTTGATTCCTTGAAAGAGCCGTCTTGATTGAATGTTACACTTACTCTTACTTGGTCTGTGTATGTAAAGTCTGTTGCAAGTAATAGATCACTTGTTAATGCGAGTTTCAAGCTCTTACCCGCAGATTGGAAATATTGTCTAAAGTTTCCATTGTATGATATGTAATCTGGAACTTCCCAAGATAATTTTTTAACTTCAATAAATGATGTTGCTCCAATTTTCTTTGTTTGAACATTCTTTGGTACAACTGTTGCGGGAGCAGTTGATTTTGCTTGTTGTTTTTTCGTTGGAGTTAAAGGTTGTTGTGTTTGTGGAGTATTGGTTGTTTCGTCCATATTTACAACATTGTTTTGGTCAATATTAAGAGTATTGGCATCTGTTACTCCGTTATCAGTACTTGTTGGAGTTGCATCATCTGTGATTGGTTGTGGTGTTTCTTCAGATGGTTTTAACATTTTTGAAACTGTAAATCCGATTACACCAACCATTGCTAATACGATAATAATTCCTGCAATTCCAAGTCCTATTCCTAACCCAACTTTAGAAGAGTTATTTCCTCTTGCAGAACCAAGTCTTCCTGGAGTTTGTAATAATGCGGCTCCTGGTACATTATCTTCGTTGTAAAGGCTTTCAAGTTGTTCTGGTCCTTCAAAGTTTTGCACTTCTGGATTGTTAATATCAATTGGAATTTCTCCTACTCTGAATGTTTTATCGCTAATTGCAATTGAATTTTCTCGAACTGCGAACGCTTTTTCTGTCTGTTCTGGTTCTGTTATAAAATCTTCTTCTGTTGTAGTGTTTTCTGCATTTGTTGTTTCAATTGGAGTATCTTCAATTTCTGTTAAATCGTCAAGATTTAGTTCTTCATCAGAATTTTGTTCTGGTTGAATATGTTCTTCAACGGTTTGAGATTCTTCTGTTGTAGTTAAATCTAGGTCATCAAGTTCATCCAACTCTGCAAAATCTGCATCTGTTTCTTCAGGAGTTTGGGTATCTTCAATTGATAATGTATCCATATCTGATTCTAGAGATGTTGTGTTGTCTTCATCTCCAGAAAGTTCTGCTAAGAAATCATCTACGCTTTCTTCGTTATCTGTATCAGTATTTTCTTCATTCATAGAAGGTTCAGTTGTTTCTTCTTCTGTGATAAAATCACTATCCAAAATGTCATCTTCTAGAGTTGTGTGAGCTTCAAATGATTCTATGTTTGATGTTGTATCTTCATCTAAAAGAATATCATCTTCTTCTAAAGAAGGAAGGGTGTCAAAATCTTCCTTTGTGGTAAGATCTTCTTCTGTTGTTAATTCTTCAACTGCTTGTGTTTCTTCTTGGGTAGAAGTCTGTACATCTTCTGTTGTAGTTGTATCAAAAGTTGTTTCATCAAGCATTGCATCACTTAAATCTTCCATAGTACTATCTTCGGTTAAATCTTGATTAAAATCATCAAAAGAAATAGGTTCTTCTGACTTGTTGTTATTATCAATAACCAATTCATTTGTCATTCCAATATCAACAAGATTTTCATCTGAGTTGTTTTCTAATCCTAAATCAAAATTAAGATTATCAATAGAAGAAGTTCCATCTGCGTTAATGTCAATGGTTGAGTTATCGAAGTTTAAATCAGAAAGATTGTTTGCTTCATTTATTTTTTCTTCTGTCAATTTAATATCTAAATCTTCAACTGGTGTTGTTGGTGAATTTATTGCAGAGATGTGGCTTAAATCTTCAAGATTTTCAGTTGTTTCTGGTCTGAACTCTTCAACTGGTCCGCCTTCAATGTTGCCAAAATCAACGGCTTCTTGTTCAATATTTTCGTATCCTTTTGAATTTGTATCAATCGCTTTAAGTTCTGTTAAATCTGTTGGAACATCTGTTTGTCCAGCTTTTTCTGCTTCTAAATCTGCCTCTATTTTTGCATTTGATAAATCGTAAGCTGCAATGTGTTCAGGAACATCATTTGCGTTTGTTGTTGTTTTTGCATAGTCGATTTTATCAAGATTTGTATGTTGAGATTCCAGATTCTTTTTAACAACATCATCAACAATATCCCCTGCAACTCCTGCAAGTTTCATTGCTTCTGTTGATGCGGTTCTTGCTACATTTGCTTCTGCGGCTCCAGAAATTGCGGTTGCGGCTGCTCCTGCTGCGGCAGCTGTTGTTGCTGTTTCAATTGTCTTTTTGAGGGCATCCCCAACTATTTTAGATAACGGATCTTCATCTTTTGGCTGTTCTGTTTTTGCTTCTTCTTTCGGAGTTTCATTTTCTGTTGGAGTATCTTCATCAATATTATCCAAATCAATTGATGAATCCATATCAAGGTCAACATCAACATCCATATCTAAGTTTTCTTCTACATTATCTTGAATAGGGAGAATATCTTCTTCAACATGTGTTTCTTCTGTCACGATTGGAGTTGGTTCTTCTTCTGGCTGATCAACATTTGTAGTGCTGTTCATTAAATCTTCTTCATCATCTGTTGTATCGTCTGAGAAGAATGATTCATCAAGCACCATTTCCTCCTCTTCCTCGTCAGTGTTAGAAAAGTCTAAGTCTGTTGCAACTTCTTGCTCTTCAATATTTTCTTCAGCTAGATTTTCTTCTTCTTCTTCAGAATTTTCTGTTTCGTTTTCTTCTGGTTGTTCGTCGTTTGATTCGCTATCTACAAGGTTTTCATCAATTGTAAGAACAGGTTCGCCAGCTGGTAATTCTTCTAATTTACTAGCAAAAGAACTTTCAACGCTATAAGAAAGAGTTTCAAAATTATCAAATTCTAAAATGCTATCTCTTAAAGAGTTACTAAGTATTAAAAGATTTATCAATTCTTGTTCTTCTTCTTGAGAAATATTGTGGTCAGCCATAGAGATAAATAATTCTCTAGCATGTAGGGTATCTTCTTCTGAAATCCCTTTATCGGTATTTCCAGTAAAGTTTTTAATATATTGAGTTAATTTTTCTGGGGAAGATAATTTTTCTTTTTCAATAAAGTAATAATCAGAATTTTGTTTGTTTTTGTTTATTCTTGCTGGTTCAAAATAACCTAAGAATTCTACAAATTTGAAATCTGGAGATAATTTCATCGCAAGGTAAATGTCAGGTTCAATACCTAATTTTGCGTGGCTTTTCGGAATGAAAATTTGATTTTCATCAAAAACAACTCTAACGTCAATGTGAATATTTGGAAGCATAATATCAGCAACATCAATTTTTTCTAATATTTTAGAAATAGAGTGTAGGTTATGTGTTTCTGTTGTATCAATACCTTCAGATGCTAGATATTTGCTAGCTAATTCAGCTCCTAGTGCATTGATATAAGCTCTATTTTTAACTTCTTTTTTTACGAAGCTTCTAGACATAAATTCTGCTTCTGTTTTGTTTTCATTCTCAATATAAATTATAGCTTGTTGTTTTTGTGCCATTTTTAATTTCTCCTCTTCCCATATATATAGATGGCACGGGATTATAAAATATTCCAAAATTAATGTAAATTTTTGTAACGAAATCTTGCAAATAATATTCCAGAAGGTCAAAATAAAGTCGTTAGGTGTTTTATTATGAGAGAGTAAAATAAGTGTATAGGAGGTTCTCTGATGTCTATGATGGTAAATCCCGTGTCTATGAGTAGTGTACGTTTTTGTGGTGGTACAGAAGGTGCTGACATTTTAGGTCGCCCAGGAAAATTTGCTAATGCTAACCCATCAGCAGAAGCTCCAGCAGCTGAAAAAGCTCCAAAGAAGAAATCTCATAAATTATTGAAAACAATTGTCGGTTTAGCTGTTGTTGCAGGTGCGTTAGTTGCGTTACCTAAAGCTTTCCCTAATGCGATTAAGGTTTTAGGTGAAGATGCGATGAAGAATGCTACATTCACTCAAAAAGCTGGTCACTATTTAGCAACAGTTGGTGAAGCTATTGGAAAATATACTTATGAACCAATCGCTAAACTATTCAAAGGCAAAGAAAAAGAAGTTGCTGAAGCGGCTACAAACGTTGTTGCATAGATAAGAGAATGAATTTATAATTGAAAAGGTCGTAATGAGTAATCTTTACGGCCTTTTGAAATTATTTATCTTCTAAAAAATCTGCTAAGATTACGTTGCTTACAAGAATTCCGTTAGGTGTTAATGAATATCCGTTTCCTGTTTTTTGAATGAGTTTTAATTTCTCGTATTTATTTAATATAGATTTGTATTTTTGGTCAAAATCTATATTATATTTATGGTTTATTTTTGATACCGTGATTCCTTTCATTTCTCGGAATCCTAAAAATATCTCTTCTTCAAGTTTTTCCTGTGTTGTAAGTAGTTTTTCTTCTTGGTGTTTGATTGGATTTTTTATATATTGTTCAATTGTCTCAATATTTCCGTATCTAATACCATTTGTATAGCCGTGTGCTGATACACCAAAGCCGTAGTATTCTTCATTGTTCCAGTAGTTTAGATTGTGCCTTGAATTGTAATTAGGTAGTGAAAAATTACTTACTTCATAGTGTTCAAATCCTTGGTTTGTTAATAATTTGATAGCCCCAAGATACATATCTGCTTGAATATCATCATCTGGAAGATTTTGTGGCATGTGGTTATAAAAAAAACAACCTTCCTCTATTTTTAATCCATATAATGATATGTGTTGAACTCCTAAATCGATAGCCTGTTTAAGGTCAGAATAAAACATTTCAGGGGTTTGATTGGGTAATCCATATATAAAATCTAAACTAATATTTTCAAATCCTGCATTTTGAGCTATTTTCACAGATTCAATTACTTGTTGTGCATTGTGCCTACGGTTAATTTGTTTTAAAAGTTTATCATCAAATGTTTGGCAACCAAGGCTGATTCTATTTATGCCGAGGTCAAAAAGTTCTCGTAAGTAGTCGTAGTTTACTCCTTCTGGATTCAGTTCAGTTGTGATTTCAGCGTTGTGATCAGGTTTGAATTTCTTTAATATTTTTGCAAAGTCTTTAACAGAAAGAATTGAAGGTGTTCCTCCTCCCAAATATATGGTGTTTAGGAGTTCGCCTTTATAATAGTAATCAATTTCTTGCAACAATGCTTCTATGTAACTGTCCTTGAGTTCCAATTTGTTGAATGAAACAAAAGAGCAGTAGTGGCATTTTGATTTGCAAAAAGGTATGTGAATATATGCACTTTTAACCATACAATTATTATAGTATGTAAATAAATTTATCCCAAGTTTTCTCTAATGTGAAGTTTTGTTAATTAGCTGTAACTCTCTAATAGTAAATATTTTGAGCTTTTAATACATGGTTTTTGTTGAAAACATTAAAGTTCAGCTGGATGAATGCCGATAAACCATGTGCGTAAAAGTAATAAGGTATATTAGAAAGGTAAAAAATGACAACAATATGTGTTAGAGGTAAGCCAGGATGAACGTTTAGTGGCTATAAATCTTAGAAAAAGTTGTGAATATTACAAAATCTTAACAATCCTAAAGGTCAGTACAGGCAATGATTTACAAGGGTAATATATACTTTATCTATATTTTATAGTCAATTTTTCAATACAAAAAGTTTTTATTAAAACATAGTGAAAGTAATACAAGTTTCTATAGAGAAGAAAGGATAGAACAATGAGTGATTATTGGAATGTGGATGCTTATCAAAAGAAGGATGTTCAATTTCAGTATGTTGTAAAACCATCAGATGATGAAACTCAAGGTGCAACAGCCGCAAATCAACAAAAAAATGAACCTGTTGTTCAAGGACAAAAAAAGGCAACTACTGATGAAGTTAAATTAGAAAATAAGAAACCAACAGAAGCAGATAATGTAAGCAGACGTTCAGCAGCTATAGTGAATGAAAGTGAAACTAAAAAAACTGCAAATACTGCTTATGGTGCAAAGTTAGCTGGTTCAATAGAAGATAAAAATTTAAAAGAAGAAGCTTTAGCTATGACAGAAGCTATCAATAAAGGTAATGAAGCAAAAGCTGCTGAGAGTTATGCAAGATTGCAAAAAGCTGGAGTATTTACAGAAGAAGTTGGCAAACCTCCTTATGCAGAAGCTTTAGAAAAGCACATTCAAGAACAAAAAAATCAAGAATTAGCTAAAGATGTTGTTGATGATATGAATACTGATAAAGGAATGAAAAACGTTTCCTCAACATATGAAAGTACTATTGGTTTGACCAAAAAAGAAGTAAAAGAAAACTTTAAAAAGTTGGGCATTGAAGATGTTCATGGTGCAGGTCAAATTGCAAAGGCTGCTCGTAAAAATAAACAACATATTGAAAAGCAATTAGCATTGGAAAATGTTATTGTTGACGATGGTACAGATAGAAGTAAGCTATACATATTTGCAACTCAAGATGATGACTATCTTCAATTTACAGGAACTGCAAAAGATGCTTATAAGTTTGTAAAAGAACATTCGTCTGAAATTTATGGCAAAGAATGGGATAAAAAAGCTCCTCCAGCAACTTTGATGTCACAAAAAGGTTATGAAACTGCTAAAAAATTGAACAAATTAGCTGAAAAAGATGGTAAGGGCTTCATTTCCGAATCTGGGCAAATCAATATTGAAAAAGCTCAAGCTTATGCGAGAGAAAAAGTTTCTATGGCAGGTGACAGAGGTGACCAAAATGAACTTAAAGCTCTTGCGGGTGAATTAAATGTAAAAGCAAAAGACGTAAAAGCAATGTTACGTGGTATCAATATTGACTACCAAAAAGACCGTAGATGGGTTGGTCACGTTGTTGGTGGCGTATTAGGTGCTGGTGTTGCTGCGACAGATTTGGCAACTGGCTTTATGGGTTCTCAAGTTGGTAAAACAATTGAAACAACAATTGCTGGTGGCAAAATTGTAGAAACTGTTGTACAACCTGGGGTTATCAAAAAAGAAACAGTAAAAATTGGTCCAGATGGTAAAGAACAAAGATTTACTGAATATGTAACAACTCCAGGCTCAACAACTTCAACATCTACTCCTGGTTCAGAATCAACAAAGGTATCTCCAAACAAGCGTAAGATTGGAGCTGGTGATGTAATCAAAGACTTAGCTCTTGGTTATACAGTCTATGATCTTGCTTCTAAAGGTTTGAATAAAGTGTTAATGCATGATCCTCAAATCTTGAAAAAAGGTCATACATTAGCTGATGCTTTGGATAATCCTGATAAAAATTACTTGAAAAAGAAAAGTAACAATGAAGTAATGACTGCAATTGCCAATACAAAATTGGAAGGCTATACTCCAGAAGAAGCAAGAGCAATTAAGTTGCAATTGTTAGAAAAGAGTATGGGTGACAGTGGTGAAAAGTTGAACCGTCGTGAATTGTTAGGCGTTTTAGCTGCATTGAAATCTGTGCCACCAAAACCTGAAACTCCAACAACTACAACAACTACAACAACTCCTACAACAACTACTCCAACAGTTACTGAACGTACAGTATTAGATATTACTGGTGATGGCTTCTTTAATCC
>ENA-UEQL01002458-UEQL01002458.1-human-gut-metagenome-genome-assembly--contig:-NODE-2458-length-12312-cov-2.994197_pt1 | contig 12312 bp, 11 predicted proteins | sample MGYA00242905_ERZ507926 | MGnify/ENA primary metagenome ERZ507926 (study PRJEB26167, sample SAMN06115531) | human gut metagenome | host: Homo sapiens | place: China:Henan | collected 2015-09-09...
GAAACCTTCGCAGGTGACGACGCTCGCGGCGCTCGACTCGACGCGTTTGCAGAGTGCGCTGGCCAAGAAGTTCGGCGTGATGCAGAACCAGATCACGGGTTGCGCCACCTATGGCGGCCACGGCGAGCAGATGGCCGTGTTCGGCAGCGCCGTGAAGGTTGCCGGCAAGCCGCTGAGCGAGATTATCGGTACGGCGGAGTTCCCCGTCGAGGAGTGGAAGCAGATGCAGCAGGACGTGACGAAGGGCGGTGCCAAGATCATCGAACTGCGCGGCCGTTCGTCGTTCCAGAGCCCGTCCTACCTCTCGGTCGAGATGATCCGTTCGGCCATGGGCGGCGAGGCGTTCCGCTGGCCGGCCGGCACGTTCGTCAACAACGAGAAGTACAAGTGCATCATGATGGCCATGAAGACCACGCTCGACGTTACGGGTTGCCACTTCGAGGTTCCGACGGGTACGGCCGACGAGGTCGCCAGCCTCGACGCCAGCTACGAGCACCTCTGCAAGATGCGCGACGAGCTCGTCACGCTCAATATCGTGCCGCCCGTATCGGAGTGGTCGAAGATCAATCCCAATCTCTGATCGGAAATTCCGTTCGTTTGTTTTCAACAGTCGTTTTCTCGCCTCGGCATAGCCTGAACAAGTTCGGCTCTGCGCTCGGCTTAACGAAAACGTTGATTTCGGCCCCGCCTTTCGGCGGGGCTTTTTTTGCAGACCGGGTTCTCTCTCGCTGTCGGTTGTACCGCGGCGTTGCATTTTCCGCGCGGCAAGGGCCGTATTGTCATTGAGGAGGAATCCGCGGCCGGATTTTACGGACGAAGCACGACGCTGCAAAAGGCCTACTGCCTGCGGATGGGGCGGAATCGCGGTTCGGAAGCCCTCCTGTCCTGTCGGATCGCTGTTACGATGTGTAACCGAATATGCGGTTTTCGGTTAATTTGCAAAGATTGTTTTATGAAGTCCGAATCAATATATAAATAAATAATATCTGAAATAAATATCGAAATATTTGAAATATAGGGGCGTTCTATTTATATTTGTGCTGACGTCAAATCCGGAATAAGTCGATGGAACGAAGTGGAATGATCAGATTATGCATCAAGAAGAGTATCTTCGTATTCTTCTTTCTGTTCTTGTTTTACGCTTATCAGAGTTGTGGAGTTTCCCCGTTTCCGGCCGGCCGGTGTTTGGGTAATGCCTTGTTCGTGACGAGCGCATTGATGTTGGCCGATGGGTTGGTTTATTGGGCGAGGTTCCGGCCGTAGGCTTCGTTCCGGATTGCGAGGGTTTGTAGCCTGACTAAGTACGCTATTTTATGACTCGAACTTCCCGTTTTCTCGTGAGGACGCTGATGTGGTTCGTCGGACTCTTCGTGATCGACACCGCCTGCACGCTCTGGCTCTGGCGCGAACCCTATTCGCCGGTGCGGATGCTGGGGTGCAGCCTCGTCGTCGCATTGGTATTCGCCCTGCTGGATCATCTCTTCGCCCCCCCCCTTCGCACGGAGCCGGAAAAACTAAATTAAGGACAGCTATGGAGAGACCGTACAAAGTCTACGAATTCGCTTTCAATGCGTTGAATTTCTTTCGCCCATTTCTCGCCTCGGCAATTTGAGTAAACTCGATTGCGCTCGGCTTAACGAAATGGTTGCTTTTTTTCTGGCTGATGACCCTTCTGCCGTCGGAATCTCAGCAGCCCGACGAACGGCTGTCGCTCGTGTGGACGATGGTCTATGCGCTGGCGGCCGCCTTCGCCTTCGGTTTCTTCAACGACGTCGTCGTGGGGCGGTGGCACCCCGAACTGAACGCGGGTGCGCAGGTGCCGCGTCCGCGCGAATCGGTGCGCAGGCCGCTGGCGCTGTTCCTGTATGTTTTCGTCGGCCTCTACTTCTTCTCGGCCCTCGCGTTTCTGAGCCGCGGGGCGGCGGACGAGCCTTTCGCGGAGGGACGGATGAGTGTGGCGGCTCTCGTGGCGGCCGTCCTGCTGACGGCGATCTTCTACGGCATGAAGCGTCTGCTTTGCCGCCGGAGCGGAGGCCGCGAGGCATGATTTCCTGTTAAACGATCGGGGTGCGGATTCGAAATCCGCACCCCGATTCGCAGCGATGCGCTTTCGCGCTATTTCTCCACCCGCTTGATGTCCTTGATGCGCAGCTGCGTCGAGACCGTGCCGCGGTAATGGTTCTCCACGATCTGATAGCATACGTCCACCGGCCGCCCCGACCGGATCCATTCGAAATGCTCCGGCTGCTGGAAGGCGATGCACTGCAACGTCGTGTTGGGTTTCTGCCGCTGCGTGAGGTCCATGCGCAGGTGTTCGCACTCGGCCCCCACCAGTTTGGCGTCGCCGCGGTTGCTGACGCTGCGCGTGGCGAAGATCGGCGCCGCATTGCCCGGCCCGAAAGGTTCGAACCGTTTCAGCTCGCGGCGGAATGCGGGCGTGATCTCCGAGAAGAGCAGTTCGGCGTCGACGTCCACCTGCGGAACGAGCATCTGCGGATCGATGTTCTCTTCGACGTAGGCGTTGAACCTCCGCGTGAACTCCCCGACGTTCTCCGGCCGCATCGTGAGCCCTGCGGCGTACATGTGCCCGCCGAAGTTTTCCAGCAGGTCGGCGCACGACTCCACGGCCTGATAGAGGTCGAAGCCCGGCACCGAACGGGCCGAACCCGTCGCGAAGCCGTTGCTCTGCGTCAGGACGAACGTCGGCCGGAAGTAGGTCTCGATCAGGCGCGACGCGACGATGCCGACGATGCCCTTCATCCACCTGGGATTGTAGATGACCGTGCTCTTGCAGTTTTTCAGTTCGGGGTCGCTCTCGATGATCTCGTGCGCCTCCTGCGTCACGTGGCGGTCGATCGACTTGCGGTCCTGGTTGAAGGCGTCGATGATCGACCCGTAGTCTTCGGCGTCGCTCTCGTTGTTCTCGACGAGCAGGTTCACGGCGGCGTATCCGCCCGACGGCGCGGCGTTTTCGTCGTTTTCGTCCATCCGCATACGGCCGGCGGCGTTGATGCGCGGCCCGATCTTGAAGACGATGTCGTCGATGGTGATCGAGTGCTTGTTCAGTCCGCAGATCTTGATGATCGACAGCAGACCCTTCGACGGCGCGCGGTTGAGCAATTCGAGCCCGTAATGGGCCAGAATGCGGTTTTCGCCCACCAGCGGCACGATGTCCGAGGCGATGCTCACCACCAGCAGGTCCAGCAGCGGCGCGATCGACGAAAAAGGCATCCCGTTTTTCATCGCATAGGCCTGCACCAGCTTGAATCCCACGCCGCAGCCCGACAACTCGTCGAACGGGTAGGTGCAATCGGTGCGTTTCGGATCGAGAACGGCTACCGCACGGGGAATCTCCTCGGCGGGGAGGTGATGGTCGCAGATGATGAAATCCACGCCCTGAGTCTTCGCATAGGCTACCTTCTCCGTGGCTTTGATGCCGCAGTCGAGGGCGATGATGAGCGTCACCCCCTTGCGGGCGGCGTAATCGATTCCCTTGACGGAGATACCGTACCCTTCGGTGTAGCGGTCCGGTATGTAAAAGAGCAGGTTACGGTGGCCGATGTGCCGCAGGAACTTGTAGACCAGCGCCACGGCCGTCGTTCCGTCCACGTCGTAGTCGCCGTAGACCATGATCTTCTCCTGGTTGCGGACGGCTGCCTCGACACGCTCCACGGCGCGGTCCATGTCCTTCATCAGGAAGGGGTCGTGGAGGTCCGAGAGCTGCGGATTGAAAAACGAATGTGCCTTCTCTTCGGTGTCTATGCCTCTTTGTACGAGCAGGTTAGCCAATACGGGCGGAATCCGCAGCGCAGAGGCGAGCGCCTCCACGGTCGCGGGGTCGCCTTGCGGTTTGACAACCCATCTTTTTTCTATAGGCATACTGTTTACTTATTATATATTTTAACATCTAATTTCTCGCTTAAAACGGTTACAATCGATTTCTTCACTTCGTCCATCGGCACCGTGCGCCCCGTCTCGCGTTCGATCGAGGTCACGCCCCTGTCGACGAATCCGCAGGGATTGATCAGGCCGAACCACTCCAAGTCGGTCGAGACGTTGAGGGCGAAGCCGTGCATGGTAACAAAACGCGATGCGCGGACGCCTATTGCGCAAATCTTGCGCGGCGCGGCGCCCTCTTCGACGATCCAGACGCCCGAAGCGCCTGCGATGCGGGCGCCCCGGATGCCGTAGCGGCCCACGACCTCGATGACGCTCTCTTCCAGCCGGAAGATGTACTCCCTCAGGCCGATTCCCAGTCTGGCGAGGTCGAGAATCGGGTAGCAGACCGCCTGTCCGGGGCCGTGGAAGGTGATGTCGCCCCCGCGGTCGATGTGGTAGTACTCGGCTCCTTTGGCCCGCAGGAACTCCTCTCCCACGAGCAGGTTCTGCGCCTTGCCGCTCTTGCCGAGCGTGTAGACCGGCGGATGTTCGACCGTCAGGAGCCAGCCCGCCTCGTCCGAGGCATCGCCCCTGCGCGCCGTGAGGACGTCGAACAGCCGCTGCTGGTACTCCCAGCAGTCGCGGTAGGGCATACGCCCCAGGTCGATCGTCCGAACAGTCAACATACGAGTCAAGTTAAAAATTAAAAACGGCGAATCAGAAACGGACCGGAACCTCCTCCCCGTTCGGGAATTCGGGCGGCGGCTAATGCCTCGTCTCTGATTTCTCATTTTTAATTGCTGCGAGCGCTTCCTGGGCCCGATACGACGAACGCACCATCGGTGCGCTCGCGCAGTAATCGAATCCCATGGCGAGCGCCTGCTGCCGGTACGCTTCGAATTTCTCAGGAGTGATGTATTCCGCAACGGGATAGTGCTCCAATGTAGGTCGAAGATACTGGCCGAGGGTGACGATCCGCACTCCTGCCCGGCGCAGGTCGCGCAGCGTTTGCAACACCTCGTCATCGCTTTCGCCGAGGCCGAGCATCAGGCCGCTTTTGGTCGCGGCGCCGCGTCGTGCGAGCAGCTCCAGCGTGCGGAGCGAGGTCGCGTAACGGGCGCGCGAACGCACCTGCGGGGTGAGTCGCTCGACGGTTTCGATGTTGTGCCCGATAATATCGGGCTTCGCCGCCGCCACCGTGTCCAACAGCTCGGGGCGGGCGTCGAAATCTGGAATAAGGAGCTCGATCGTTGCGTCGTGATTCTCTCGACGGATGGCTTCGACGGCGGCAGCCCAGTGGCGGGCGCCTCCGTCGGGCAGATCATCACGTGTAACGGATGTTACGACAACGTGCCGAAGACCCATCAGCTTCACGCTGCGGGCCAGTTGCCCGGGCTCTGCATCGTCGGGCGGAAGCGGACGTCCCGTGCGCGTGGCGCAGAAACGGCAGCTCCGTGTGCAGACATCGCCCAGAATCATGAAGGTAGCTGTCCGGCGACTCCAGCATTCGGCTTTGTTGGGGCACATCCCGCTGCTGCAAATCGTGTGCAGGGCATGTTCCCGAACGATCCGGTCCACCTCGGCGAATTGCGCCGAGCGGTGGAGTCGAATTTTCAGCCAGCTGGGTTTTTTCGCTACGTCTACCTTGTTGTCATAAAACTTCGGCATTTAAGTTCATTATTTTCCAATTGATGCAAATATACGAAAAAAAACAATACGGTCAACTTCGCACCATAAAAAACCCTTCGTTACGTTCTTTTTGGAAACGCGCAGCAGGAGATGCCGCAGCTGATTCGTACCTTTGGCTGACGTCTGGTGGGTACTTCGCCTCGGCATAATCAAGCTGGCGCTTGCTTCTGCGCTCGACTTTTCGTATCTTTGGCTGATGCCGAAGATACTCCCGCTCGGCAATGTTCAAATAAATTTGACATTGCTCTCGCTTATTCGTATCTTTGCAGGATAAAACGCCTTGTGCGCGGGAGTGATTGAGAAGAGATGCTTGAAAAGATGGCCAAACAGACCGCCGTTTACGGTATCAGGACCATTGCGGTGCGTTTTCTGAGCTACCTGCTCACGCCCGTCTTCACGCGGGTGTTCGAGCCGGAGGCTTACGGCATCGTTACCGACGTCTATGCGTTGATTCCGTTCGCGCTGGTGGTGCTCACCATGGGGCTCGAATCGGCTTATTTCCGCTTTGCGGCCAAGGCCGACGCCGCAGCCGCGGCTGCGGGCGGCACGGAGGGCGAGATCGCCGCACAGGCGCGGGCGGGCAAACGGCGCCTGTTCGCCACCGCGTGGGGCGTGACGCTGCTCGCGGCCTCGCTCTTTTTCCTGCTGACGGCCTTCGGCCGCGAGCGCGTGGCGGAGTGGATGGGCGAAGCCTACGTGGCGCATCCGGAGTACGTGCTGCTCGTGGCCGCCGTCGTCTGGTTCGACGTGGCGGCGTGCCTGCCCTTCTCGCGTTTGCGCGAACAGGGCAGGGCGATGACTTTCGTGGGGATCAAGGCGCTCGGCGTGGTGGTCAACGTCGCGCTGGCCATCGGGTTCGCACTGGCCGGACTCTACGGTACGCCCTTCGGCGTCGGGTGGGTGTTCGTGGCCAACCTCATCGCCAGCGCGGTGACATTCAATGTCATCCTGCTGACGACCGACCGCACGGTGCCGCGCATCGACCGCCGGTTGCTGGCCGCGGTGCTGGTCTATTCGCTGCCGCTGCTCGTCAGCGGCGTAGCCGGTACGGCCAACGAGTTCATCGACCGGCAGATGATCAAGTACCTCGTCCCTGCGGGGGCGATGGCGCAGTTGGGGGTTTACGGCGCCATTACCAAGATCGCGGTGGTGATGATGCTCTTCACGCAGATGTACCGCCTGGCGGCCGAGCCCTTTTTTCTGGCCGACTACCGCAAGAGCGACTTCGTGGCGATGAACGCCGCGGCGATGAAATACTACGTGATGGCCTCGATGTTCATCTTTCTGGGCATCGCCCTCTTCAAGGATCTCTTCTCCCTGATCGTGGGGGCTGATTTCCGCGAGGGGATCTTCATCCTGCCGGTGGTGCTGGGGGCCAATGTCCTGAGCGGCGTGTGGCTGAACCTCTCGTTCTGGTACAAGCGCGAGGAGCGGACACAGCTGGCCGTGTGGGTCACCTTCACGGGGTTGTTCTTCACCGTCGTGATGAACGTGGCGCTCGTTCCGGCGCTGGGTTACGTGGGCGCGGCGTGGGCGCGGCTCGCGAGCGAAGCGGCGATGGTCGGGGTGAGCTACTGGCTCAACCGGCGCTATTACCCCACGCCCTACGACCTGCGCCGTATCGGCGAGTATGTCGCGCTGGGGCTGGGCGTTTTCTTCGCCAGTGCGGTTTTCGCGCGTTGGCTCCCCGTGCGCGGCGCGGAATATGCGGTGAACGGCGTGTTGTTCGGTCTGTTCGGCCTGTTCGCCGTGCGGCGCGAGCATATCGACGTGGGGCGGCTGTTGCGATCGGTCGTGAAACGATGAATTGAGAAAAAGATGGAAACCAAGAATAAGTTGTTGATTCTGTCGCTGAGTTTCGCTGTTTTCATCGTGGGCGTCCGGGCGCTTTACAGCGAGCCGGGCGTCGTGCGCAACGGCGTGTTGGCCGCCTCGGTCATGGGGCTGGTCGCGATCGCCGTCGTGCAGACGGTGCGGGCGGTGAAGCGGAATAAAAAACGTTGACGCAAGATGCAGTTTCGGGATATTATCGGTCAGGAGGAGCTCAAACGGCGACTGGTTGCGAGCGTCGCGGCGGGGCGCGTGAGCCATGCGCAGCTCTTTACGGGGGCGGCGGGTGCGGGCACGCTGCCGCTGGCGGTGGCTTACGCCCAGTACCTCAATTGCCGGCACCGCGCCGACGGCGATTCGTGCGGCGTCTGTCCCGACTGCCGGCAGATCGCAGCCCTCGCGCATCCCGACCTGCATCTGGTCTTTCCGGTCAACAAGCAGGGCAAGAAGTCGGGCGAAGTGATTACGTCGGATGCCTTCCTGCCGCTGTTCCGCACGGTATTCGCCCGCTCGAACGGCTATTTCTCGCCGCAGGAGTGGTACGACGCGCTCGACCTGGGCAAGACGCTGCGCGGCGCGATTTCGGCCCGCGAGGCCGACGAGATCATCCGCAAGCTTTCGTTCAAGAGTTTCGAGGCGGAATACAAGGTGATGCTCGTCTGGCTGCCGGAGACGATGAACGAGGAGGCTGCCAACAAGATCCTCAAAATTTTGGAGGAGCCGTGGGAGAAGACCGTTTTCCTGCTGGTGAGCGAGGCTCCCGACCGGCTGTTGCAGACGATCCTGTCGCGCACGCAGGAGGTGGCCGTTCCGCGCATTTCGACCGAGGTGTTGGAGGCGGTGGCGGCGCGGCACGGCCAGAGCGATCCGGCGCGGCTGCACAACCTCGCGCGGCTGGCCGGAGGCGATTATCTGACGTTGCAACGGCTGCTGGCGGGCGAGGACGACGAACTGACGCGCGACTGTTTCGGACTGTTCTGCTCGCTCATGCGGCTGAGCTACAACGATAAACACCTCGAACTGGTGTCATGGGCCGAGGAGGTGGCGCATCTCTCGCGCGAACAGCAGCGGGCGTTCCTGCGCCACGCGGCGCGTCTGCTGCGCGAGAGCTACATGCTCCACGCCGGATTGGCCGACATCAGCTACCTGTGGGGCGCCGAAGCCGATTTTTGCGGGAAGTTCGCCCCCTTTATCGGCAACGAGAACGTGGAGTTCCTGCTCGACGAGATCGAACGGGCGATGCGTCAGATCACGCAGAACGGCAATCCGACGATCATCTTTACGCACTTCGCGCTGAGCGTCAGCAAACAGATTCGACGAAAATAGGGAGGAGATTATGGCACGTGTGGTACTTTTGACGGGAGGCAACGTCGGCGACGTGAAGGAGCGTCTGCGCACGGTGCAGCGGTTGGTCAACGCCCGCATCGGAGCCGTGCTGCGCTGTTCGCACTGCTACGGGAGCGCCCCGTGGGGCTTCGAGGCCGAACAGCCGTTCGTCAATCAGGTGTTGGTGGCCGACACCGATCTCGCGCCGCACGAGGTGCTCGCCGAGGTGCACCGCATCGAGCGGGAGCTGGGGCGCAACCGTGCCGCCGAGGCGGTCGAACGGGCCGCTACGGGGCAGCGTTACGTCTCGCGGCCGATCGACATCGACATCCTGCTCTACGACGACGAGGTGATCTCCACGCCCGAGCTGACGATCCCGCATCCGGGCATCGCCGAGCGCGAGTTCGTCCTCACGCCGCTGTGCGAAGTACTGCGCCAGCGGCCTCATCCCGTGCTGGGGCTTACGATGGGCGAACTGCGCGATAACCTGTTACGAAAGACGAAATGAAACGGACGATACTATATGCCGCCGCCGCGCTGCTGCTGGGCGGTTGTTTCAAGAGCGTGGGTTACGATACCGACGTGATCCTCAAAAGTTGGGTGCAGACGGAGTCGGCCGCCGAGCTGAAACCGGCGCAGGGGGTGGTCGCCTATGCCTTCGAGGCCGACACCGTGACGTGGACGGTCGCCTCCTACGAGGATGCGTTGAACGGCGTCCTTACGCGCAAGGGAACCGACGAGGCGGGCGTTTCGCCCGTGCAAGGTACGGCCTACCGCGTCGACTCGGTCGACATGGATCTGCTGCTGATGCGGGTGGGCAGTACGCCCGTCGTGGTCGTGGCGGTCGATACCGAGAACCGGCTCTACGGTTATCGGCAGCAGGATTTGGGCGAGAATCTGCCGCAGCTCTTCACGTCGGTCATCTTCCGCCCGTGGAAACAGATGAAAAAATATGTCGACGGCACGTGGCGGATGTTCAACGACTTCTATGTCGAGGAGCCCGACAATCCCGGCGGCGAGACCGGCGGCGAGACTGGGGGTGCGACCGGCGGTGAGACCGGCGGTGAAACGGGCGGCGATTCGTCCGGTTCGCAGGGATCGGGCGTCGACAATCGGAATATACGGCGATGAGAACAAGCGATAAGGACAAACGACGGGGCTTCGTCCCGCTGCTGGGGCGTGCGGCGCTCGCAGTCTTCTTCTGTACGGCGTTTCTGTGGCGCTGCGCCACGATCATGACGCCCACGGGCGGCCCGAAGGATACGCTGCCTCCCGTCATCACGCTGATGACGCCCGACAACTTCACGACCAATTTCAAGGATCGCAAGATCTATATCGAGTTCGACGAGTTCGTCCAGATCAAGGATCAGCAGAAGGAGTTCTTCACCTCGCCGCAGATGAATAAGAAACCCACCATCACCCTGCGCGGGCGGGGAATCTCCGTTCAGTTGCGCGATACGCTGAGGGAGAATACCACCTATGCGCTCAATTTCGGCAGCGCGATCTGCGACAACAACGAGGGCAACCCCCTCTACTCGATGCGTTACGTCTTTTCGACCGGACCCGAAATCGACTCGATGGTGCTGTCGGGCTATACGGTCGACGCCTACAAGGCCGACAGCGTGAGCAAGAGCTTCATCTACTTTTACATCGCCGACTCGGTTCCCGAACCCAAGGAGTACGATTCGACGCTGTTCAACTACAAGCCGCAGGTCATCGCCCGTGCCGAGACCAACGGCATTTTCCTGGCGCAGAACCTCAAACCGGTTCCCTACCGCGTCTACGCCTTCCAGGATACCAACGACAACCAGATGTACGAACCGTCGATCGACAAGGTGGGTTTTCTGGACAGTCTGATCAATCCCGCGCTGATGCCCGACTTTTCGGTCTGGTACGACTCGCTGCGCCATTACGTCACGGCCGATCCGCAGGTCTTCATGCGGATGTTCACCGACGTGGCCTTCAAACGGCAGACGCTCCAGCAGTCGGAACGTCCCGCACGGCACAAGGCTATGCTCTATTTCGGCGCTGCGCATCCCGAAGTCACCGGTCTGCGGTTCGACAGCATCCCCGCCGAGCGGGTCATCTGGGATCCCCAGACCGTGGGGCGCGATACGGTGGCTCTGTGGTTCGACGTGCCCTCGGCCTCGCTTCCCGATACGATCAAGGGCGAGATCACCTATTTCAAACACGATACGGTCAACAGGTTGCAGGAGGTGACCGAACCGCTGAAACTCGCATGGCGGTATATCGAGAGCAAGTCGGAGGAGAAGGAGCGCGAAAAGCTCGAACGCGAGCGCAAACGCGCCGAAGCGGCCGGCGAGGAGTGGGAGGAGCCGGAAAAGCCCAACCCCTTCAAGGTCAACCTCTCGACCACGGGCGACGTGAATCCGCTCGACAACCTCAAATTGGAGTTCGACTATCCGCTGCGCAAACTCGATTCCGCGGCCGTGCAGCTCACCTATACCACTGAGCAGCAGCCCGAACCGCGTCCTGCCGAGGTGCGGTTCGAACGCGATACGGCCAACATGCGTGTCTGGCGGCTGAAATCCGACTGGCAGTTGGGCGGCAAGTACGAGCTGCTCGTGCCGCCGGGTGCTTTCGAGAATATCGCCAACGAACAGAACGATTCGCTGCGCGGTACCTATACGGTGGCCGACCCCGAGAAATTTGCCACGATCCGGCTGCACGTCGAGGGCAAGGCTCCCGATGCGAAGTATGTCGTGCAGCTGCTCAACGGGTCGAACGGCCTGTTGCAGGAGCGGCGCGACGTCCCGACGGGCGACCTGCGGTTCGACTATGTGCCGGCGGGCGAAATCCGGCTGCGCGTCATCGAGGATCTCAACGGCAACGGGCGTTGGGATTCGGGCAACCTGGTCGAACGGCGGCAGCCCGAGCGGGCCGAGATGTATGTCAACGCCGACGGCGAGTCGACCTTCGCCACGAAGGAGAACTGGGAGGTCGAACTCGATATCGACATGAACGAACTGTTCGCCCCCATTACGATGGAGTCGCTGATCGAACAGCTCGAACAGCAGGAGATGCAGCGGCTGTCGAAATACCTCGACGAGCAGCAGCAGAACCGCAAGAACCGCAAGGACGACCAGCAGGGGCAGTCTTCGTCGGGCATGGGCTTCGGCGGCGCGATGGGCGGTCTGGGTAGCATGGGCGGATCCGGCGGCATGGGCGGTGCGTTGGGAGGATTCGGCAACTCGTTCTAAATGTGTACGATGAAAACGATGAAGTTCATAACTCTTTGTGCGTCCGTGTTGCTCGCGGCCTCCGCGGCCCGTGCGCAGCACACGGTCGGCGTCTTCGGCGGTTTCGGGACGGGTACGGCCCGCTTCTACCCTGCACAGGAGACGAAATCCGTCGGCGGGCGCTTCTCCGGCGGTTTCTCGTGGCGCTATTATTCGGCCACGCGCTTCGTGGGGTGCGTCGGTGTCGATCTGGAATTCTTGCAGCGAGGGTTCGCCTATGCGCCCTTCGCCTCGACCACCGAGAACGAAGCCGATTACGTCTACTATACGCGCAAGCTCAACTCGTTCGTGGTGCCGCTCGTGTGGCAGCCCCACTTCTATCTGGCGC